>WNGK01003927.1_pt1 | contig 19632 bp, 15 predicted proteins | sample 5400601 | NCBI WGS metagenome assembly WNGK01 (sample SAMN13153376, study PRJNA577476) | soil metagenome | isolation source: 60 cm soil or saprolite under Garry oak tree replicate 1 | place: USA:California | collected 2016-06-15
TTGCCGGTGCCGGTTTCCCCAGTGATCAGCACGTTGACGTCGCATGGCGCGATGCGTTCCGCCATTAGGAAGAGTTCCTGCATGGCAGGCGAACTTCCCAGAAGACCATGCAACCTGCGGCCGCTCTTTTCTAGCGCGCCCAGATGGCGCAGTTCGCGTTCCGCAGCGGACATGCGATACGCCCTGCGGAAGAGAAGCCTCAGTTCAAGGATGTTTGGAGGATTCGGAATGCTGTCGGTAGCGCCCTTCTCAATCGTGCGGAGCATAAGCGGCCGGTTTTCCGCATCGCAAAGCACCAGAACCGGAGGGTGAGAAGGCTGTGCGAAGATATCGTCCAGAAGCCGCAAACCTGTCTCTTCGGCTTGGTCTGGCGACTGCCGCAAATCAAGCAGCACAACATCGGACCAGGAAAGGAGTTCCTGAAGATGATCGACCCGCGTAGCGCCATTGGTTCGGAGCGTAAATCCATCTCCGAGGGCCCGGGCAATTGCCTCGCCTAATCCACTATCGTGACTTAGAAAAGAAATCTGTAAGAGCTCTTTTTCCACGAACCGTGCTCCCAGACCGAAAAGTGCGCTTCCGACAAAAGTGCGGAAGCTTTTTGCCTAAGGAATAAAGGATTTTCAGTCCAAGCCCACCCCGAAATTTGCGCAAACGCGAGCGAGGACGAGCAGTGCGCAGTGCAGGCCGGAAAGGCGTTTCTTGGCCCATTCCGCAGGTTAGAGAAAATCCACGAAATCATGTTGAACTACAAGGCTCAGGAGCATGTCATATGCCGTTTTTCCTGTATTTAAGTCAGCGCGAAGCATCAGTAACTCACACAAAGGACGAGCTTTATCGCTACACTGATTTAGGCTGAGCGATTATGGCGGAGGAAAACTCCCAAGGGAATGAAAAACATTTCCATAGATGGGAGACAGTAATACCCTGATTCCCAGGGCAGGCTGGAATTCAGGGCGTTCAATCAGCGAAAATCGGGGAATTTTAGGTCAGTTCGAAGCGCCACCCTTGGGAGTGTCGGATGGAATCCCGACCAAAATGTCGACACTAACCGGCTTTCCGGCCTTCATCGCTGGTTTGAAAGTCCAGCGGCTAAACGCCAATTTTGCGGCGGCGTCCATTTCGTCCGAGAGACCTTGAAAAACCTTGAGGTCGGCTACGGCACCGTCTTCCCCGATTCGAGCCTTTAGAATGACGGACTTATGAAGCTTTTCCGCAGGCAGCTGGGTTCGTTTGAAGTCAAACCGAGTTTCAGCCTCAGGCGGTACGAGCGCCGGCTCCATATGAACGACGTTTGTGTAAGCCTTTGGCGCTGGCCGAGTTGCGGCCGTTGCAGTCTCGCAGTATTGGAGTGTCCATCCCTTGCCGGACGCGGGCAGGAAGACGGTATAGATTTTCCCGCAATGCAGCGCTCCATAGACGTTTAGCCCGCCGCCGCCCATTGGTCCAGCCGCGACAAGCAACGCGTCGTGACGCGGCCCGCTGATCTTGGGCATCGCAAAAACCAAGCTCGCAACGTGCTCCGGCTCGGCGCTCCCCAAGCTTTCGCCTGCTCCGCCCCCGCCACGTATACTCACAATGCCGGGTAAGCCAGAATCGCCTCCGCCGCCGCCCGATTTCCCGGAGCCTACTCCAGTACTTTCGTTGCCGCCGCCATCACCGCCGCCGGTGCCCCCGCTAGGAGAACCACCCGGTTGTCCGCCAGGTGCACCGGTTCCACTTCCACCTGGCGCAATCGAGAACTCTCCATAACGATTCCCTGGCGGAAGCGCAACCATGTCTGCTGACGTGCCGGGATTCGTTCCCAGAATCAACAGACCTTGTCCCGGCGTTCCACTCATTTCAAACTCCGGTGCCCCTACGTACGCGCTCGTGCCGTTTTCTCTCGACGGCATGTTTGGTGCGGGTGCCGCGCCCACCGGCACAGCCAGCCTTGGATGTTCGTTCGTCGAGATCAGCGCGTCGGTCAGAGGCTGCTGCACATTCGCCTGGGTAAGCGTTGGCGCGACTGTGGCGACTTCGCGGCTCGCATGTTGCAGCGGTTTCACCGACTTTGGATTGAACTGCAATGGCGCTTTCGGGGCCTGAGGCTTGCTCAAAAGTAAGTTTGGCAACTTCAAATCGGCTTTCATTTTCAAATCCGGCTGAAGCGGTTGCAAGATTGTCTGGTGATTGTTGTCCGGAATTCGCGGATGCGATACCGCATACAGCGCCGCTTGCGAAGCGGATGCGCCACGAATTGGCGGAAGTTCTGGGGCCGTGCCGCTTCCCGGCGTGGAACCGGGGCCCGGCGGCTGGATCGTCGGCGCTTTCAGTCGGCGCTCCGGATTCGCCAGGCGGTAGTAAATCACCCGCTGGTCGTTTGGTAAAACGGACGCCGCTTGCGTCACCTGAGCAGGCAGATAACGCAGCAAAAGGGGCAAGAGCAGAAACGCACCCGCGTGCAGCACGATCGAAACACCGATCTGCCTCCCAGCGAATCGGTTTGGAAGAACAGGAATGTCACGGAAGAATTTGTTCGAAATCAACGTCAGATGCGACGGATAGCGCGACAGGATGGTTCCCAGCCGGGTCCACCATGAAGTGCGAAAGAAATCCCGCCGGACGAGGAATTCGGGCTGGCGTGCCGGCGGATTTCGCGGCTGAGCGCGCGGACCCGCCGACGTAACAGGATCAAGCAGATTCTTTGCCTCGAAGACCCCGTCCATTGTTATCTTGCGCTCAAAGATCACAGGACTATATTCCCACCGGTTAAAACTCGCCGAAACCTGTTTGCGTGAGTATGCGGGTAAAGATACACCCTAGCTCGGGTTTCAGAGTGCACGAACCGTTCCAAAATCGAGTGATGAAAACAGGGTGGATCGGCGAATTTCCGTCGAAATTCCACTCCTAAAGTCTCCGAATGAGTACAGGACTGCAAGAACTTTGTGAGCTTTTAGATACCAATGGAATACACTTGCAGCATTGCGACAAAACCCATTCCCCCTGCAACACGCACAAAACACGAGACTAATAGAATCGGCCCCCACTGCAGAGTTTGGTAGCTCTCCTGCTCCACTTCATTCACTACTAAGACAGGGATTCGTCTATCCCGAGGGACACTCTTCAATGTTGGCACGCAAAATTCAGACCTCAAGCAAACTCGCGGTACTCATTTCGACCCTCGCTTTCTTGACGCTCGGTTCGGCGTTCGCGAACCCTGCTTGTGCTCAGGCAATCGCTGAAACCGCGGGGGCAACTTCGGTGTCCGCCGCTGCCACAAATTCGGTGAAACCCGTGACGATGCCAAAGCTGCCAGTGGTTGGTGCTGGCACTTCGTCTCCGCACCTCATTGCGTCATCCGGTCCAGCTCCCGAAGATACAAACCGTAAGACGCTCGAAGCTCACGCCGGCAAGGACGCGAGCAAACTTCTCTTGCGCGCCACTCCGGTGGAGGCTCAGATCTGGGTAGACGGTAAGATCGTCGGCAAGACGCCGATGCTCCTGGTTTTGGCGCCTGGCAAATACCAGATTGAAATGCGCGGCGCGCGGGGTCAGACTGGGAAGCGCTCAGTGGATCTCTTGCCGCGCGAAACGCGAGAACTCGCGGTAAAACTCGAGCAACTTTATCCAGGCCGCGTTACGACTAATCGTTAGAATTTTGTTGGGGGTTTTTTGTCTTTAGTCTGAGGAAATAGGATCTCGGAGGCATCATGGCAGGGATTGAATTCGACCGGCAGATATTTACTCCAGCAGTGGAAGCTCAACGCGCTCAGGCGCCGAAGGCGATGGGCGTGATACTGCTCGTCCTGGCCCTCGGACTCGCGGGACTTGTCGGATACAAAGTTTTCACGCAAGCCTCGCAAAGTAATGCGATCGCGTCCGCGAACGCTCAGGTCGAGCAACTTCAGCAACAGGCGCCTGCGAAGCCCGTTTATCGAATTGCCGCCGGGAGCGCGCTTCCTCCTCAGCCAAAGCCGGCCATGACCGCGGCACCCATACAGCCCGCGCAGTCAGCTGCAAGTGCAAATACTGCCGCTATTCAAACTGAACTCACAGCGAACCACGAAGCCTGGCAAGCTACAACGGACCGGCTCGCGGACGTCGTCGGCGTCGTGGGCCAGCAGCAAAATGAGCTTTCGGAAACGCGCGAAGCTGTCAATCAGTTGCTTTCGCAAACCCGGCGACAGGCTCTCTCCTTCGAACTTCTGCGAGGCAATAACCGCATGCCGGTCGGGCCTGTCACTTTGCAGCTGAAATCGGTGGACGCAAAGTCCCAGCGCTACTCCGTGTGCGTCTACTTCGAAGACCGTTGCATTGAGCTGAAGGACCGCGTGCTGAACGAAGTAGTCGTCTTCGTAGTTTCCAAGAACGGCGCGCCGCTCGAACTCGTCGCGACCAAAGTTTTGCGCGATCAGATCGTCGGTTATCTCGAAGTGCCCACAGATAAGCAACAGCGCTAATAAACTGTAAAGAAACGAACTCTTCGCGGATGCGATGGCCGAATGCCACGGCCGTGTGCTGCCGGAAATCTCAAATGAATTTGGATTAAGCGTCCCTAGAGGTTTCAGGATGCGCTATTCAGCACAAGCTCAGATTCTTCAATTATCATTACGCCAATCTCCTTCAATCTAGAGACTGCAAAAATTCTCTTGTGATTCATCGGCAGCAAGATTCTCACCTCGATGGAAGGAGCTGCGCGAATGCCCGGATTGAAGGAGCTTCGTGAGAGCCTACGTCTCTCCGACACGGCCGAGCACGGCCAATATCTGCGGCTGTTCCTCACTAGCTTCGCTGCATTGTATGTGGAAATCATGCTGATCCGATGGGTCGGGACGGAGTTCCGGTTATTCGCGTATTTCCAAAACTTGACACTTATTGCTTGTTTCCTTGGATTTGGCTATGGGTGTTTTCGTGCGACGAAGCGGCCAGTACAGCTCTTCGATTACGTAGCCCTTTGTGCGATTGTAATATTGATTGAGATACCTTGGCGGGGTTGGGCGGGAATACTCGAGCTCATGGGCGCAGCACTTTCGTTGAGCCCGGATGTGTCCATTTGGCATGACGTGGCAGACCAAGTGTCCTGGGTCGGTTTTACAGTTTCGGCCATGTTTGTAACGGGAATTCTGTTGCTGCTGATCGCGACGATGATTCCGCTGGGGAGTTGGGTCGGACGTTACCTGGAAAGCGCCCCAAATACGATCGCTGCGTATAGCGTGAACCTGCTCGGTAGCCTGGCAGGAATCTGGGTTTTTGCGGGAATGTCATTCCTGGGACTGGCTCCCGTTTGCTGGTTCGCGCTTGCGTTTGCCGTTGCCCTGCTGATGCAGCCCGCCTGGAAGAAAGCCGGATTCGTAGGCGTGATCATGATGGCGGTATGTTTGACGGTCCTAGTTCTTGAGCGACTGCCCGCGGGCAAGACAGTTTGGTCTCCCTACCAAAAACTTGAGGTCTTTTCCGAAGGAAACGAGAATTACGAGATTCATGTCAACAATACTGGCTACATGACGATCGCCAATCTCTCGGTAAAGGAATCAGCCAAGAACCCAGAACTAGCAAGTCGTTACCGAGTGGAAAGTTCCTATGAAACGCCCTATCGGTTTTTGGACCATCTGGATCAGGTTCTCATCGTGGGTAGCGGCGCGGGAAACGATGTCGCAGGGGCTTTGCGGCACCGAGCTGGGAGCATCGACGCGGTGGAAATCGATCCGGCTATCTACAACCTTGGCCGTACTCTGCATCCGGAGAAGCCCTACGACTCACCGAATGTCCACGCAACGATTGACGACGCCAGAGACTTCATGCACCGGACGAATCATCGATACGACCTGATTTTGTTTGGCCTGCTGGATTCTCACACCCAGTATTCCAATCTCAACAGCATGCGAATCGACAACTACGTCTATACCCAGGAGGCGCTAGAAGAGGCTAGGCGGCTGCTGAAACCAGACGGAATTCTGGTACTGAAGTTCGAGGTGAGACCACAGTTTGAGTGGCTGGGACAGCGCTTTTATGGCGAATTGAATAAGGTATTCGGGCGAGCTCCTCTCGTTTACTACAATCCGCAAGTCTACGCGTTATTTCCGGCAACGATCTATTTGGCGTCAAAAAGTGACGCCCTTTGGAAAAAGGCCGAAGGTCGAGAGTTGGCCACATTCCTGACCGAACATCTGCCCCGGTTTCCGCTCAATCCGGTCTCAGCGGCGCCGCTCACAACGGATGATTGGCCATACATTTATCAAAGAGGGAAGACCATACCCAGACTTTATCTCGCAGTGTCGTTGATCTTGCTTACCCTAGCGACGTTGCTGGTGCGGAGAAAGTTTCTACTCCGGAGAACTTCGACTTGGCACTTTTTCCTACTGGGAGCGGGCTTTCTGCTATTGGAGACGCAACTCGTGAGCCGGCTGGCATTATTTTTTGGTTCGACTTGGATTGTGAATTGCATTGCTCTCACTTTCATACTACTGGTTTTAGTCGCTGCCAATTACTTTGTGACGAGCATCGAAGTGAACCATCTGGCGCCGTATTACGGTGTTTTAGTTTTGTGCCTGATCGGAATTTATCTGGCCCCATGGGCCCACCTGCCATTTTCGAGCAGGATGGTGGGTGTTTTACTAGGCACTGCGTATTCGCTGCCGCTGTTCTTTGCGGGAATCATTTTCACGGAGAGTTTCCGGCGCGCGAGGGGAGCATCCGAGTGTCTTGGAGCAAATATCCTCGGAGCAGTTGCCGGAGGGCTGGCGCAGAATTTGTCGTTCATTTTTGGACTCAAAGCTCTGCTATTGATTGCCGCCGTCTTCTACGGTCTTGCAGGTGTTTCAAGTTTGTTCGCCGAATCATCCGCCCACCGGTCCCCAGTGACTGCCTAAAATAGGTGCGGCGATCCGATAATGCGACAAATGCTAAAGCGTCGTTGTTGGCACGGTGCTTCTATCACTTGAGCTATTTCGTACGATTTGTTGTTAGCGTCCAGTTCACTTCCACGTGGCGGAGCGCCATTTCTGAGAATTTCAAATTTTGCGTGAGGAAAAGAGGATTGAAGCTCGTGCAAATCTTCCCTGGGCAGACCTCGGGTTGTCGTAGACGAGCTCAAGGTCTCCGGGACGCTGATTCCCGGAGGTACTTAGATTTCGTAGAATGTCAGCGCGAATTGTTGTTGCTGCCTGTTTCTGAAAAGAAGTAATTGCTGCAAGCCCACTTCGCCAGATCCTTGTTAAATTCCGGCTTGGCATTCAAATAGCGCGACGCCCAGAAAATCTGGTCCAGGAGGTCGCGAGCGTAACACTGTGAAAGCGGAACTTTGATTTCGTTGCTTAGATAATCCACAAGAAAATTCAAAACGTCGTCATCCACCGGCAAGCCGCGCACTTCTTCTGACTCTTTGCGGAAAATCTTGATGAACTGTTCCGGCGTGGCGAAATCCACCTTGATCTTATTTGGAATACGGCGAAGAAACGCGTCATCGCCAAGTTGTCTGGGCTCGATGTTTGTCGAGAAGATGACCAGCGTGTCAAACGGAATTTCGAATTTTCGCCCTCCGGGCAAAGACAAAAATTCGATTCTCTGATCCAGCGCGGTCATCCAGCGGTTCAACAGTTCCTGAGGCCGCATGCGCTGCCGGCCAAAATCGTCGATGACAAAGATGCCGTTGTTCGCTTTCATCTGCAGCGGCGCCGAGTAGTACCGCGAAACAGGGTTGAATTGCAGTTCCAGCATTTCAGCCGTCAATTCGCCGCCGGTGACGACGCAAGGACGATGGCAAAGCACCCAGCGGCGGTCCGAATCGTCGATTTCCGATTCGAGCCTCCGCCGGTGAACGCCGGGGTCGAATACGGTAATGATCTGGTTGTCCACTTCGACCGCATACGGCACCCATACGTAATCGTTGTAGATTGCCGAAATGCGGCTTGCGATGCTCGTCTTGCCCGTTCCGGGGGGGCCGTAAAGAAACATCGAAGTGCCTGAAACTACTGCAGTTCCGACGCGCAGCAGCATGTCGTCCCCAAGCACTAGCTGCTCAAAAGCTTGCTCCAGCTGCTCCGGACGGACACCCGTCGCCTGCACGCTTTGGTGCTTGGTTCTCGAGATATAGTCCGTCAGTGACACAGGTGCCGCGCCCGTGTACTGGTTTAGTGACAGGAGGTCTGCTGCCCTTTGGCGGCCCTCTATGCTCGCCGCAATCCGGTGAGTACCACCGGTCATGCCTTTCACTTCGCAAAGACGCTCTTTGCGGAAAAATTGGAAAATCTCTTCCACCACCCCTAAGCTCAAGCAAAGATGGTCACTTAACTCGATCAGAGTCATCTCACCATTGAGATAAAGAATCTTGAGCGCCAGATCTTCTAACAAACCACGACGGATACCCGTCCGCTCAATACGGTGGGGCACCACTAGGGGTCCCTGGTTCATTTCCGTCAAGAAGTCGGTCATATGCGTCCAGTTGTGCACGGAGGGATACACTTTCCCCTCAAAGAGCAGCTAGCCTCGGTTAAAAGCATCTACTGTGCCAATTCCTTTGCGGATCCAGCATCAACGGCACGGTCGCGAGGGCAGCGGCAATACCGTCAGCAACAGCTTCCGCCGCGCCACAACGATTAGGGAAAGCTCTGAAAGGCACGTAGCTCGCTATTGTTCTTTTAGACAGAGCTTCGGACCGTTATATCCTGAAGGTTTCAAGCTCTCACATTGTAGGGCTTCTCCGTCGATCAGTTGCAGGCGTCCAGCATCTATCCCAAAGAATTTGCCGTAGCGAAACAAGGAACGCAGCTACGGTTAGAACCACGGGCAGCCAAGTCCACATTCCGAGTCGCATAGGCAATTCAGGAAACAGGCGCAACATAACAAACCAGGCGAACAGTAGCGTCGCAGAAACGATCGCAACACGGTAGTTTCGCTCGAAAAGACCAATGAAAATCATCGTAAACGGCAAGGCGACCACGAGATCCACAAAATAATGCTGACCGACCGCCATCGTCGCGATGAACGTAAGAATCAAGAACGCGCCTGCCACCCAACGCACGTACGCCTGCGCGTCTTTGGCCATCCAACAGAGTAAGAGGGTCCAGCTAAAATGGAGAGAAGGCACGGCATTACGCATCGCGACCGCGTCCACTGGAACCAGATGCGGCACTATCACGGCCGGCAGACGCTCAGGAAAATTCGGAAACACAAACCTTGGTCCGGTGGCAGGCACCACCGCGTAAAGGAGACAACCGGCAGCGCCTGCTGCTCCCAGGACCAGCAAGAGATTGCTCCTGCCCTTGCTTTGCTCGAACATCTGCGATCCGATGACTATTGCGACGTCCAGCGCGAGGCCGCCGTAAGCGAACGCGACAGGGTATAGCAGCACATTCGACGACCGCGCGATCCGACCGAGCCAAAAACTTATATCCCCGCCAAGTGCGCGATCGAATTCTAAAAGGTAAAGATCGAAGGTGAGTGGAGTGTGTGCAGCGGCGAAAAGCAGGGGTGCTGTCGAAAACATCAGAAACAACACGCAGGCGAGGCCCGAAGTAAATGTGGTTAAACGCGTTTCGAATCTAGTTTCCGCAAAGGGAAGCAATACGCTTTGAATCAATAAGCTGCTCAATCCAAACATCGACAGAAAACACATCCACGAACCTACGTCTTGCGGAATTGCACTGCCAAATCGCAGTCTGACCACAGTGAGGATGACGGCGGTCACGGCGACACAGGTCAACTCGGCTTTGCGGGGCCGCAGCCATAGGTGAAAAATCAGACACGCAAGCAGTGTTCCTGTTAGGAATTCAGGACCAACAGGAATCTTCATGCCAATGATGAAAAATACAGTTGCGGCTGCGCAGGCAAGAAACCATTTTGTGGGAAGGCTATTCGCCATAGTAAGTGCAAATCGCCAAGGCATAAACCGCTAGGATCCAGATTTGAAGCTGAATCCTAGCACAGCCATCAGTTCTACTGCGGACCGGAAGGCCTTTCGCGCCATTCCCATCCCATGTTGTCGTCGGTGATGATCAGCGGATTTTTGATCCGCGCGCTAAGCGAGGCCGACGTTTCCATGCTGTAAAAGGTCTGTGGTTCCGACGGCGCCGCAAGTGCCATATACTTTGCAAGTAAGTCCGCGATAGCGACATTTCCAGAACCAAACACGCGTCGCCCATCAATCTCATATTTAGCGAGCACAGCCGACCATCGCTGTTTGTCCACTGGGAGTGGTGAGTCACTTACAGCAAGAAAATTCACCACGCGCAAGCCAAAAGGAAATACCGACAATCCCGTCGCAACTACGTCATCAGAACCTGTGGTGTTGTAAAAATAGACGCCGCCACGATTAAGGTGCCCACGAATGATACGAAGATAATCCGCAGAAAGAAGTTCGGAACTGTGATCCCGCCAGTAAAAGCTGTTGTTCTGAACAATGACGTCATATCGGTTGCTTCGATGCGAAAGCAGCCAGCGCCTCCCGTCGTCAATGTGGATTTGAACCTTAGGATTCGTGAGAAGGGATTGCACCACGGTATATCTGGGAATCAGCCGTAAATACCCGGGATTTATCTCGACAACTTCCAGCGATTCAGTCGCTGGGTTATTGACAAGTACCTGTGCCCAAGAACCGGAAGAAAGCCCGATCATCAAGATTCGTAAAGGCGCCGGATGAAAGGCACTGAGGGCATAAGCGCGAACGATGAGATTCTTGTCGTCGACAGGATCTGTGCTGAAAAATCCGTCGTAAACGCCACCGCCAAACACTGCGCCATTCTGCGCCACTGCAATAACGCCATTGCGATTTTCGATTATGTGGGCAAATGAGCCCGCGCTGCGTGCCTCGGGTCCTAGAATCAACCGCTCGAATAAATTCTCGTAGAAGTAGGGAGCGGCAATTATGGCAACCATCGATACCACTGAAACGAAGCTGGTCGCAAGCCTGAACGACCCGAGTTTGATGGGTGACAAAAACAACATACCGAGACCGACAATGAAGGCGGCAATGGCCAGCAGCGAATTTACCTGTCTTAGCCCAAAGTGATTTAGCAGACCGAAGCCAATTAAAAGAGAGCCCATCGCAGAGCCGAAAATGTTTGCAATATAAATTAGGCTGATGCGACGCCCTGCCGCGGCGCCCACAGGTATGGCAAGGCGACATGTCAACGTAAATATCGACCCCAGAAGTGCGGCTACGAAGAAAAAACCTGGCGCTGCTAACAGGAAACTGATGCCCATTCCTGTCAACCAGCCAACCAGTGGCGTTAAGTACGAACATAGACCAGCGGCTATGAGAATTACTATCGAGGCGCCGAACAAGATTTCCTTCGCCGCCAACCTCTCAGTCACTTTGCCGGCAATGTAGGAACCCGCGGCAATGCCCGACAGGTAGGTGGAGAGAAGTAGAGCAAAAGCGGGAGCGCGATCTGAGGACGCGAGAGCAAATACCCGGAACCAAACGATCTCAAATCCGAGCGAGATAAATCCTATTGCCGCGGCCAGCCACATTCCTAAGGCGAGCGAAAGCAAAGGAGCCTCTACAGGCGCCGACGAAGACACGGAATCTGACTGTGATGCCCTCGAAGTGCTGGCACGTCCTAAAAAAAGAGCGCTTGCAGCAACCGTGAGGTTAAGGCACGCGGCTATCCGCACCGATCCGGACTGTCCAAAATCGCGTAGCAGAAATGTTGCGCAAAGATAACACGCGAACGCCGAACCAAAGGTATTCGCAAAGTACAAAAGACCGACAGAATAGCCAACGGTGCGCGAGGTTCGGACCAGATGGTCAGCCAGGAGAGGCAGCGTGGCGCCCATGCATACAGTTGGAAACAGTAAGAGCACTAAACTGAACAACACAACGCCGGGAAGAGGCGCACCGGCGGAATGAGCCGCAGCCCAATGAAAAATTCGCAGCGAAGCAAGACCGAAAATTGCAACGCAGAGCTCCGCAATTCCGAACAAGAAAACAGCGCGATGCGGCAGCTTCACCGAAAGCCAGCCGCCTAATAGGCTTCCCAAACCGAGGCCAATCATGAACGCACTGACAACCACTGCCACGGACTCCGAATTCACCCCGTAGATCGCAAACAACGCTCTCTGCCAGACAATTTGATAGATTAGTGCCGGCATTCCAGAGGAAAAAAACAGAGCCGCAGGTAACATCAGATGTTTCTGCGAAGAACGTTTCTCACCAAACGCCCCCAGCAAGACGATCCCGTTGTAAAGAAGTAGAAGTAGTACAGGCAGGGTTGCCATCTATGTCGCCACCGTTTTTACTCTATGGAAATGCTCCGGCAGCATAACTGATTATCAATACAGACGAAATAAAGTTCACTCAATTTCGCTCGCAATGAAAAGAGATGCGCAAAGGCGGTTCCCAGGCTGAGCATGTCGATCTCTTAAGTCCGGATGGCGATTCCCAAAACGTACTCATGATAGATGGCGAATTTTTCCCAATGAATAACTTTAAATCTGCTTATCAGTTTCTCGTGCAGCTCTTCAGCGGTACGTGGATAAGACCCTCGGTCCAATCTCCATAATATTCGTCCCATCAAAAGTTCGCGATTGAGAACTGGGTCGAGCAAAATCAACTTCCCGCCGACTCTCAGCACTCGCAAGGCCTCGTCGAAAACTTGCTCGAGCATCGCGTCCGTCAGATGATGCGCAACGGCTATAAACATCACCACGTCGGCGGATTCCGTAGCGATGGACATCCGAGTGGCATCCGAAAGCACAGCAAAGCCGGACGGAACTTTGGAGCGAAAGCCTTTTAGCTTTAGCATCTCAATGTCCAGACAGACATAACGGCAGCCCGCTGGCCATAGCCTCCGCCACGCTCCTGTCCCCCCACCCACGTCTACAACGGTTTCTGCACGTAGCGCTACGGTCGATCGCAGGATTCTATTAAGCACTTGTTCACGGCCGGCCAAGACTTGGATCTGGTCGTAGACCCAAGGATGTGCCGCGATCTTGTGGAGCATTTCAATTGTCGCGGTCGCGGGATTGATGTTCATTTGATTTACGAACCCGCTCGTCGAGTCGCCTTAGACATGGATTTCAAGAACTGCTGAAACGACCCGCTCCTGATCGGATTCGTTTAAATCATTGTAGAACGGCAACCGAATCACGCGGTCGCTCACACACTCCGTCACGGGACAATCGCCTTCTTTTCCATCCCATCGGCGACCCATCTCGGACAGATGCAGCGGCAGATAATGGAACACGCTGACGATTTCCCGAGCCCTCAAGTGCGCAATGAGCGTTTGACGAACCTTGAGCGAGGGCATCAGCATGTAAAACATGTGCCAGGGCTGTTCGCAATACTCGGGCACGAACGGTAGACGAACACCATTTCTGCTTGACCATTCCTCAAGATGCTCTTGGTAGTATTTCCAAATGCGGCGCCGCCGGGACTGAATCTGGTCTCTGCATTCCAATTGCGCAAATAGAAATGCAGCCAGCACATCCGAAGGAAGATAGCTTGATCCGAGATCGACCCACGTATATTTGTCAACCTGGCCGCGAAAAAAGCGATTCCGGTTAGTGCCCTTTTCTCGAATTACTTCGGCGCGGTCGAAATAGCGCGGATCATTAATCAGCAGTGCGCCACCCTCGCCGCAGGTAAAATTCTTCGTTTCGTGAAAGCTCTGAGCCGTAAGGCAGCCAAACGTTCCGAGATGCTTGCCTTTGAATTTTCCAAACAGGCCATGCGCGTTGTCCTCGACGACTGCGATCCCATGCCGCTCCCCCAACGCGAGGATGGAATCCATCTCGCAGCCGACACCGGCGTAATGGACGACAATAATTGCTTTCGTGCGAGAGGTAATAAGACTCTCGAGCCTCTGTTCATCAATGTTGAGCGTATCCATGCGGATATCGCAGAAAACTGGCCGAGCGCCACGGAGCACGAAAGCGTTGATCGTAGAAACGAACGTAAAGGAAGGAACCACAACTTCATCACCCGGTTGAATATCGAGCAAGAGTGCTGCCATCTCCAGCGCATGCGTACAAGAAGTGGTTAGAAGGACTTTTGCGACTCCGAGTTCTCTCTCAAGCAACTCGTGACATCTTTTTGTGAAATGGCCGTCTCCAGAAATGTGGCTGCTATCAAGCGCCTTGGAAATATACGAAAATTCGTTACCAGTGAGACTCGCCCTGTTGAACGGGATGCGATCAGTCACATTGGCACCTTTTTTCCTGCGGCGTTCTGCCTTGCCTTACCTAACTAATATGCTAGCTCCCACTCGCGGCAGGCCATCTTACGCGCGCAGACCGGTAGCCGGCACAAGGGTCAGCCTCATTCTATCTCGGTCGAAATCTTGTCCGATACGACAGAATACTGGATGTTGACTTAAATAAAAACTTGCATAGAACCGGCATTGATTTTCGCGACCATTCTAATGGATTCTAGATGCAAATGGTTCAGGCCAATTTTAGAAGGGTGGCCATACTGCAGTCGAACTATGTTCCCTGGAAGGGATATTTCGATGTCATCAACATGGTCGACGAATTCATTTTATTTGATACCGCGCAGTATACGCGTCGCGATTGGCGCAATAGAAATCGAATCAAGACTCATGCTGGTCCAGCGTGGCTGACCATTCCTGTGGTCGTAAAAGGTCGTTACCTGCAAACCATTAAGGAGACCGAAATCAGTGATCCATCTTGGAATGAACGCCATTGGAAGACCTTGGTCCACAATTATGCGCTCGCCCCCCATTTCGATGCCTACCGTGCCCGCTTTGAAGAGCTCTACCTTGGATGCAAGGAGAACCTACTGAGCCGGATCAATTACCGCTTTTTAGTCGCAATTTGCGAGATTCTGGGCATCAAAACTCACCTCAGCTGGTCTATGGATCACCCTCAAATTCAAGGCAAGACGGAACGTTTAGTGGAGTGGTGCAAGGACCTAAACGCTACGGAATATCTTTCCGGGCCTGCTGCTAAGGGTTACCTTGATGAAGGTTTATTTGCGGAGGTCGGCATTACGCTACGATACATGGACTACTCCGGATACCCCGAATATAGGCAGCTTTATCCACCATTCGACCACGCGGTGAGCATCCTCGATTTGATCTTCAGTGAAGGCCCAAATGCGACTCAATTCATGAAGAGCTTCTAATATGGACCTCTCAATCGTCACTACACTCTACTGTTCGGCACCTTACATTGAGGAGTTTTATCGGAGGGCTTCTGCCGCCGCGAAGCAGATCACTTCCGATTATGAACTGATTTTTGTGGATGACGGCTCGCCCGACAATTCCCTTGATGTCGCGTTATCACTCTATGCGCGTGATCCCCGGGTTCGCGTTATTGAGCTGTCACGCAATTTCGGTCATCACCGGGCGATTATGACTGGACTCGAACATGTCAAAGGTGATCTGGTTTTCCTTCTCGACAGCGATCTCGAGGAAGCTCCTGAACTGTTGCATCGGTTCTATCCCGAGATGCAAGCGACGGGCGCAGACGTTGCATATGGAGTTCAGCGGAGCCGTCGGGGCGGGTTCTTTGAGAAGATGACCGGAGATCTCTTTTACGTAATATTTAATCGTCTATCGGCGGTCCCTATCCCAGCGAATGCCATTACGGCGCGCCTCATGAAGCGACCGTATGTGAAGGCTCTTGTGCAACATAAGGATCGCGAAATTTGTCTGGCCGCCCTATACACCATAACAGGCTTTCGACAGGTGGCACTTCCAGTCGAAAAAGGGCACAAAGGAAGAACGACCTACAATCTTGCCCGTCGTGGCACTGCTCTGGTAGATGCAATCACTTCCTTCAGCAACCGGCCTCTCGTTTTTATTTTTTATGTTGGATCGGTCGTGGTCACAGTATCGACGGTCGCGGGCTTCGCGCTGATTGTTAGGGTGCTCTTCTTCGGCTCTTTTCTGCCCGGCTGGGCATCGCTCATGGTTTCTCTCTGGTTTCTCGGTGGCCTGATGATCTTTTGTATCGGGATCGTTGGAATATACCTATCAAGAGTCTTTTCAGAAACGAAAGAGCGTCCCTATACAGTCATTCGCCAGCTCCACGAACGCTCGGAGTGAGTTCGTGAACTCGAGGGACGCATGCACGAACTGAATCCCATGCTGCAAGATATTGAAAGGTATTACAGCGGGAAAATCGCGACCTGCGGGCGCACTCCCCAAGGAGCAGATTGGAGATCTGCAGAGTCGCAAACAATGCGATTCGATCAGTTACTGGCGCTGATTCGGCCAGACGGACCGTTCACGATTAATGATTACGGGTGCGGCTACGGGGCTCTCGTGAATTATTTGGAAAACCGGGGTCATCACTTCACGTATCGTGGTTTTGATATTTCCGAGAAGATGATTGGCGAGGCACGGCAGGCCCATGGGCAGAACCCTCAATGCGAATTCTTCTCCGAAAAGTCCTTGCTTTCCCCTGCAGACTATACGGTCGCGAGCGGTATTTTTAACGTGAAACTGGAAACCTCTGAATCGGAGTGGCTCAAGTATATTTTGGCTACTCTGAAAGAATTCAAAGCCCTAAGCCGGAAGGCGTTTGCGTTTAACGTACTCACAAGTCATTCGGATCAGGAGTTCATGCGACCTCACTTATACTATGCTGACCCGGTGTACCTCTTTGACTATTGCCAAAGGAATTTTTCTCGAATGGCGAGTCTGTCACACGACTATCCGCTCTACGAATTTACGATCGCCGTGCGCATCCCTGGGGGCGCAGACTGATGGCAAAACTCGTGATATTCGGAATGGGTGATATTGGCCGGCTTGCTCACTACTATTTTGTTCATGACAGCGAGCACGAGGTTGTTGCATTCACCGCGGACAACGAATACGTAAAGGAATCAACTTTTCTCGGGCTCCCGGTCGTCGAGTTCGGGAAGGTACACCAAGTCTATCCCCCATCAGCTTACAAGATGTTCATCGCACTCAGCTATGCCCGCATGAACCAGGTCCGGGCAGCCAAGTATTTCCGCGCAAAGGAAATCGGGTATGAGCTGGTTAGCTACATAAGTAGCCGTGCAACATTCCTGAGCGATGTCCCGGTGGGGGACAACTGCTTTATTCTGGAAGACAATACGATCCAGCCTTTTGTTCGAATCGGCAATGACGTGACGCTGTGGAGCGGAAATCACATCGGCCACGATAGCATCATCGAAGATCATTGTTTTTTGGCATCGCAGATTGTCGTCTCGGGAAGAGTCCGCATTTGTCCGTATTGCTTTATTGGAGTGAATGTAACGCTGCGTAACGCGATTACTGTCGCGCCGCATACGCTGTTAGGAGCCGGCGCGATCATCATGAAAGATACCATCGAGCATGGCGTGTACGTTCCGACCCGCACGGAACTATTCACTAAGAAGAGTTTCGAGATTGACCTCTAAGTTTCTAACCTGTATCGGGTTCGATCATGCCGGGGACGGGCGAATGAAGCGGCAACATTGGCAAAAGCAGGGGTTAATTTTTGACCCGCGGGAACGAAAAACCTGGTTAGTGAGTCACGCCGCACTCCCGGTCGTCCGAGTTCTGGACCCGGAGACCTGGCGAGTCTATTTCTCCGGTCGCGATCAGGAAGGGCGTTCACAGATCGGCTACTTCGAGTACGAACCGAATAATCCCGGCAAGGTGCTCCGCATATCCGATTCTCCTGTTATCCGCCCTGGGCAATTGGGAGCCTTCGACGATCGAGGAGCGACCAGTTCTTGTATCGTAGAGAGTGAGGGCCGTCTCTACCAGTTCTATACCGGATGGAATCTCGGTGTGACGGTGCCGTTCTATTTCAATATTGGCGTCGCAATTAGTGATGACGGCGGCCGAACCTTCCAAAAAGTTTCCGCTTCACCTGTAATGGGGAGGACCGCCGTTGACCCCTACCTCACCGCATCGCCAAGCGTCCTGATCGAGAACGGCGTCTGGCGGATGTGGTACGTCTCTGGGGTACGTTGGGCAATCGAAGAAGGTAAGGCGAAACATTACTATCACATTAAGTATGCTGAATCGAAGGATGGCCTCGTATGGCACCCGACCGGCAAAGTGTGCGTCGATTTTAAATCGCCGGATGAATATTCAATCGGGCGCCCATGCGTATTACGCGAAGGTGAAAATTACAGGATGTGGTATTGCTATCGCGGTATTAAGTACCGCATTGGCTATGCGGAATCTCGCGATGGTCTCGTGTGGGTGCGAAAGGATGAAAACGTAGACATCGATACGTCCGATTCAGGATGGGATTCGGAGGAGCTTGCATATCCCTTCTTGTTCCGAATGAATGGGCAACTATGGATGCTGTACAACGGGAACGGGTACGGCCAAACGGGAATTGGACTAGCTGTGTCGCAATACGCGGAAACAGTTTGCCGAAAGGCTCGAAATGCTGCGTACAAATTGCAAATCAAATAACTGGCTGCCGTTTGTCTTAGAGGCGATTCGGGACCAGGGATGTGCTGTGGTGGAAGGGGCACTGGCGCCAGCGACGCTGGCGGACACGCGCGCAGCCATGTACCGCGCCCAGAAAAAAATTCACGCAGAAGTCGGGTACGAGCGATTGGAGCAGGCGAGAGAGCTTGGCGTACTAAGACTTATGTTGAAATTTGAGCCGATCTTTCTTTCTTTTCTAGAGATTGAGGAACTGCTTGCAATTGTCGACAATACGGTATCGTCGACGGCCATTTTGCATCTGCAGAACGGATTCGTTCTCCCTTCATTCCCGCCAGACAAGACACCAAGTATCTTCCAGAACCGGTTCCATCAGGATTTTGCCCGCGTGTTCAACGGCTATATGGCATCCATCAACGTGATGTTCGCAATCGACGAATTCACTGCGTCAAACGGAGCAACCGTGGTCGCACTCGGAACTCAGCAACGAGTGCAAGCTCCCGATCCATTATTTCTGGAATCAGTCGCGGTTCCGGTCGAGGCTCCGCCTGGCTCGATGATCGTGTTCGATTCGACTCTGTGGCACAAAGCGGGAGTGAACACCTCGGGGAATGACAGGCTAGCGATCAACCATCAGTTCACACGGTCATTTCTGAAGCAGCAGATCGATTATGTTCGGGCACTTGGCGATGCCATGATTCTTGCGCAGAAGCCGCGCACTCGCCAGCTATTGGGATGGGCTACCAGGGTAGTCAGTAGCTTGGACGAGTACTATCAACCGGAGGGCAAGCGCCTCTACCAGAGAGGGCAGGGATAGGCAATTCGCAATTCAGAGAGTAAGACGCTTATTCCTTCCATCTCACCTGAAAGCGATCTAGTTCTGCGAAATGGGGGTAGCGTTTTTCGAGGGCGCCTTTCAGGTCCGGCGGCATCCGGCCTGAAAAATCCGGGGCACTATTAATTGCAATCACATTTACGTTTAGCCTATCGAGCGCATTCAGAATTCGTGCCGTGTGGCCAACGGGCTCTTCGGCATATTCAAAGTAGTGTCGCGTCGGGCTTTCCAGTCCAGAGAGAAAGTACACCTCAGGGCAGTCCGGCGCGGCATACATGAATCTACCTACGGCATGCGATTGCACTAGAGGAATCAACTCATCGTAGAGGAGGTCGTTCGGTTGTACACGAAGGCCGCCCGCTCTCGCGATGGTCAATCTGTTGGTCTGGATATCCGGCGCATACCTAGACCCAACCTGAGAACTTAAACCTGGAAAAACCCGCAAGATTACGAATAGCAGGTAGAAGCAGAGCAGAGCGCCCAAAACGAATCGGG
>WNGK01002578.1_pt1 | contig 19628 bp, 13 predicted proteins | sample 5400601 | NCBI WGS metagenome assembly WNGK01 (sample SAMN13153376, study PRJNA577476) | soil metagenome | isolation source: 60 cm soil or saprolite under Garry oak tree replicate 1 | place: USA:California | collected 2016-06-15
TTCCGCGACCTTTTCCATCCACTGCGGATCTTTGTAGTTCAGCTGATAGAGACGCTCGTAATCTGCGGCAGCATCGTCAAAACGCATCAGCCGGTTTTCGAGATCTGCGCGCCCGATGAAGAGGTCAGAGCGGTCTGGCTGGACGCCAATGGCTTTCCCGTACGTAGCGATCGCCGCAGGATAGTCTTCCAGATTGGTTTGTATGCGCGCCAAAACCATCGCCCAACGAAAATCACGCGGCGAATCGGAGACCGTCTTAGCGTAGAAATTGAGAAGCTGTTGCTGGCGTTGATACCGTTGTGCGTACAGCGCAGCTTCAGTCGTGAGGGCTTGATCTTCTGGGAAGTTGTTGATCAGCTCGATGTATTGATCGACGCTTCCGGCATAGTCTTTCATCCGGGTAATTGCGGGTATTAATCCGCGACGCAAACTGGCGATCTGCGCCTTGCGCGTATCGAGCGGGAGTGACGATGCGCGGAACAGCGCAATCTTCTCCGTATAGAACTGCTGCAGCCCGTGATCGTCGCCGGCGCGAGCGTAGGCGTCTGCCATGGCGGCGAGATACTCGCTGTTGTACGGGTCACCCTGCAGCAACTTGGAAATCAGATCGCGCGCCTGCTGGTACTGCTTCGTGTCCGTAGACTTGCGCGCGGCTTCATAGCTGAACTGCTTTGCCAGCTCCGGATAACTATCGTTGGCGGCTTGCATCAACACGGCAATCGCTTTCGCGTAATCCTTGATGCGCCAGTAGAACTCAACCGTCGAGCGGACTACCCCAAGAATTCTGGGATTTTCACGATACAGCGCCTCCACGTTCCTTTCGGCAGCGGCGAGATCTTTCCGCGCTTCGTAGAAGCGGATCAGGGAATAGCGGAACTGGAGGCGAGTGACAGGATCAATCGTCAATGCAATCTGCTTCTCGAGGGCGTGCTGGCGAACTGCTTCGAGAGACTTTTGCTCGGCGAGAGTTTCAAGGTCTTCGGCCTGTTCGATCGAAGTTGCGTTGGTTACGATCCCATCAAGAAATGAGGCCAGTTCCGGCTTGCGGTTTTGTGCTTCTAGCACTTTGACGCGAAGGTAAACAGCCGCCACGGGCGGATTGTTTCCGGCTGCGATCCTTGCTGTGCTCTGGTCAACCAAGTCCCGAAGCTTGGGCCGTCGGGCGAGTTGGAGGAGACGGAATTCGGCAGAGGACTCGCTATTCTCAAGCGCGCCCTTTGCGTATTCGTCGATTGCGTGCGCGTAATCGCGCTTGTTCTCGTAAATCGCTCCTGCTTCGTAGGCGTAGAGATTTGCGTTGTGCAGGCGATCGCGGCCTTCATCCAACAACCGCAACGCATTGTCGAAATCGAAATAGTCCCAGTAAATAGTGGCGGCTTCCAAGTAGCCGCCCTGCTGGCCGGGGGAGACGCGCGGAATGCGCTCCCAGTAGCGCGCAGCCTGGGCGAACTGCTCGCGGTCGGAATAAATGTCGCCGATGCGGGCGAGAATTTCGGTGTCGCGCGGATTCGCCTGCAGCAGGTTGTCCTGAATCTTTGCTGCCACCGGAGTAGCAGTGGGATCAAAGTAGGCGAGGGAACGGTACACGGCAGTCGCGGTAGCGGCGATTTCGCGTTCGGCAGGATACTGGGCCGCAAGCGATTTCAGTAGCGGCGCGCTCTCTTCGAAATGAGAGCCCCACAAATTGGCGTTAGCAATAAAATCCGCGGCCGCAGGATTGGATTTCCACGTCGTCTCATCGGGTGCGCTCTGACGCAAAGCACTCAGCTCACCTTCCAAGCGGTGGCGGCTTGAAAGAAATTCGAAGAAGAGGTTGCGCAAATTAGCTTCTTCGAACCAGTGCTGACGAAGCAAGGCTTCCCAGGCTGCTTCGTTGTAGGTTTCGCGAGTACGGTACGCGTTGAGAAGATTGCGCACGAACACCGGATTGTGCGGGAAACGCTCATGGGCGTACAAATTCAGTTGCAGATAAAGCGCGGGAGTGCCGTACACGCCCCGGAAATAGTGTTCAAGATCGGTACCGCTGAAACTCTTGACAGCATCGCGGGTCAACTGCTCGAATTCCGAGTTCCTCTTATGGCGAAGATAAAAACTCGCCAGCTTGTCGTACCAGGAACGGTCTGAGAAGCGCGCGATCGCCCGACGATAAACTTCTTCCTGTTCCGTGCCGAGACGGTTCTGATCGAGAAACACGGCGAGCCGCTCGTAAAGACCAGGATCGTCGGGATTGCGATCGATCTCCGCGCTCAAAACCGAGAGCGCTCGAGGAATCTGCTTCATCTGAACGAGTCGTGCCAGGTAACGTTCCAGCACGCGAGCATATTCGGGTGAGCGAGGGCCGGCCGGAATTGCCGCATTGGCCGTTGACCCAATCTGAAATGCCTGACTGGGACCACGGCGCGAAGGCATGTTGGCTGTGGCCTGAGGCTGATTACTTCCCTCTTCGTCGCTACCGTCGCCTTCCTCGGCATCAGCATTTCCATAACTTTGCTGGTATTCGCGATTGAAGGTCGCTGCCGATCTCCCCAGAGGCAGATTCTGCGCGCCAGCAGCAAGCTCTTTGAGGACGGAGTCATAAATCGCAAACTCGCTGTTCAGATCATTCTTGCGGGAGTACGCGTCCGCCATGAGAAGAGCAACAGAAGTTCTCTGCTGAGCGCTGGGGAAAGTTGTGAGAAATTCGCGGCTCCCCTGAATCACTGCATCGCTCTCTCCAGCACCGGCATAGAACTGAAGGAGCTTGGCATGAAGCTCGGGCCGACTAGCCGAGTTGGGGGATTTTGTATCGAGCAGCGTTAATAGTTCCGCAGCGCGCGAACGGTGGAAATATGGCACGGCGCGAAGCTCTTCCTCGGAATAGTGCGAGGCTGGCTCGGTCGTATTGAGAATGAGCGATAGGATCCCATTGAGATACCCCGGCCCTTGGTCCATGGTGGCGATGTCGCGGTACATGGACAGTTCGCCTGACCCGAACCGGATCGGCGTCTCCGGAGCCGTCAGCAGAATGTCCGTGAGTCCCGCAATGGCCTGTTCCTGTGCATTGTCAGAGCCCTTGCTGTTGTAGAGCGCAAAGTAGTAACGCGCAGATTCGGGATAAAAGTGAATGTCTTCGAGCAAGCGTGCGCAAACGTAGAGTTCGCGCGAGCTCCAAGCGGACTTCGCCGATTCTTTGTGAAGGCGGAAATCGGTGATGGCCTGCTGCGCGGCGTCAAGCTTACCCTGCTGCTGGTAGTAGTAGAAGACGCGCGCCATCGCATTCAGATCTTCGGGATTGGCGTTGAGGGAAGCGCGTGCCTGGTCCAGAAACTTGCGAAGGCTCTGGGTCTCACGGAGCAGGTCGAAGTAGCTTCTCACCGGCTCCGGGTCCCACAGTGGTTGAAAACTCTGCTCGTAAACCGCGAGTCCCTCCCGGACGGAGCCTTGGCGATATTCGACCATGGCTTTGGCCTTTACTGGGAAAACCTGGTCGCCGGGGAATTGCTTGTTGTAGGCGGCAATTACTTGTGTTGCGGCCGCAGACTCTTTTTGCGCAACCAGAAACTGGAGGAACCGGGCATAAAGCGACGGCTCTTGCGGATAGCGTGCAACCCACGCGCGGTACTGAGCAATGGAAACATCTTTGGGAAGCCCTTGCTCCTGGACGATCCCGGATATGCGCTCGAAGGCGCGCCAGGATTGCTGCTGGGCTGGAGGCGTTAGTTTTTCGGCAGTCATTGGCGGCGCGCTCGCAATCAGCGCCAGCGTTTTAATTTCGTCTGCTGGGCGCAGCCGCCGATGGTAAAAGTCCGCCAGCGCAAGTTGCGCACTCGCCTTGTCGGACGCGCCATTTACGTATGCTTTCCAGTCCGACTCAGCCGCGCCGAAATCCAGTTGCTGTTCATCTTCGAGAGCACGCAACGAATAGAGGTCTGCGTTCGGCCGGTTCTTGATCAGTTCCGACAGAGCAGGCCGCGTCTCGGCGGGAGGGCGGCGAAACGGAACCGCTCCGCCCGGCAGCGACATCATGCGGAAGAACGCGGCTTCGATTGCACTCGCGGACTCGATGTTGCGAATCCACGAAGGCAGTTCCCCCATTGCCGCCAGCGATGCTGCTACTGCGAGCACGAACGCGCCAACGATGCAACGGCGCACTCGCACGGTCGATCTATCCCTGCCCGATGAATCAAGGAAACACTTCAAGCTGCACCTCCTGCGTACCGATGTTGTGGGCGATGTCTTCGGCTGTGACCACCAATTTGTAATTGCCCGGAATCGTCTGCTCGGGGATTACCAGCTCGCCCGTACTGGCGCGGGCGTTTGCGTCCCATCGAAGCTCAACCGGCGCCGTGCCTTCGAGCCTGGCGACCAACGTGCGTGTGCTCTGCGAAGCCTGCACTTTTAACTTCACGGTTTGCCCCCGCTGAACTCGAGTGCGATCGAGCTTGACCTGGACAACAGGCGACTTGCTCGAAATCACGAACGTCTTCGACTCGCGATACGTGTGCCCGAGTCGGTCGCGCAGGATCAGGCGCACGCTGTAGGTACCGTCCTGCATGTCAGTGGGTGCAAAGAAACGCGTCTGCCACACGTCTTCTGAGGACAAATGGCGCAACGGCTGCACCAGACCGAACGGAAACAGCGCAATCACGGAGGTGATGGACTCATCGGTTTTCACGCGCAGGATTGGGTCTCCCGGGCGAATCACGCGCGGACGCAGCAGGGCGCGGGGTACCGCAAGAAACGATGTATAAGGAGTGACGAACTTGTACTTTCGCGAAAGACGGATGATCTCGTCGATACTCGCCTGGTCCTCGCCTTCGCGCTCGATCTTCTGTAGCAACGCGTCAACGCGAGCTCGCGCCCACAACCGCGGCAGTTGGGGGTGGTCCGGCGATTCGCGCGGGAAACCTGTACTGCCGGAAACTTGCAGCGGAGAACCATCGCGCACGCCTTGCACTGTGAACCCGACATTTTGTTGTGGCTTCTGATAACGTCCGACCCACGAAGCTACTGACCCGGCGAATGCCGCCTCCTGCAACGGGTATACGCTATCAACAGAAACTGCGGGATCGACAGCAAGCTGAAGTTGTCCAATCGGAGTGCGGCCGATTTTCGAGAGGAACGAGTTCAACTTGAATTTCATCGGCTCGGTTGAGAGGACCTGTTCCAGCACACCGTCTTCGTGCGAGAGCATCCGAAATAGTGGTAAATTCGCGTCGTCACCCACGGCGAGGATGTAAGTGCGCGGACGTTGCGTAACCGGAAGCTGCTTCCATGCCGAGGCATACCAGGAAGCCAGTTTGCTGTTCAGGATCGGACCGCGAGTCGCTCCGCCGTCACTCAAGACCACGAGATAGGAATTGCTCGCCTCGGCAGAAGCGGCTTGCTGCAGTCCGGACTGCAATGCCTTCTGCAGATCAGTGCCGCCGCGCAGACGACTGGCACGAACCGAGTCAATCGCACGTTGAACATGCGTTTTGTCTGCTGCACTCAGAGGCAGAATTTGGGTTTCAGAGTTGAAGAGGACCAGCGCGAAACGGTCATTCCCTTTCAAACTGAGCAGCAGGGTTTCCAAAGCCTGATAACTTCGTTCGAGCTTCTCCCATTGCATCGAAAGTGACGTATCAAAAAGGATGATCACCGTCTTTGCGGGAGCGGTGTTGGCCGCGGATGCCCCCGTGTTCTGGTTCATTCCGAGCCCAAGCAGCGCCTCGGCTTCGAAAAAGCCAGGCTCATTCGTACTGCGAACCGGCGCGGTTTCAGTGGGAGAAGACTGCTCGCTGACCGGATTGCGGTAGGTCAGCACCTGCAACTTGTCGGAAGCAGACGAATCCAGATCGTAAGTCGCGACAAAGTCTTCGGCCATTTCAACGTTGTCGCCTTCAAAATCACCTTCTACCACATGGGGCAAGTTCTGACTGAAGCGCAGTGGGAAAGTCTTTGCAGGGGCTTGAAAGTTGCGAATGGGGTGAGCCGAGTGCAGTTCAAAGTGGATACGCAGGTGGCGAGACGCCTGGGCCTGATAAGCATCGGGATGAAGAGGAATCGCAAAATACGATTTTAGATTCTCGACAGGAATAGATTCGTGGTACTCGATTTCCAAACGCTTCGTACCGTATGCCGCAATGGGCACGATGCGGGCGCTGAACAGAGAGGTACGCCTCGACTCCTCTGCGCCCCGCTCACCCATCTGCAACAGGCCCGGGTCAACGGCCTGCCTCTTTAATTGCGTGTATATCTCTTCGGCGCGCTTACGCTCAAGAATCACAGCTGGAAGTCGCGTGGGGCCGTCCCAGGTGGCGAAATCGGAGATCGTCGCATGGCTTGGAAGAGCAAAAACGTAGTTCCCTTCCTCGATGCTGCCCGTGTGGTTGGCAAAGATCTGTTTCACGCACACGCGAGCGTCGCCGTTGTCGATACGAATAGTGATTTCCATTTCTTCCAGCGAAAGCACGTTGGCGTCGGGCTGCTGCTTATCGCGAGGAAGCAAGATACCGGCATCGGCGAAAAGTAGAGGGCTGATCGCCAGCGCAAGAATAGAAGTGAGTATGACGTTTCTCATGAGTGCAACATTTGCTCTGGTATTCGCACCAGACCGTTATCAGTTCCGACGTACACGTAGCCATTGGACAGCGCGAGAGCCGTCACATTCAGTGATGGAAGGCCCTGCGCGACCACCGACCAGCGTCCCGAAGCGCGGTCATACAAATACAGTCCCTTGCCCAAGCTTCCGGCTAAAACGAAGTTTTGGGTGACCAGCATCGCATTGGGGTTCACTTCAAAGCTGCCGGAAGCACCGTCGAATAGGTGGAAGCGCCCGGAGCGGTCAAGTCCAAGCACGCCTGCGCCGTAGGTACCCACCATCCACTCGGAGCCAACGGGCACCACTGCAGTAATCCAGTTGTGTTTCAGGTTGGAGTTGGCGGTCGTATAGTTGGCGGCGACACTGCCTTTTTCAAGCACGGATATCCCGCCCAGTGTGCCGGCCAAGAGCCGGTCGCCGGAGCTGGCAAGCGCATAGACGTGGTTGTTCACCAATCCTTGAAACGCATACATGCTGCGTGCTCCCGTGGAATCGAGGAAAGTGAGTCCAGCCGGAGTAGCGAGTGCGAGTCCATCGCCATAGGTCACAAGATCAGTCACATTCTCGGCGATGAGACCGTCAGCACGAGTAAGGATCTGCTGCTCCTTGCCCGATTGGTCGAAGCGAACTAATCCGTTCGCGGTGGCGACTTCCATACCCCCGGTCTTCAGATTCGGGAAAATGCGATTGATGCAGAATAGGTGCTCATCTTCCATGTGCATGTGGGTCGCATGGGTCGCGTCGGGCGCAATCACGTCCAGCCCTCGATCGAAGTATCCGATCCAGAGGTGGCCGCCATTGTCCACCCCGAGCGCAGAGACATTGCGATCGGTCAGTACAGTCGTATCGGGCTGGAGAACTTGCTGCCATCCAAACGCATGCGGTTTCAGGCGAAAGATTCCGTTGCGAGCTACCGCGAAGATTGAATCTTCAGAAGCAAAGAGTTGGCGCACTTCCCTAAGATCCGGCCCGGCGCTGGCATTAAGGTTCAGCGGCCGCTTTTCAAACGGAATCGAGAGAACTCCCTGGTCCTGCGATCCGACATAAAGTTGATTAGCAGCAGCGAGCAAAGCTGTCGCAAAGATCCCCGGCGCAAGCACGCGCGAGAACCGTCTCCCGCTGAACACAGCCACGCCCATTGGCGTGCCGACATACACAGCTTCCTTGAGTGCAGCCAGAGACGTGACTTGCTTGTCCGGGAGTCCCTGCTCTTCTTCGAATGACTGCGTCTGGCCCGCGGTAAAGTGCAGCACGCCGTGGCTCAGTGTTCCAACCCAAAGGTTCGATTCATCGCCCGACAGAGCTGTGACATAGCAATCAGCTAAAGTGGAGTGAAGCGCTGTGATCTGTTTGCCGTCATAGACCAGGACGCCGCGCTTCTTGGTCCCTATTAATAGGTGACCGGACTGTGTGGCCAGAATCGTAGTTACAGCACGCGCACCGGCGTCATCGGGGTAAATCTGCCGAAACGAGCGACCGTCAAAGGCGAGCAAGCCGTCAGCGGCCGTGGCGAGAATAAGCTCCGGTTCCTTCGAGTCAGGCAGCACAGCGGGAGCAAGCGCGACGAGAGTGGAGCCGGGAAGCTCGCGGCCAACCGCATAAGAGCGCACAAATTGGCCGGAAGGCTGGTAAACGAACAGTCCCTCAGGACCGCCTATATAAAGGTGGTTCTGAAAGCGCGCTACCTGCGTGAATACAGCTGGAGAACTGACCGGTTCGAAGCCGGTGTTGGCGGCTGCGCCTAACGGGCGAACTACAAACCGAATCGCCCGTTCGTCGCGAAGGTTGCGCTGCGCAGATTTCAACACGCTTGAGGCGTGCCACACCGCAAAGCCAACCAACACGGCAAGCAGAAGCAGTAGGGCCACGCTCACCTGGACAGCGAACGCAATTGGTTTCCGCATCATCGGTTTCCGGGAAGGTGAACTATAAACCGCCAAGTCACCGCTGGAAATAGAAAGCAAGGTGCGGACCAAACCTCAACATCAATTGCAGGGATGATTTACGGACAGACGGGCCCTGATGTTTTGTGTCTGGCGGGCCACGATGTGGCAGGGGTGACACGAGGTTCGCTGAGAAACCGGAGATTTGCAGCTTGCAGTGGTACTTGTCTCAGAGTGGATGCACGGATCGGTTTGTGCTGCTTGCGATCGCCACTCTATACCGCTGCAATCGACGACAATTCGCCACCTCGGCGGATTTCGCGGAAACTCTTTATTGTGTTGGCGTCCCCGACAGGACTTGAACTCGTGTTACCGCCGTGAAAGGGTACCCGTTATATGATCGTTAGATGAAGAATGTCAAGCGGGCAAGGCGCGCACAGCCAGACAATAGCGACTATGAACTCCAAGATTTTTACTACTATTCGCGACTCTTGACCTCATGACTTGCGATTGATCGCGCGATCAACCCGAGGCCCCCGACCAACAGGACCAGCATCACCATGGTATTGAACAGCGTCGTGGGCTGAAAGTAAATGTGCATATTCGCGATCACGCCCGCAAGGATGAAGAGCGCTCCTGCCGCCGTAAGAACCCACCCAATGGTGCTTTTGCCATTCCAGAACAAAATGGCCACGCCCAAGAGCATCGGCACTAGAGTGACTCCGAACGTGTTCGCGCCGTAGAAGCTCCAATAGGAGCCGACGACACTCACCTGATTGGAGATGAGATATCCACCAATGCAGGTCATGACGAAACCGATCAGGAACTCACCTATTCCCCCTGGCGTTCCACCTACGTCAGTAAACGAACGGTTTTCCATAAAAGATTCCCCTTTTAAGTGTGACGAAGTCGTAGCGACAAATGGCTTGTCATGCGCGCGGCGAAGCCGCCTCGCGACTAACCTCCCGATGTGCTTCTCGACAATGCATGTAATTCGTTCGCTCGACGGATCAGTTCACCGCGCTCGATGTCACGATACTGTTTTGGCAGCAGGCTCTTGCTGGTGCACTCCAGAACCGCCACAAGGTTCTGTAAGTCAATTTCTGTCGGGTAATACGGCGGAATGAAATCTTCCAGGGCCGCTTTCAGGTCCTCGGTATCCACCGCTGCTTTATGCAGCAAACTGCTCCTCATGTGGCTGCGGACCAGGACCGCTTCGATATCGGCTCCGGACAGGCTTCCTGAGTGCTCCAGAAAAAACGTCTCAACATCTCCAGGAAAAGGAGGCATGTTAATTTTCCTTTGCATAGCGCGAAGAAGTGCCAGACGCTCTTCGGTCGTATCGGGATAGAAGAGGGCAATGTGTTCCTCGGCTCGGCCCTGCCGCTTCAAATCAACCGGCAACAGGTCAGGACGGCAGGTGAGGAGAAACCAAATCACTTTGCCGCGCAGCTCAGTATTCCCCATGAATTGTGCTATTTGGGCAAAGACCCGGTTGCTCACGCCACTATCGCCGGAACTCGAGCGGTCGCCGAGTTGCGCATCAGCTTCGTCCACAATCACGGCAATGGGGCACATCGCCTTGAGCAGGTTCAGAACTCTTTCCAGATTGCCTTCTGTGACTCCCTGCCACATGCTGCGGAAATTTTTTAGCGTGACAGCAGGAATGCCGATCTCTCCCGCGAAACAGGTTGTAATAAAGGTCTTCCCGGTTCCCACCGGGCCGCATATTACGTAGCCCATCGGAAGAACATCAGTATTGCCAGCCTGGATGGCGGCGGCTGCATCTTGCAATTTCCGTTTTGCCTGGTCATTTCCCGCGACGAACGAGAGATCGAACCGGCTCTGCACAAATTCCAGCAACCCGCCGGATTCAGCTTCGATTAGCTCCTTCTTATGCTCGCTGAGTGTCTTCATGGTGAGCGGTTGGCGATTCTGCACTGCATGAGCGATCAGGCTCTGCAACTGCACTCGCTTCAAGCCCGCGCCAAGTTTAGCGAGCGATTCATCGCTGACGTCAGAACCTGCGGGGAGCGGCTGTTCCTTGAGTTGTGCGCGGATAAAATCCAACCGCTCGGAATACTCGGGGAGTGGAATCGAGATGGAAGCCACGCCAGGTTGTTGCACGATCCCCTGGTTCACTTCAATCTGGTTCTCTGAGACCAGGCAAATTGTGACGTCAGCATTCAGAAAAGCGGGATTGCGGGCCCATCGTTTTAGGATCACCAGGGAATTGCGATCTTCCGCAGACATGCTAGAAATGTCACCAGCCGGAACAATGGTCTCTGCGAAATCAATTACCAACCCGATCTTCCTGCCGTCAGCAATCCGCAGGCGCAGATAGTTGTCGAGCAGATTCAGCACAGCGTCCGGACTACGCGGCACGCCTCCTTGCGAATAGTTCGTGCCGTGGAAGCTGTCGTAACCTTCAAGGGCGCGCCGGAAATCGGCTTGGCTGTCGGGCGAACCAAAGCTCAATCCGCCGCGGTCGTAGTGCAGGACCAAATCGCGCTGGCCGAAGAGCGCATTGAACAGAAAATCCTCGATAGGAACGAAGTCAGTGCCATCCGCCTTACGAAGCTGTACCACGTCGCGCACGTTGCCGGAGAGAAGAAACAGAGCGAAGGAACGCGAGTAGTACTTCTCCGAAAGCTCTCGCGCCCACAGTGGAAGCGCGTCCAGGTAGGTCTCGGTTTTTGGTGAACTCACCGGCATCTAGTTAGGAATCCTCACTCGACTCGGGCCAGAGGAAGTTGGAGTGTCGTCAAGCGACATCAATCCATCTAAGTCCGGGGAAAGATCGTTGAAGATCGCTTCGACTTGCTGGACGGTCTGCTCGGTCTGTTCCACGTCGTGCACCAGGCTTTCCAGGCGTTCGCTGACCTGCTGCGGATCACGCATGGTTACTGACTGGTCCCGCACCAGCATCAATACATCCTCCACTGCTGCGCACTGCGCATCGACAACTTTGCGGTTCTCGCAAATCTTGTCGAATTTCTCCTGACGTTTAGTCAGAATCTCGATGCGCTTCTTGTTGATCTCCTGGACCTTCGGAGGATCGGCGCTCAGCTCCTTCTGTAAGATAGCGATCTCACGCTTGATGTCATTCTGGTCAGTGCCCTTCAGATACTGCTGTTGCTGCGCTGCTGCCAGCAATAGTCGCGCATAGCCGTTCAGTAGGCCTTGCAGACGAGAATCGATCTGCTGCAGGAAAATCTGCGACGTAGAAGAAAATTGTGCGAAGTTGGATCGAATAGAGCTGCAGACCTGGGCCGAATGAATGTACCGGCGTTGCATTTCAGGCGGCAAGCTCCTCAGCATCTGGTTGAGCTGTTGCTGATGCTGTTTTTGCTGCTCGGAAAGTTTCCACGAGCGAACCAGTCGTTGGAACCGCCAGCTTTGCGGAACAATGGCGAGATACATCAGCTCCAGTCCGCCCGCCAGAATGATCGGAAGAAAACTGCCACTGATCAGCGCAAAGGCGCCAGCCCCGGCCAACGCGATCCAGTTGTACTGCAAGTGGAAGGCCTCTTTGACGTAGCTGATGTCCTCCCGCTGATCGGGCGGACCTGCTTGGTTCTGGAAGCCGGGGGATGCCATCTAGACACTCACTCGTACCTGTCCGCTGCCGGGCGCGCGGCGGAGGCATCCGAGAACGTAATTTTGCAGTTCGTGAAATTCATTGCGCTGCTTCAGACTCAAATCGCGTGGACGGTCGAACGGGACCTGGACATCTTCGATAATCGTTCCTGGGTGGGCACTCATGATGAAAATTCTGTCCGCCAGATAAATCGCCTCTTCCACATCATGCGTCACAAACAAAATAGTGCTGGCACTTTCATCCCACACCCGCAGTAGCAGTTGCTGCATTTCACTGCGAGTTTGAGCATCGAGAGCGCCAAACGGCTCGTCCATCAGGATCACTGAGGGCCGAAGGGCCAAGGTGCGCGCAATCGCGACCCGCTGTTGCATCCCGCCCGAAAGCGTCTCCGGATATGAGTGTTCAAAGCCGCCAAGCCCAACTGCCTGAACCAACTGGGCCACAGTCTCCTTGCGCTTTTCCGCGGGAACCCCATTGATCTTGAGACCGTAGGCAATATTATCAGCCACCGTCAGCCACGGGAATGAGGTGTATTTCTGAAACACCATTCCGCGGTCCTTGCCAGGCTCGTGGACCGGTTGGTCATTCACCAGCACTTCGCCGCTATCAGGCTGGTCGAGTCCGGCGATCAGGCGCAGCAGCGTGGATTTTCCGCATCCCGAGGGCCCCAGCAGTACGCGAAATTCTCCGATGTCGCGGCCTTCGCGGGAGTACGCATCTTCGATCTGTAGATTGATGTTCTCGAGCGCGTCGATTCGTTCGCCTTTTGGCGAGGCGAAGCATCTGGAAACGTTCTTGACTGTGATTTTTGACCTCTTAGGCCCCATGCTTGGCCGCCTTCAGGTGCACGCTTGCACTGGGAACGGCGGCTGCCCCTCCCGAAAACGCAGAGGCAGCTTTTCGCCACGGGAAGAGCCTGCTTTCCAGGAATGTCAGTAGGAACCGGAATAGGAAAGCAGCGATGCCGATGGCGATGATGCCGGCGTAAACGCGCTCGAAGTCCAACACCTTGCGGGCGGCTTCCACCATGTAGCCGACACCTTTTCGTGCATTGACCATCTCGGCCAAAATCACATATGTCCAGCCGATATCGTAGAGAATTCTGAACGAGGAAAAGATCGCCGGGAACGATGCGCGGAATATTAGCCACAAGGCGTGCCGCTGCTTCGCACCCAACGTATAAGCGGTTTCGAGAAGAGCATTGTCCACGCGATTCGCTTCCTCGACGACCACTGCCAACAGGTAGAAGAACATTCCAAACCAGAGGAAAGCCACTTTCATCGTCTCATCCATGCCGAACAGAGCGATGAATGCTGGGAGGAAAGCAGTCAGCGGCATGGCACGCATGGGAGCAGCAACGGGATTGATCAGCTCAAATAGCCAGCGAAAACTGGCCATCAGGATGCCGAGGGGAATCGCGATCACCGCACACCAGACAAATGCCTGCGCGATTCGCCACCAGCTTTCCATCACGTTGCCCAGGAGGTCGTACTCGGTCCACAGTTTGCCGAATGCGCGGATTACGCCCATCGGTTTCGGCAATGAGAACGGAGGCAAAATTTCCCAATGGGTAAGGCCAATCCAGAGCAGGATAATTATGCTCCAGCTCAGGAATGCCAGAGCGATCCTTGCACGCTGAGAAATTTCCTTTCGAATACTGAATAAATCACTCATGAGGAAACACTAGCTTGCAGGATTTGCATAAACCTTAATGTCGGTGCGCCGATTCTTCTCACGTCCCTCAGCGGTGGCGTTCGAGTCAAGGGGCTTGTCGGGCCCATTACCGGCTGTGCGCAGCCGCCCCGAGGGAAATCCATACTTTTGGATCAAATAATCCCGCACTGCATCGGCGCGCTGATGTGAAAGCTGAATGTTGTAGCCCCGTGAACCCGTCGAATCCGTATTGCCTTCAATATCCACCACCGTGTTTTCATACGCTCGCATGGTGTTTGCCAACTCATCCACAATCGCGCGCGAATCCAGACTCATGCTGGCCGAGTTGGGATCGAAATAAATGGAACGATGCTGGGTCGCCAGTGGAGTCGCGCCTTTGGAGGGTTGTTTATATTCGATGGGAGCTTCGCTCGAAGCCATAGAAAAGTTATCCGAAAGCTTCTCGACATAACGTCGATCGAGGCTATCTTCGGCATTGTTTGTGTGCTTGATCACCCGCGCTTCCCGGTACATGTCCTGCGCCATCTGAAAAATATTGTTGTAGTCAGAATTGGAACCGGCGCTTCCCATAAAGGAGCGGTTGTCGGCGTAATCGGCCAGCTTCACACCGCCGAGCATTGTTTTCGCCAAGTCAGAAGGAATATTGAAATCCTTGACGGTGCCAATCAAGTTGTAGGCTCGGTCCGGTTGCGTTTTGATGAACTCCACGCCTTCCAGCCAGCCCTGGGCAAATTTAAGCAGAGTCTGAGGGTGCTTTGCCGAAAAGTTGTCACTCACGACAAGAATGTCAGCGATCAGGCGATTGGCAATTCGAGTGTCATAAATTTTCTTGGAGCCCGGTCGCTTGCCGACGGCGTCGCTCATATCTGGGTCCCAGGCCACAGCGGCGTCAACTTTTTCTTGAGCAAATAGCGTGGCTGGCTCGATGCCGTCCTTCGTGTGGACTGCTTTGTTAAAGATTTCGTTGCGTTGATCGGTGCTCAGCCCTGATGTCTTCAGGCCGTTCCAGAGCAAAAAATGCGATGGTGTATATGGCGCAAATGCGACAGTCTTGCCGGCAAGGTCTTCAATGCTATTGATGCCCTGCTTGCCGATCACGCCGTCCGCCCCGCGGGACCAGTCCACCATCAGGAAAGCATGTGAGCCGAATCCTCTTTCTTTGAATTGGGCGTAGTCCTTCGCATAAACGTCGGCCGTCGTAAGCATTACGTCGACATTATTGGTGGCCAACGCGGCGGCTCCTTCGGTCCAGTCATCGATGATCTTGAATGAGACTTTCAACCCTTTCTTGCCGTAAATTGAATCCGAAACCGTGTCGAGTCCACCGTTGGCCACCAATCCGCCAACGCAGCCTACCCACACATTCACCCGGACCCGGACCTCAGCATCTTCACTGCTTGAGGACGCCGGAATCAGCAGAGGCTTCGACGCATCCAGCGTTTCGCCTCCGGAAGAGCTCTTGCCGCCGAATTTTCCAAGGTCTATGACGCCGTAACGATTCAGGCTGTAACCCACCAGCAGCGCCCCAATGATGAAAATGAGAACCCATCCGCCTTTTTCAATCTTCATTGCCATAGCACCCCTTCTTTGCAGGTCCTGCTTCAGTCAAAATCATTTCGTAGAACTTGGCAGCCTCGGATCCCACTTCAGGAAGTCCGCTGCGGCTCCTTCGCAGCAATGGTCTTCTCCGCTGCACCGGTTGTTGGCGACGCTTGCGCCGGCGCCAGCCCCATCTCGATCTTGAATTGCTTTACGAGTTCACTCGCCTGGAGCTTCTGCGCTTCGTCCTCGATCTTGATTTTCTGCTGATCCACGTTGCTCATCGCCATATCCATGCGGGCTTCGTTAACCGCTGTCATCTCTTCAATCTTGCGCACCATCTCATCGTGAGTCTGGCTGATGCCCGCAACCTCAAACTGCTCCATAGCATCTGCCACTTTCTTCTGCCACTGAGCGCGCCGATAATCGGCAATGGCACTCAAAGCCTCCTGCGTTTTGCGCTCCTTTTCTCGCATGAAGGCTTGTTTCACTGTCATCGCCTTGTCAAAGGCTGCGCGGGCGTTGCCTAGCTGGCCCTGGGTTCTGGCCATTGCGCTCTTAGTCTGCTCCAATTGCGCGGCGAAGCTGCCGGCTAGGTCATCGCGATTAGCCTGAATCGCGGCTTTTACCTTTGCAGTTAGGCTCGCCATATCGCCCTTGTATTTGGCTTCTTCTTTCTCCAGCAGCGTGACATTCGCCTTGACCATGGCGATGCTCTCGTTCATCCGAGGCACTTGGTCATTCATGTCGCGAATATTCTGCTGAAGTATGAGTTCCGGGTCCTCGGCCACTGAGATGAAGAACCCCACGAATGATCTGATCATCCTGCTGAACCGTTGCCACATAGACTCCTCCTGTTCAGGACCGCTGCGCTGTTTTGGACACAGGAGGTTGCGCCGCAACCGGTCCTGTGGTGATCGGATTTTCGCTCACGAAGTACCCGACCGCGTCTGCAATTTTCTTTTCCTCTTGTTGCTTCTTCAGTCGCCACCCGGCAACGCGTTCTTTCTCGCGAGCGACTTCATCGTTATTGGCCTGCATCTTGGCTCGCTGTTCAGTAAGATATTTATCGATCTCTGCCTGAATTTGACTATTCTCTTTGCTCTTACGGGATTCCAGTTCTTCGACCGCACGCTGCTGCACGCGTTCATAAGTATCGAGAGCCCGGTCCCGCCGGACTGCATCCTGAATGACATCCTTGATGTCGGCACCAGCGGCATCTAGCGCGACCAGAACCGAAGACTTTTTTACGTCCGAAGGCAGATTGCGGATATGTTCGCTTTCGAGCATCTGCGCGACTTTTAATATCGAATAACCTTGCGGTGCTGCCGGAATTTCGGCAGCTCTATAAATCTCTTCGAAAGAAGTGGGATCGGAGACTGGTGTGGTGAACGTCGGCTCGGCGGCCACGCCGGATGCGATTTCGGCGACACTCTGGGCAGCACTTTTCGAACTCGCGCCAGAGCCGCTAACACTCGATGAGCTCGAGTCAGCGCTGTTGGCCTCGTCCACGGAAACGAAATAGTTGTACCACTTTTTGGTCATCTAGCCTCCAGCGTGACAACCGACCATACTGCAGCGAATGCGACCCTCCATACTATAGAGAATCGTGACACTGAAAACCACACGCCCGCACCCTGCTAGTCAATTTGTTTTCATCTACTTCCGCGCTGTCCCGAACTCTTTGGCATTTTACCCACTCAGCGTTCGCATCTGCCGCTCGTCGCCAATAATGTAAACGCATCTGTGGGACGGTGCAATTCAGCTACAATGAGCATCTTTATTGTTCAAAATGAACACAAGATTGAACAGGAACTTTCAAAACTGGGGACGATTGTGCCTGGAGATGACCTCGCTTCGATTCTGAGCCGAGTTGTAGATACAAAGGCGGAATACGATATCCGACTGCTGGCGCAGCAACTGGGGACCAGCTACCGGTCACTCATGTACTGGCTGAGAGGAGATCGTCCTATGCCAGCGACCTTGCTGCCCCAGATGTGCCGCCTGCTGGGGAATTACGAGGCGCTCGACTTTTTGGAAAGCCAGGCGGGACGGGTCGCGTTCAAGATCCCGGAACCGCATATCACTCTAGAAAAAGAACTGGTCGCCGTGTCCCACCTTATTAAGGAGGTGGGCGAGGCATTAGAGGTTGGTGCCGGCACCCTGGCGGACGGAGTTGTGGAGGACAATGAACTGCGACGGACGATCCCCAAGATCGAAGCTGTAATTCAGGAGTGCGCTTCCCTGAAATACCTACTCGAAGACCTTTGCACGAAGAGAAAAAAGAAATCCACGGCCGATCGTACCGTTTCCCGGTAATTGAGCTCTATTCCCGAATCGATGTCAATACCATTTGCAGCCCATTGCCAACAGTTAGAGACACACTTAAAGACCCGCTATGGCATCCGAGTGGTGACCAGGAATATTCCCGACCCCCTGACCGGCGACCTGGATGGCCTGGAAATCCACATCGACTACGCAGTAACGCCGGAGCAGCGGCTCTTCTTGCTGGCGCACTTGTTCGGCCACACAGTCCAGTGGAACACGGATCCGGGCGCTTTCGAAATCGGAAGAAAGTATCAGCCTCCCGTTGATGAAAGACTATTCCCCGCAATTCTGGTCTATGAGAAAGAAGCGGCAAGCTCCGGACTTGCCATGCTGCACGAGGCCGGCGTTATAGATACAGACGAATGGTTCTCGGCCTATAGTGAGTGCGACCAGACCTATCTCTTGGATTTCTACCAATCCGGGAAAAAGGGCGATTCCCGCACTTTTTGGCCCGAAAACTTTCCTCTGATCCAACCCAAGCCAATTCCTTTTTTTGAGGCAGCGCGCGACGCTTTCGGATGGACGGCGTGGGTATCTAAGGTCGGAGTTTGTCTTTGCCGCAGCGGAATAAAATTTTGGTCACTTCAACACTTCAACAAAGCCAAACAATGAAGGCCGCTGAGCTGGGCGATGTCCTAGAAAAGCTGACTATCTCTCAACCCCGCGCAAACGCTGGGTTTTGAATGAGGCTTGTCAGTTCCAGTTGTGTCACGATGTAACGTTAGTGAACGCTGAAAACATTGGCGTTCCCCGACGGGATTTGAACCCGCGTTACCGCCGTGAAAGAACGGCGCATACACGACTTTAGAGGACTTACAAGAGGCGGACGACCTCTAAGTCGTTGGAAATTCCCGGTAGCGGGAACAGAACCGTAGCGTAATCCGTAGTGCGGTGCAGCCGACATGAGAGCCCCATCGACGCACAGCGGGAGTCGACGTATCACGAGTTTCAGCGAGGAATTCTGAATAGAGATTAAGCGGTTTTCGTATGAAGCGGCAACATGAGATTGAACCATACTGGAAAAATGAAGATGACTGGCTCTGCACGATCGAATTCTTGCCTCGCGATGACCCCGAAGGGCGACTGTTTGGCGCAGACATCGTCGGCTATCTGTTTGGCTACGCCCAGTTGACGAATACACGCGCTGTGGCACTCGTCGGCGATCCTGATGTCAGTGCCTACGAGCTACTTTTTTCCTTTTCGTCTCCTCAGGAGAAAAACGAGTTCCTGAACTTGGTCCGTTCGAATGAGGTCATGGGGAACGACTACATCATTGAGTTTACGCCGCCCACCGCTGAAGAAATCAGGAATGCTCGTCCACTGGCAACGGTCCTACCGCAGGATGTCCTCACCCATGCCTTGCTGATTGCAGCGACCCTGTGCGCGAGTACAGAAGACTTTCGCGCTCTGTTCCCAGTTCAACCCACGACCCAGCTAAAACTGTAGCGATGCTCGGCCGTCAAGATTCGTAACCTTAAGTCGTCTTCCATCATTCGAAGCCCCACCAGTCCAGGCCGTCTCGGCTTTAGCTTATTCATGTAATGACTTCTTCGCCACGTTTGGACTCCGGTTGAGTGCTGCGGACCTTGCGGCGGCGTTTACGAAGGCGGGCTTCGCGTCGCCCAGCGGATTCGTCCACATTGAAGCGACCGGCTCCATTCGCCAGGCACAAAACGATGAGGAACGACAATTGCAAGCAGTTGGTGAAGGGGACATGAAAGTCACTCCGCTTGAAATGCTTGCCGCATATCGTACGCTTGCACTTCGAAGCACTGCTGCCGATTCGAGCGCTGCCGAGAGCACCGTATCCCTGGGTCTCGAAGAGGCAACGAACTACGGCATGGCGCGGCTGGCTTCGGTGCCGGACATGAAAGTCGCGGGCAAAACCGGGACGCCCCGCACAGACGAAGGCGCATGGACGAACGGCTGGTTTGCCGGGTATGGACCAGCAGACAAGCCAGAGATCGCAGTCGTCGTCTTCCTCGAGCGTGGGACTGGCCCGAGCGATGCCGCGCCGCTTGCCGGCGAGATATTTCACGCC
>WNGK01002579.1_pt1 | contig 19627 bp, 15 predicted proteins | sample 5400601 | NCBI WGS metagenome assembly WNGK01 (sample SAMN13153376, study PRJNA577476) | soil metagenome | isolation source: 60 cm soil or saprolite under Garry oak tree replicate 1 | place: USA:California | collected 2016-06-15
TAAACAGTACGATCCCTGTCACGGTATTTAGCCAGAAGCCCGCCCACATGTATGGGAGAGTCTTTCGCAAGCCTGTCAAGGGCACTTCGGATGCGCAACCGAGGATGCGCAAATCGACTAAGGCGCTGATGCCTGCCACGCATCCCATACCGATCGTGTGGAGAAAGAGAACGCTAGGGTATGCCAGGAGTGAATTCGATTCGCGTACCCACGTCGCGAATCCACTCTGTTCAAGCCAGGCCAAAAAATCCATCACCAAAAAATCTCCGGAAGGGCGGCGTCAATATACCCGAATGCGAGATTTGTGCAAACCCCAAAATGCTCCATCTGGTCCATCCGTTTGATTGACATGCAGGCGTACCGGGTATACATTCAGCCCAAAATGTTTCCGGCCAAATCGCAGACAATGCGAAATCTTCTCATCGCTTTGACGTCGGCCCTGGTTTTCTTGTTTTCGTTGGCAGCGTTCGCCCAGACCCGCCAGGCCGGTCAGCAGCCGGGGGCGAACTCAACCGCCACAGGCCAATTTGATCCACGGGATCTCTCCGGATACTGGCTGAGCAATGGGGGAGGTCATACCCTCGGGACGAAGGCTCCAGCCTTGACGCCGGAGGGCTTGGCAGCGATGAAAGGGCGTATTCCGGACACCCTCAATAGACTTCCTGGAAACGCACCCTGGTACACCTGTAACCCGATGGGTTTTCCACGGCTCGTGGAAGACAATGAGCCAATCGAAATTGTTATGACCAAGGATAGGGTGCTGCAGCTGTTTCAGTGGGAGTGGACGCTACGCGAACTCTGGACCGATGGGCGCGAACTGCCTTCGGGTGAAAACCTCGAGAACCTTGGGCCCGCGTGGTATGGACACTCGGTTGGCCTGTGGGACGGAGACACGCTCGTTATCAATACAACTGGCCTGGACGAGAGAGCGTGGCTCGATAATCCAGGTAATCCTAAAAGTTTCTATGCGCGGATCGAAGAGCGTTACAGGCGGACCGACGCCGACACCATTGAGCTCCAAATGACGCTCTATGACCCGAAGTTCTACACCGCTCCCTGGGTGGGCGCCAAAAAAATCTACAAGCGGATGCCAGCCAAGGAAGTGACCTTTTCTGGATGGAAAAGCTTGTACTCCGGAAACACCGATGCAATCTGCGCCCCGATGAATGAGGCGGATGATTACAACAAGAGAATCCGTGATCCCGCAGCCTTCGGCGCGAAGCCCCAAAATCAATAGAGGTGTGAATCCATTGACGAGACGCATCGGTAGGGGCGATCCCCATCCGTTTGTAAGCAAGGATGCCGTCCAGCGCCATGTAACACGTGTCGGCGAATGTGCGGATGCTCAATTGGCGTGGTTGGCAAGATCAGCGAAATAAAATTTTGGGGGCAATGATCCGTCATGAACACCAAGCAAAATTCCGTTTTTTCACACCACATGGATCGGCGGCATTTCATGGTTGGTGCGCTGGGCGTCACCATGAGCGCGGCAGCGGCCGGTTCCCTAGCGGCAGCTGCGCAAAGGGGTACAGCGGCTGTGGCTCGTCGAGTGGACTTCCATCATCACTTTATTCCCCCCCGTCACCTTGAAGCCATCCTGGCGCAGCGGGAAAGCGGCCGCACACCGCCCTGGAACCCCGAGATGTCGATTGAGGAAATGGACAAAAATGGGATTGCCACGTCAATCACCTCCCTCGTTCAGCCGGGCGTGTGGCTAGGCAGCATCGAAAATTCGCGCAGGTTGGCACGCGATTGCAACGAGTACGGAGCGAAGATGGTCGCGGACCATCGAGGGCGATTCGGTTTTTTCGCCGCCATTCCGCTTCCCGATACGGAAGGCAGTCTCCGCGAGATCGCATATGCGATGGACACATTGAAGGCCGACGGTATCGGTCTGATGACGAGCTTTGACGACAAATACCTCGGCGATAAGGCCTTCGAACCTGTTTACCAGGAGCTGAATCGCAGGCAGGCCATTGTTTACGTGCATCCCACGCAACCAAAATGCTGCACGGGACTTGTTCCTGGCGTTACCGTGTCAACGATTGAATACGCCACCGATTCGACTCGAACGATCGCGAGCCTGATGTATAGCGGAGCGGCGGCAAGATTCCCGAATATTCGTTTCATCTTCTCCCATGGCGGTGGCACTGTGCCATTTCTGCTCGGCAGGTTCGAGCGCCTTGCCATAGAGAGGAAAGATCCATGGCTGAAGGATGGCGCGGCCCCGCAATTGAAGAAGTTCTACTATGAAATTGCGCAGGCCAACCATCCGGGGGCTCTTTCAGCGCTTATGGAACTGGTTCCCTTGTCGAATGTGCTCTTCGGGACCGATTACCCACTGCGTCCGGCGTCTGAAGCGGTTGAAGGGCTCACCGGATATAAGCCGTTCAATGATGCCCAGCGCCGCGCCATCAATCGCGAGAATGCGGAGCGCCTCGTTCCCAGACTCAAGGCGTAAGTCGCGTATGCATACCCTAGTACTCTTTTTTTTGTTGGCCGCGCTCGCTGAGCCGGTCGATCCCGCAAATGGGATCATTCGGTAGACCGCGAATCACTATTACAGCGTATCTGCCAAGCGGCGTCGCGTTCCCTCGCCTCGCAAAAAACTGACCCACTACCCACTTCTTCCTCTTGTGGTCCAATGGCACGGCGGGATACTAATTTCCGTGAACTGCCCAAACTGCGCTGCAGAAATGGCCGCGATGACGCTCGACAGCCGCGTGAGCACGCCCGTAGCGATCGATTTGTGCACGGGCTGTCAGGCCTTCTGGTTCGACAGGTACGAGAGCCTGCAATTGTCTCCTGCCTCGACGCTCAAGCTGATGAAATTCATCGGTGAGCATCCGGGCAAAGCGTCGCTTTCAAATGTGCTCAAGTGTCCCCGATGCGCGGCTTGCCTGCTGCCGACGCACGATTTGCAGCGAAGCACGCGCTTCAGTTACTGGCGATGCGACAAGGAGCACGGACGATTCATCAGGTTTTTCGAATTCTTGAAAGAAAAGAACTTCATCCGCCCGCTCTCGCCCCAGCAAATCGAGGAGCTGCGACAGAATATCCAGACCGTGAGCTGCTCCAATTGTGGGGCGCCAATCGATCTCGCAACTACTTCGGCCTGTACGCACTGCGCCTCTCCTATTTCGATGCTGGACATGAAGCAGCCGCAGCAGATGCTGGCCCAGCTCAAGCAGGCCGCCGAGCCCCGGCCCATCGATCCGGCCTTGCCCTTGCAACTCGCGCGAGCGAAACGTGACGTGGAAGCCTCGTTTTCCGGCCTCGAGTCCAATCCCGACTGGTGGACCGACGCATCTTCATCCGGCCTCGTGCAGGCGGGACTCAGCGCCGTCGCCCGATGGCTCACCAAGTCTGGGGTCTGAGTTCCCAAGAACGCCGTTAACCCGGATTTCTCACCGGCTTTGTGACTATCCACCGCCAAGTCCCTCTCCCCTCTGGGAGAGGGTGCCGCAAAGCGCCTCACCCGGCCTTCGGCCACCCTCTCCCAGAGGGAGCTTAGCGTGTCCCACATTTTTTCTGCTGGACACCGGGGGTGGTGAAATTGTAGATTGCCTGCGTGAAAGCCTGCGGGCAAGAGTTTAGCAAAGAGAACATCGCTCACATCCAGGAAATGGTGGACCAAGAGCCAGAAATGTCGCGACGGGAATTATCGCGGCGGGTGTGCGATTTGCTGAACTGGCGGTCGTTGAACGACAAACGGAAAGACATGAGTTGCCGAGTAGCATTGTTAAGGCTGGAGCGTGAAGGAAAAATCCAGATGAGGCCGGCGGTGCCGTTTCCGGCGGTGAAGAAACGGACTGAGGCGAAGAGGGCGGTGAAGGCAGTAGAAATGACCGCCACGCTGTCTGCGGTGCAGCCGGTGGAGTTGATCCGAGTCGGCAGTGCGGATAGCGAGGCCTCGCGGGTATGGAACGAGCTGATGGAGAGTCATCATCCGTTGGGAAGCGGCCCGCTGTGCGGAGCACAGATGAGGTATTTGATCGGCACCCACGGCGAGGAGTACCTGGGAGGATTGGCTTTCAGCGCAGCGGCATGGCAGTTGAAAGCGCGCGACGAATGGATTGAATGGAGGGCGGGGGCGCGAAGGCAGAACTTGCATCTGGTGATCGACAATAGTCGACTGTTAATTCTGCCCGGCGTGCACGTACCTAATCTGGCATCGCATGTATTGGGCTTGGCGGTGCGCCGGTTGCGCCAGGACTGGAAAGAACGCTACGGTTATGAGCCGTTGCTGGTGGAAACGTTCGTGGAGGAGGCGCAACACGAGGGGACCTGTTACCGAGCGGCAAATTGGAAAGAAGTGGGGCGAACACAAGGACGAGGACGGCAAGATGAGCTGCACCAGCGGTCGAGATCGGTCAAGCGCGTGTTCGTTTATAAGCTGCATCATCAAGCGCGGAAGCAGCTATGTATCGCAGAACCCGAGCCCGAAGCGGCTGAGCGGCCCCGGCCCGTGCCTCAGGATTGGGCGGAGCAGGAATTTGGCGGAGTTCGCTTAGACCAGCGGTTAAACCGGCGGCTGTTGGTGATGGCGCGCGATTTTTACGCGCACCCGCAAGCGCAGATCCCGGAAGCATGTCAGAGCCGGGCTAAAACGAAAGCGGCCTATCGATTGTTAAAACATGAGGACGCGCAGATGGACGTGCTGCTTGAGCCGCATTACCGGGCAACCCAGCAGCGTATTGCGGAGCACCAAATCGCCCTCGCCGTACAGGACACGACGAGTCTGAACTACAGCACGCATCCGGCGACGGAGAATCTCGGGCCGATCGGCTCGCAACCCGAGGGCATCATCGGCCTGATGGTGCACAACACCATGGCATTTTCGATAGAAGGCACGCCGCTGGGCTTGATGGATGTGCAATGCTGGGCGCGGGATGGGGCGGAGTTTGGAAAGAAACATCGGCGCAAACAGCGTCGAATCGAGGAGAAGGAAAGCCACAAATGGCTCGAGAGCTTTCGCCGGGTCGCTAAAGTACAGCGCCAATGTCCCAGCACGATGCTGGTCAGTGTGGGAGATCGCGAAGCCGACATCTACGAATTGTTTCACTTGGCTCTGGAAGATCCCCAGGGACCCAAACTGCTCGTTCGCGCCGAACAGGATCGGTTGCTTGCCGATGGACAAGGACATCTGTGGCCGTTAGTGGAGCAACAGCCACTGGCTGGTGTCCGAAAGATCCAGGTGCCGCGGCGCAAGAAGCAGCCGGCGCGAGAAGCATGGTTGGAGATTCGTTTTGCGGAAGTAACGCTGAGACCACCCCAAGGGAAATCGCGCTACGGCTCATTGCGGCTATGGGCCGTGCTCGCGCAGGAAGTCGATGCCCCTGGCGGCATCGATCCGCTGTCCTGGATGCTGTTGACGACTTGTGCCGTGAACAGCTTCGCCGAAGCGACCGAAAAACTAGACTGGTATACCAAACGATGGTGCATTGAGATCTATCACAAGACTCTTAAGAGCGGCTGCAAGATCGAAGAACGGCAACTGGGTAACGCCGATACCATCGAAGCCTGTTTGGCCATCGATATGGTCGTGGCATGGCGCATTTATCACCTGACCAAACTCGGCCGCGAATGCCCCAATGTGCCATGCACCGTTTTCTTCGAGGAAGCGGAATGGAAGGCTCTGCTGACCCACGCCGCACGCCAACCTGTTCCGCCGGATCAGCCGCCTCCGCCTCTTGGCGAAGCGATGCGGATGGTCGGCGCCCTCGGTGGTCACCTCGGCCGCAAAAGCGATGGCGAACCCGGAACGAAATCTCTCTGGCTCGGTCTGGAACGCCTCAGTGGCATGACCGACATGTACAAAATCTTAGTCCCACATCTTCGCCCACCCCCGGTGTCCAGCGCACCGAGATATGGGTAAAGATAAGCCCAGAGGGAGAGGGACACGCCCTCCGCATAGTTGCCCAAGATTCCGGTGAGAAATGCGGGTTAGCGATCGTCGCCGAAGTATCATCTTGCCGAGCAGGGGGTGGGGTTCCAACCGGAGGCATCGGAAAGCTTCTTGAAATCCGAACTCGTTAAGTAAGGACGGCTGAAATAAAGTGGATCGTCGACTTTTGTTGTTACGGTCAGCCATTGATCACTGTTGGGAAGCGTGTTGAGGTCGTAGTACTCGGTCACGACCGTATTCTTACTGTAAGGGGCGCCGTTCTTGCGCACATAGCCCGGGCGCAAATTGGTGGTCACCACCTTCAGATTACCCATTCGCACTTGTCCACCTCCTCGTCCTCCGGGTGCATATTCCCACTCGGCGACGGAATGTCCCTGCCAGGTTGGTTCTCCGCCAGGCGCGGGCGACGCGCCAAAATGGAGCAGTCGGGTCTGGGTTCCGGCGTCCGTGTCGATACGGAGGGTGTTGTCGTTTTCCCAGGTGATGTGCAGGCGTCCGGGGAGACGCATAATGTTGGCGGCCCCGTAAGCCCTGCACTGCTCGCCGGCTGTTTCGTCCTTAGCCGGGTCCCATGTATCCCCGATGCGGCGGCCTTCGGCATTCAAAGTAAGGGTCTCGTACACGCCTTTTTTCGGCGTGACCATGCGAAACTTCCAGTCTTCGGTGATAACGGAAACCCAATAACCTGTTAGATCGATCGCGGCAGCCTGGCGCGCGGTGGGCGGCGGCCCGCCGCGGCCTCCCCGCTGTGCGTCTATGCGAGCCGGCGGCGTAAGGACGAAAACCGCGATGATAACGGCGGTCTTGAAACGCATTACGTTTTCCTCAGTGCACGATTCCTTCTAATCGACCGCTTCACCCTGACGTGTACCCCAGGTGAATCCATCCAGTGGCCGCTTCAGCGTAACCATCAACAACCTGTACTCGCCTGGAACGCGCGAAGGGCGCCCGACGATGATGATCTCATCCCCGACTTTGAGCGACTCTCGCGTCACTCCCTGATTGCTCAGCTGGGCGGTGCCGCTCCATTCCACAGCCCACCGTTGCGAGACTCCGTTTTTGTCTGGAGCCTGGACGTGAACGAATGAATGCGGATTGCGGTACACAAACTGCACCAATTTCCCTTCGAGCTTGATTTCTTGAGAGACGTCGTAAGTCGCACCATAGGAATGGTGAGCGTACGCCGCAGTACGGCCCAACAAGGCTGAGGCAATGACGAGAAGAAACATTCTGCGCATTATTTTTTCTCCCTGAGGCTCCGGTACACTGCCTCGACAAACATATCGGTCGTCCAGGAACCGGTATTCGAACCGTAGCGCCCATCAAAGTCCATCGTCGGCCGGGCGGCCTTCACCTGCTCGAGCGTCATGCCCTTGCTGATCAGGTCCTGAACGCGGTCGCGAATCATCGTGAGCATGTTGCGGTACGAAGCGAGGTCGGCCGTATCCGAAAGCCGGCCGCGACCGGGAATAATCCACGTGCCGCCTTGCGCCCTGTACTCGGCAACGGCCAGATCGAGAATGTGATTCAGGCCTTTGATCACCCCTTGAATACTGCCATCCTTCTCCACGTCGATGAGGGGATAGCTGACGGTCGAAAAAATGTTACCGGCGCTGATAACTTCCGAGTGACGGAAAAACACGATGCTGTCGCCGTCCGTGTTTGCCTCGGGCTCGTGATAGACGATCACGGCTTCACCGTTGAAGTACGCGGGGAGTTTGTAGAATTCGTCGAAATAAGTATCCGTCGGCCACGCACGCTCCGGAGTGGGCGCCTCTTTGCCCGCCGGCGCGCTCATCCGGTTGAGCACATTTTCATGCGCGATCACGGATGCAATCCGTCCCACGTTTGGGGCGGCCCCGCCGAATCCGCCGCCACGGGGAAAGAAACCCGTGGTGGCAATCTTCTCATTGCCGCCAATGTGGTCTGAAGCCGCACTGGTGTTGATGATGTAGCGAAGAGGCTTCGCGGGAGCCGGGGAACTGATGATCGTATTCATGTACGGACTCGCCCACCCAAACTGAATCCCGGGACAATTCGGCCCGGAACATTTGTTGGTAGTGGGCGGAGCCACGACCGCGTTGGCCAGTTGGTTGAGGGCCGCCAGAATCTTATCGGACATCTGGGCCGGACCCGTATTCACCAGCAGGACGCCATCTTCACCGGCGGACACGGTAATATTGATGCCGTCGGCTACCAGCATGTAGATGTTTCCTTGCACCGGTAGAACGTGGACTTCTCCGTCTCTGGGGCTTTGGTCAGCGATTCTTTTATCGACCGAAACGGCCGAGCGGGACAACGGGACTCTCAGGCTGTTGACGCTGGCCGAACCATTCAACGTCGACCGGTACTCGGGATACAGGGTCTTCACGCCACCCCTTGTTGGCTCTACGGGTACCCAATCCTCTACCTTCAGCCACTCGGTCAGAGCTGTGTTCTGGCCAGGCAGGAAGTGCGGTACATGGTGCCGGTCTGTCCCTCCATTTTCGGCGAAAGACGAGGCGTTGCAGGTCTCCAGGGCCACGCTTGCAGTAGGGTCGCTCACATAAGTCGTCGATTGAACGTATGGCTCGTCCAGATAAATCGGGTCGTCCACAACGGTGATGATGGTCAGGATGTCGCCGTGCCGCGTGATGTAATCAGTCATGGTATACATGTCGGTGGTCTGCGGGCCACCGCGCTTGAGGTAACCATCTTTGAGATGGGTGGTCGTGACTTTCAGCGTGTTTCCAACCCACTCTCCGGTCGAGAAGCCCGTCCAGCTGTGGGGTGCATAGGCTGGCGGATGCGGCCGCCCGTCCATGTAAATGGGCCAGTCCAAAGACCGCATGAACTGAATGTGATACGCTCTGACGTCGCGCGTCAGGGGGTCTTGTTCCTTGAGGATGCGCGCCCCTCCGAGGCCGCGCCACTGGTGGGGGGCCGAGTGAGGTCTGCACTGATATTCCGGTGTTCCCCAGATCGACTCCGCACTGGTCTCGGCCCGTAGCCGGCCGGCATCGTTGAACGGAATCCCAAGATAGTCGCCCAGTGGTGGCTGTCCCAGGGCTCCTAGCTGGCCTGGATCTTCGTTGCTCTCCAGGCGCCATTCCCCGGAAATATCGGGCGGATTTTGCGGACGAGCCGGTTGGGCAAACGCTGGGACACTGAGCAGCGTCGCCAAGGCGAGCAGAAACCAAAAACCTGCGATCCTGGTTCGATAGGCCTTTTCCATATAGCCCCCTCAAAACGCATAGTGCACCCGCATTCTTGCGTGAAAACATAATCGACCAGCGTGTTGGATCAAAGCAATTCAAATGTGTCCAATGTTTTCAAATCCTGGTCGAAGGTAAATGTCTTGTCGCAACCCAGAAGGCGGTTCTTTCGGCCGATCAGGCAATCGGCAAAGTCGGCTTTACTTGTACGGAAGTCTTCAAGGGCCTGACGTGCACTGTCCCGATCTTCGATCTCAAATTGGGCGGTTGAAAAAAGCTTATCCAGAAGACTGAGTATCTCGCCTTTCGAGAGCTGATAGACATCTTCGAGCACCCCAACTGTTTCGGCCAACACCACGGTGCACAATATTAGAGATTCGCCTTCGTCCGCGGCGTTTTGAATGGTCTTGCTCGCTTGTTCTGCCTGTTTCTTGTCGTCGGCGACCAAATAACGGATCAGGACATTGGTATCGATGCCTTTCATCGCCGGCCGCGCAGATATTTGCGGCGGACATGCTTCTGAATCGCGTCATCCATTTCGCGAACGGAAACAGGTTTCATCTTCTTTCGATGCAAAATGCCTTTGAGTTCGGAAACTTGAATCGTTGCTGGTCTGAGCATCACAGTTCCATCCGGGTTGATGACAAAGTCCAATCGATCTCCCGTCCGAATACCCAAATGCTCCCGGACTTCCCTGGGTATTGTCGTCTGGCCTTTGCTGGTCAAAGTAGCAGAAGGCATTATTTCACCTTACTTTCTTTTTACTTCCTTACTATAGGACAAGGCAAAGTTGAAACGTAGAGATTCTATCGCTCACTATCTCTGAAGCATCGCCTTCCTCAGTCATTTGGGTTATCCTCCCAGGGGCCGGCTCCGGTCGCGAAAAACATCGCGCATGGTTGGCAAGTAAGCGCTTGCGCCCTGAAAGGAGTCTGAATGCGCCACATGAGCATTGCGGGTATCGCGGGTCTCGGCATCCTGGTCACGACCGCTGGCGGACAAAGACTCGAGCCAAAGACACACCGCCTGGAGGCGACGCCGTCCACCGTTACCTACGGTTATTATTGGTCTGAAGCGAAGCCGGCGCTGCGGATTGCGTCGGGCGACATCATCGATGTCGACACGCTACTGACCAATAATCCAGCGGGACTCTCCAGAGCTGGAGTACCAGACAACAAGATCCAGGATTCCCTGAAGGCCATCGTTAGCGAAGTTACCGGAGACAAACGCGGACCGGGCGCCCATATTCTAACGGGTCCGGTTTACGTCGAAGGCGCAGAGCCGGGCGACGCTCTGGAAGTGAAGATACTCTCTATCGATCTCGCGATCGATTACGGATACAACGGTTGCAGCGGGTTTATGCCCGAGAACTGCGATCGCGGCGCTGCGATAAAGATCATCGCGCTCGACAAGAAGACCATGACAGCCGAGTTGTTTCCGCAAATCACCGTTCCGCTGCGTCCTTTTTTTGGCAGCATGGGAGTCGCGCCGGCTCCGGAACTCGGCCGACTGAGCAGCAATCCGCCGGGCAAGCATGCGGGCAATCTGGATAATAAAGAGCTCGTTGCGGGATCGACGCTGCTCATTCCGGTGTTCGTTCCGGGAGCATTGTTTGAAATTGGCGACGGGCATGCCGCGCAAGGTGATGGTGAAGTCGATCAGACCGCAATTGAAACGTCGCTTCGCGGCCGCATTCAGCTCACCGTGCGTAAAGGCATGAAGCTTGCGTGGCCGCGCGCGGAAACGGCCGCCGACTTCATCAGCATGGCCGCCGATCCGGATTTGACAGTTGCGACCAGGACCGCGATTCAAGAGATGGTGGATTTTCTGTCGAGCACGAAAGGACTCACGAGGCATCAGGCGTATCAACTCGTCAGCGTTGCCGGGAATGTGGCGGTCACGCAGCTTGTCGATAAACCTAATCTCGGAGTTCATGTGAAGATGCCAAAGAGCATCTTCAAGGCGCCTGGGCCACACGTCCGCTGAAGTTCATCGCTGCTCGGATTCCCCTCCTGGAACAGGAGGGGAGGCTGCGCCATCAAGAAAATGCTGCGAAGCCACCTTAAAGGCGCAGACGGGGTGGTGATTTGAGATGTTTCGAGGACTGACCACCCCGTCCGCGCCAACTTTGGTTGCCTTCGGCATCATCTTTTTGATGGCGCGTCCACCCCTCCTTTGCAAGGAGGGGACTACGTTCTTGTTCAACATTCGTTCCACACCCCCCGTGTCCATGTTCAACATTCGTCCCAACGGCGTTGACTTGTTCGATCGGACCCAATGTTACAATGACTGAAGAAATCAGATTTGAGGGAAGAAATGAAACGATTGGTCAACGCAACCGTTGCAATTCTGGTTCTAGTTTCGGCAGTTCTCGCCTACCAGGAAGCAGATTTGGAGCGCGGGATTGAGCTCTACAACGCAAAGAAGTACGCAGACGCTGAACGGGTATTGGCACAGGTGGTTCAGGCTGAGGATGAGAATGCCCGGGCGCACGAATATCTGGGTCTGGCCCGCCTCTCGTTGGGCAAGCTGGATGAAGCCGATGCCGAATTGTCTCGTGCTCAAGACCTGGCGCCTACCTCAGACTCCGTGAAAGTTGGCGTCGCGCGGGTCTCTATTCAGAAGAAGCAATTCGACAGGGCAGAAGAATCTTTGAACAGTGCTCGGGAAATTAACGGAGATAATCCCGATGTTCCACTCTATTCGGGCATGCTGAAACTAGCGAAGCACGACTATCAGGGAGCGATCAACGACTTGAATGACGCGATCGCGCGGAAATCGGACAATGCTTACGCATACTACTATGCAGGTCTTGCCTACAGCGAACTGAAGCGGCCGGACAAGATGTATGAAAGTTTCCAGACATTTCTCAAGCTTGCTCCAGATGCCCCGGAATCAGCCAAGGTGAGATCTCTTCTTCGCGCCGTGCGATAGCCCTCAGCCTTCCGGAACGGGACAATGCGAAATCGGCTGGTTCTCCGTGTCATTGTCGTCGTCGCTGGCGTCATCGGTCTGCTCCTGGGTGTCGCCATTGCCCTGCTTCAGACATCCACGGCAAAACGTCTGGCCTTTGAACAGGTCCGCAAAATCCTCGCCAAGCAGGGGGTCATTCTTGAGGCGGTAGACTTCGACTACAGCCTCCTGACCTTTCGTATTTCCACAGGTCGAGCATCAATCCGGAGCGCTTCTGCCCCGAATCTTCCGAGCTTGTTCGCGGCGGATCATTTCACAGCCGGCATCGCGTTGTCCGATCTCATTCACAGCCGCTACCGAGTCGAAGATTCGGTCATCACGAATCCCAAAATCCAAATCGTCATCGATGAGCAGGGCCGCGACAATATCCCAAGCTCGAGCTCCACAACCACTACGGGACAAGCAGTCGACTGGTTGATCTTGAAGATGAGATCCACCGGCGGCTCACTTGCTTTTGAAGATCGCTCTCAGAATGCCCTTGTCAGGCTTCCCCTCTGGGATCTGGCAGTGGATGGCAGCCGATTAACCGGTGAGCAGGAAATTCAGTTCAAGACACGGCAGGCCGGAGAGGTGCGATACAACGGAAAGATAGTGACGGTAGAGAACATCGATGTTCAGGCGGCCCTGAAGCAGCGCAATGAGGCGCTGGACGTACGCCGCGCGCAGTTGTCGAGTAGTGTGGTGGATGTGGAAATTAGGGGAACTGTCGAGAACCTGAACGATCCACGTCTGGATTTGGCAATAATCAGCAACATTCACCTCAAACCAGCGAGTCAATACCTGTCTGTCGCGCAAAAAATTGAAGGCGATCTCCATGTCGATGCTTCCGTCAAGGGCCGTCCCAAGGAATTGAAAGCGGCCGGCCACCTCAAGGGTGAAAATCTGACCGCTGAATTGATCGGCCAAATCGCGCTTGATGCAGACGTGGTCTACGACTTCGCGGGCCAGCGAGCGCGGCTGAATTCCTTCCAGACTCGGTCACCGGACTTGTCCGTTAGCGGCGCTGCGGACGTGGCTCTCGCGCTTAATGCGGGTGAAAGCAGCGTCGACGTCCGGCTCGAGGTCGCGGAACTCGCAAACATTTCAAAGATGTTGAAACTTCCCGTCACGGTTGCGAGCCGCGCCACGGGCAACGGTCACCTGCGCTGGCCTGGACTGGATTTCACTCGGCTGGGCGGCGATGGCCGCTTCCAGTTATCAGCTCTGCCGGCGGCCACAAATGTCCGTCGCGTTCCGTTAGCCGGCGTCATTAACGTCAACGCTGACGGTGGTAATACTGTCGCTTCGATCGACTCACTCGACGCAGGAGCTCTTCATCTTCGCGGTCAACTCACTCTGCAATCCTCAAAACAGATCAGCGGAGCGTTTCGAGTGGAAACCTCCAATACGGGACAAGCACTAAAGCAGCTCGCTGCCTGGTCTGGAAACAGTCTTCCAGCAGGTTTGGAACTCTTCGGCCCTGCCGGGATCGATGCGAACTTGGGCGGAACGCTGGAACGGCCGCGGATAGGCGCGAGTTTCCAAGCGAATGGTTTACAGCTAAATGAGTTAAAGAACCTCAATTTAGAAGCTGTTGCGGAATACACACCAGAGCAAATCGATGTGCAGAGAGTTGCGCTCAAGTGGGAAGAAGAGTCTCTAACGGGAAGCGGCCGGATTGGTTTAACGGCTCGGAGTCCGACTCTCGACGCACGTGCCGAAATGCCGAATGCTCCAATACACCGCATCCTTGCGGCATTGGGTAAGGCCGAAGTTCCCGCAGATGGCAATATTCATATTGCTGCAACGGTTTCTGGAACAATTCAAAACCCCGCCGCGAATCTCCTCGTGTCCGCGTCCGATCTTCAAGCTTACAGCGAGCCGTTCGGGACTTTGTCCGCTGAGGCCCGTATCGAGAATCAAGTCGTGGAACTGAGAAGCCTCTCGCTTAACAAAGCGGAAGGCGGACAGCTTCAAGCCTCCGGGCGTTATGAGACCACGTCCGGCAGATACGCCATCCAAGCGGACAGTAGAGAACTCAGACTGAATCGAGTGGTTCTGCCGCAAGGAACCACCGTTAGTGCAAATTTGATGTTGAACACCGAGAGTAGCGGCACGTTCGAAAATCCCATCGGTGTTTTCGAATTGAGTGTGCGGAATCTCCAGGTCGATGAAGAGAGTGTCGGATCGATTGATCTCAATGCCAGTGTCGCGGATCACCTTGCGCGGATCATGGCAAACGCTCCTTCATATGGACTTACGGCGAATGCATCTGTCGGCACCGAGCGTCCATATCCTGCCAATGTCGAGATCCGCGGTACGGATACCGATATTTCGAGCTTCCCCGTAGAGAAGTTGAAGGAGATTTCGGGGCGCTTGAGCGCAACGGTGAATGCGTCCGCGGACCTCAGCGATATCAACAATGGTCGAGTGCGCGCGGAAGTACCGAGTCTCAAACTCGCCTGGCGGGATCGCTCCATTACCAGCGACGGACCGATCGGCCTCGAGTACGCGAACCGCGAACTGACGATTTCTCAAGCGGCGATCCGGCTGGATGATTCCACTCTGCGGTTATCGGGCAATCTCCCTCTGGATGCCGGTTCCACTGGGGAACTCAAAGTCGAGGGACGTGCAAATCTGGCCGCTCTCACAGATCTGATTCATTCCGAAGCACCCGTCAAGGCACAGGGTCAACTCGTTCTCGATGGAAGCTTGCGTGGCAATTTGAAACGCATGGATCCGGAGGCGACAATCACGCTCACTGGGGGCTCGATTGAGACCTCCGCGTTAGCTGCGCCTTTGCTTGGATTAAATCTGAAAGCAACCGCAAAGGATGGGCGATTGCTTCTCGAACAGTTCACGGGAGAGTGGGCCTCTGCGAGAATCAGCGCAAAAGGGGAGGCACCGTTCGCGCTGTTACCGGACCTGCCGATTGAAATACCGCGTCCGGCAGCCCCCGCCCGGCTTTCTGCGGAAATTGCGCAATTCAAGCTCTCTGCACTTCCACGACCTCCCCAAAACGCGGATGGAACCATTTCGCTGAAGATTGAAGCGGAAGCATCCAGACCCGACATCAATGTGCTTCAGGCTCAGGTAACCTTCCCCGACCTCAGGTTAAATGCGGGGGCCTATTCACTGGAACAAGTCGGCACGTCGACGATTGAAGTTCGGAATGGTGTCGCTTCGATTCAACAATTTGAGTTGAAGGGGCCTCAAACGAACGTACATCTCGCCGGCAGTGCGGACTTACGAGACTCCGGACCCATTGATGTGAGACTCGAAGGCAACACCGACGCTGCGGTGCTCGCCTTGTTCAATGATGCTGTAAGGGTCACCGGTGACACCAGGGTCAGTGTTGCCGCAACTGGGACGGTGCGTCAGCCCGTGCTCAATGGTTTTGTCGAAATGCAGAACGGTCAGGCGCAGATCGAGGATCCTCGGATCGCGGCCGAAAATGTTCAATTGCGGCTCAATCTCAACGGTAGCCAGGTCCATGTGGCGCGGCTGGAAGGCTCTTTGAATGGTGGTTCCATCAAAGGTGAAGGCAACTTAAACCTGATCGGCGCACAACCAGAAACGGCCGGAGTTACGGTCACGGGAGACGGGATCTACTTCGAGTTTCCGGCAGGAGTACGAACGGTTTCGAATGCCCGATTGAGTCTCAAGGGTGATTTTCCGCGGATGACGCTATCGGGCAATATCGACGTCATCGAAGGTACCTATACCGATCCCTTGACGATCGACCGCGGACTGCTGCGATATCTCGAGAGTCAACAGAGCACGATAACAGTCACCGATCAGCCAAGCGAGTTCGGTCGCACTCAACTCGACGTCGGACTCCAAACGCTTTCGCCTCTCGTCGTCAACAATAACATCGCGCATGGCAACATTAATGCGGAGCTTCGCCTTTTAGGCACGGTCGAACAACCAGGTTTGACAGGGAGAATCGACGTTGAAGAAGGAGCGGAACTCAATCTGCGCGAGCGCAAGTACTCGGTCGATCGAGGTGTCATCACGTTCACCAATGAACGGGCTATAGAGCCAATTCTCGACATCGAGGCCACAACGAAGGTATCAAGTGACCGCATCACTTACGACATCACGATGCGGATCTCCGGCGACGCCACACGAAAAATTGAAACCGGTTTGACATCGGATCCAGCGCTTGATGAAGCCGACATCGTTTCCCTTCTTGCGACCGGACGAACTCTCGAGAAGGCCGGTAATGCCGGCGCTCAGGTCGCGAAGGAGCAGGTACTTTCCTACGTCGCGGGGGAACTGGGAACTTCAATCACGGAAGAAGCCGGCCGCGCGCTCGGATTAAGTCAGGTTCGGATCGAGCCCAGTCTCATTGCCGCTGAAGCCGAGCCGACCGCACGTTTGACAATAGGCAAAGACATCACTCCACAGCTGGATTTCGTCTATTCCATGAACCTGCGCAACAGTAACGACCAGATATGGATTGCCGACTACAACATCACGCGCCGCTTCTCGGCTCGCGGTCTTCGTCAGAGCGATGACAGCTACAGATTCCAGTTTCAGCACGACGTCTTGTTCGGACTCCGTGGAGTGCCATCAAAACCCACGACTTCCAATGTTCGTAGAAAGATTGGCTCCATTCAATTTTCGGGCAGCACCCACTTGACCGAGAAGCAACTTTCAAGCGCGGCCGGGCTAAAAGCCGGAAAGACCTACGACTTCCTTTCAGTGCAGAACGGACGCAACCGGTTGGAAAGGACTTTCGCGAAAGAAGGACGGCTGGAGTCGCGGATTTCAGTCGACAGAAGTTTTGCGGAGTCGGCGGTTGATCTCACGTTTCGGATCAAACAAGGTCCGCAGGTCGAGCTTGACTTCGAAGGCTGGGACATGCCGGACGATTTGAAAGACCAGATCCGCGATGTGTGGAGTCAAGGCGTCATTGATGCGCAGCGGGTTGCGGATGTCGTTGACCTCATCGAAAACCGTCTTGTCAGAGACCGATATTTCGGTTCACACATCGACAGCTCGGTGGAGACGCCGGACGCGGACTCGAAGAGAGTCGTATTCAGAATTCAGCCCGGCGTCCGATATGACGACGTTCGCGTCGAGTTCGAAGGTGTCCGGGCAGTAGAGGCGGACGAACTGCAGACGCTTCTGAAAGGCAGTGGATTCTTTGATCGTGATCTAAAGAAGCGAAAACAAGCGGTCCCATTGATTGAAAACTTGTACAGAGAGCGCGGGTACATCGATGTGAAAGTCGACCCTCCGCGCAACGAATTGAATGAGGAGTCCAAAACCGTCCGGATTGTCTTTCGCGTGACAGAAGGTCCGCTTTACCGCTTTGGTCAGATCAGTTTCGACGGGAATAGAGAGTTTATAGATGCCGATCTTATCAAGCGCCTTTCCATCGGACCGGAAGCGCCATTTGGGTTCAAAACGGTTCAACGTGGTCAGCAGACGCTTCAAGATCTCTACCGGAAGATCGGCTACAACGACGTGGCAATTCAGTACAGTCAAGTTAAGGACGTCCCCAAGCAGATCGTCGACGTTACCTTCAACATTGAGGAGAACTACCAGCGGATACTTAAAGAGGTCGAGGCAGAGGGCAATCAGAAGACCAGCAAGAGTCTCATCCGTTCTCAAATTGCTTTGGAACCCGGCGCTATCGTCAGTTATGACAAGTTGAGTCAGGCACGCAGCAACCTTTACAACACCGGCGCTTACTCATTTGTGGACATCGCCGTGATGCCGCTTGATGACCGGAGCGGCCTCAAACCGAATCAGACAGCCGTGCGTCTCATCGCGCGAGTTCGCGAACTGCAGCCATGGCAAGTGCGTTACGGCGGCTTCTACGACACCGAACGCGGGCCAGGAGGCGTTGTCGATTTCTCAAACCGCAATATGCTTGGAAGCGCGCGCGTCGTGGGCGTGCAGACGCGCTATGACTCCGATCTTCATGAAGTTCGAACATACTTCAGCCAGCCCACGCTTCACCGGTTTCCCTTGAAATCCATTTTTTCGGCCTTCCAGCGCCGCGAGATCCAGACGGACTTCATAACGGACCGAACTGGTTTTTCACCGACCCTCGAGTACCGATTTCACAGCAGCAATGTTCTCACGTTCGGCTATCGATTCGAAAAGGTGCATACTTTCGACAAGATTCCCGACCCTATCGTTCCGTTCAACATTCGGTCAAGAGTCGCCCCGTTGACCAGCAGCTTCACACGTGATGTTCGCGATGACCCTCTCGATGCCTCACATGGCCGATTCACATCGCACGCATTTGAATGGGGGCTTGAGAAACTGGGTTCGGAACTGCAGTACATCAAGTATTTCGGTCAGTACTTTGCATACCTGCCGTTCGGTAAGCCAACAACCGTGCCATGGGTCCACACGACTCGCAACCGGCTCGTCGTGGCATTGGGCGCGCGCTTGGGGCTGGCCAAAGGACTTGGCGGCCAAGATGTGATTCGAAGTGAACGATTCCTGGCTGGAGGCGGTACGACGGTTCGCGGTTTCGAGCAAGACCACCTGGGTCCGCTGGATTCATTCACCGGTGAGCCCCTCGGTGGCGATGCGATGGTGGTCCTCAATAGCGAACTGCGCTTTCCGCTCTACAAATTCTTTGATGGAGTCGCATTTGTCGATGCCGGCAATGTCTACCCTCACCTGTCGGACTTCAAACCTTTCGACCTGCGAGCGTCGTCCGGTGTCGGCTTACGAATCCGCACGCCCTATCTTGTCCTGCGCGTGGATTACGGATTCAAATTAGCCCCGAGAGCGGGTGAGCCACGGAGCAAACTCTTTTTCAGTCTCGGCCAGGCGTTCTAACCAATGCACAAAAAACTTTGCCGACTGTCGACCAGTCCTATCTGAATCTCGTCGTGAAATTCGTGTTCCCCTTCTTGTGGCCTCATGTGGATTTGCGCTACTGCCGGTTCCCAGCGTCCTGCTCCAGCGCAATCCGAACAAGCTGGCTACGTGTTCGCACGCCGGTCTTACGGAACAGTTGCTGGATCGAAGCCTTCACAGAAGCCTCCGACAAATCTAGCCGGTCGGCAATTTCTTTATTGCTGAGACCATCGATTCATGGCCACGACGCGCATATTGGTAGGCACGGTTTCTCATGAGATTCGAAATCTCTGTGGCTTCCCCGTTGTTGCGGCGTCCGCGACACTGCATGACCGTCCGGAACGGCCGGCCCGCGCTTAAAGGTCGGGCAGACACGATTGTCCTGGCTCCGGAACAAAGAGCAAGCGTGCTTGCCGATACCGTCAAGACGGTTGATTTACCTTCCCGAACGGCCGTTCCGGGAAAGGTGGACTTTAACGGAAATCGTGTCACGCCTCTGTTTGCGCAATTTGCCGGACGCGTTGTTCGCCTGGATGCCGAGGCGGGCATGTCCGTCCGGCAAGGACAAGTTTTAGGGATGCTGGATTCCTCGGATGTCGTCGGCATTCAGGCGGAATATCAGCACGCTCAGGCGGAGTATCAACAAGTACTGGCGGCCGAACGCACGGCGCGAAGCTCTTTGGATTTGGCCGTTCGGACACGGGAGCGCGCCGCCAGGCTTGCCGAGGTCGAAGCGATTCCA
>WNGK01023584.1_pt1 | contig 19626 bp, 19 predicted proteins | sample 5400601 | NCBI WGS metagenome assembly WNGK01 (sample SAMN13153376, study PRJNA577476) | soil metagenome | isolation source: 60 cm soil or saprolite under Garry oak tree replicate 1 | place: USA:California | collected 2016-06-15
CTTGTAACCTATGACGATATACCTCAAGCACTGAAATGGCAGGTAAAGAGTACTATAGAGGCACTTGAGCGACGCACGCCACCACTTACGGAGGAGCGGCGTCTGCTTGCCAAAGTTCTATTGCGTAGCATTGGGGTTATACCTCGTTCTGGTATTTCGATGATTCCAACTCGTGAAGCCCCTGATATGCGGGCTGTTAACCTCTATGGATATACTCAGCAACAGCAAGAGCCGCAACTGACAAAACGACAGGTTGAGGAGTTGTTAGCGGCATGTACGGATACGAGACAATTATCTAAAGATACGAGCAAGAAAGTAGTTAAAGGCTACTGGGTGGGGCAGCAGTATTCGGTACAAGAGATAGCCTGGCCACTCCTCACACAACAATTCAGCATGGAACCCGATGCACTGCAATATGTAGTGCAAACATTGGATGATGATCAGGCCATATTGTGTGCGGCAGCGGCATTGTTGTTGAGAAAGCGGAAGGAACTTTCCCAGGATATGCGTAGAGAGGCAATGCAGAAGATTATGGTGATATTGGGTGATGGAGAGCGATCACGTCGTCCGTTAGATACGACTGAATACAGGGTGTGGCGGTTGGATGATGTGTTGTTTGAGACGTTGCAGGTGTTGGCGGAGTAGTTGTTCGCCAGCTCTCCATGAGCCGCCCACCCATGACGATCGCTCCACGCCATGACGACCGCAAGGGTCGTCACTACTATACTACGGGCTTCGCGGGCCGGGGCATGCGTATATAGTAGTGACGACCCTTGCGGTCGTCATGGCGCCGCTCTTGTACAGTACCGTCGCTACTAGTCGCAAGTAAGAGAAACTCTTTTTATTGTAAGAGCGTGATTACCAAAATAAGGCTGTCTATGAAAAGATAGAGCTTGCACTATGAAGCGTGAACAGTATACACATAAGGAAGAGAAGGATCATCAGCAGCAGCCACCGGGAAGAGTTGGAGAAGAAAATCCTATCCGTGAGAATTTACAGGCTACGGCTGAGCTGCATAAACATACTGAGCGGAAGGTTAGCACACAGCAGCGTGCAATTGAGAAAGCGACGGCTTTTCTGGGACGCCCCAGATTTCTCTTTATTATCTTGCTCGCAACGTCGTTATGGATGTTGATCAATACGTTGCTGGCTGCGTTACATTTGCCAGATTTCGATCCACCTCCATTCCTCTGGTTGCAGGGTATCCTCAGTCTCGGTTCTGTGTTGATGGCTACGATGATTTTGATCACACAAAACCGACAGGATCAAGTCACGGCGCGGAATCGACACCTGGACTTACAAGCGAGCCTCTTAATTGATCAGAAGGTGAGCAAGCTTATTGAGATGGCTGATGAACAACGAAGGGAACAATCGCCGGGGAAGAAGCCTGACCCTAAGATCGAGGCGATGAAAGAACCGATCGACCCACATCAAGTTCTCTCATCCCTTAGTCAGTTGCTAAAAGAGGCTGGTGAAGAGAAGATATAACCGAGGAACAGAGTGGTACGATGAGCATCTACTGATCTCGGCATAAACAACTAAACTATCTGCATTGTAGATTGGCTTTAGAGGCTCAGAGCAAAGCCAAAAGGTTTACATCCTTATGACGATTTATGCGCGTGTGCCATTGCTTTAGGCTGGCGTGAGGGCGTTGAGATCGACATAGTCCCGCTCAGGCTGGAAGTGAGAGATACCTGGCTTTATGAGATTCCCGACAGCAAAGGGATTCCCACACGCCTTGTCACCAAAATTAACGGTCGTGCCTTTAATGAGTACTGGTGTGACATCCTTTGCCGCTAGGTTTGCCGACCTCACTCTCATTTGCGGAATATCTGCACAGTTTGTCAGGTTATGTGCCACGCTGCCAAGCACTTTCAGCGCTTGTCTCTGGCACTATAACAACGAGGTGTGTTACATACAGCGTGCCCAATACATTTCAAAGACAAGACCATCTCGCTTTGTCATCCCTTCGCTTCTCGAGAGGCGCAGGCTCTGAGCGCGAGCTTTGGATCTCTCTGCGGCCAGAGATCCAAAGCTCGCGCTCAGGATGACACTCTTGAAGCGGCTTGGTTTGACTCGCAACACGTCTTCTTTGAAATGGATTGTACAGCGTGCCTATGCACTTATCGAAAATGTGGTACTACCGTCTCCCCGAAATACTTGAGCGTCTCAATATCCAGGAAGCGGAACATGAAATGGGTTACGCCTACCTCGCAGAAGCGTTCCAATTCCTGGATTACTTCGGCACTATTGCCCGCTACGAAATGTTTTTCTGGGCTGCGTACCACCTTTGTGCGATCTTCAGCTATGCTTAGCGTTGCCAGATAGGTGAGCTTGATATCCTGGGGGTTGCGCCCTATTTTCTCGCAGTGCTGGCGGAGTACAGATACCTTGTGGGCATATTGCTCAACCGGACAGGAATTGAAGTTGTACCAGTCGGCATGGTGAGCTACGATAGCCAGGGTGCGCCGCTCTCCACCACCGCCGAGCAAGAGGGGAATAGCTGGTGCGGGTTTTGGCTCACAGTAGGCATTATGGATGGCGTAGTGCTTGCCCTCAAATGTAGCTGGGCTAGATGTCCACATGGCTTTGAGGATCTGAACAGCATCCTCCAGTTCCTCTACTCGTGTCCGAGCATCGGGGAAAGGATAGCCGTAAGCGTGATACTCGTCCTCTTTCCAGCCTGCTCCAAGACCCAGAATGAAGCGTCCACCGGAGAGAAATTGCACGTTGGCTGTCATCTTCGCTAACAGAGCCGGATGGCGGTACGCCTGGCTCATCACTAGCGAACCAACAAAATATTGTGGAAATTCGGCGGCAAAATAGGTCAGGGTTGTTAGACACTCAATTGCTGCAGCTTCTCCCCATTGCAGGTGATCTTCTGCCCAAAGTGTAGTGAAACCTTCTGACAATGCATGGATCAAGCGACGGTTGTAATCAAAAAGTTCCTGGTTGGGGAAATCGAGCGGCCTGGGTTGTAACATCAAGCCAAAAGTAACGCTAGCCATGTGGTATCTCTCCTATTGGCAAAAATGGACAAATTAGCGTAATCCTAAAGAGGAAAAGGGTCATGCTCCTTTGGGCCACTTATATCCTGCTGACTGGTAAATCGCCTCAAGTGTAGCTAGATTGTCAATCGTCTCCTCTAAGCTCAGGTAGGGCGAGTGACTGTAGCGAATACAGGCAGCGAAATGTTCCACTTCCAGCCGGTACTGGTCAACCGGTGTAAAACGTTGGTGAATGGTCTGGCCTTCGACCGCGAGAATGACTACAGCCTCAATGTGCCCCAGTGTAAATGGCAATGGAATGGTGATTGTGCCCTCTTCGCCGATGATCTCCGCTACCTGTCGGAGGGGCAGTTCAAGGCTGGAATCGATCAGGCCAAAGCGTCCTTCGTCGAAGTCAAGCACGGCACTGGCGTAGCGTTCCACTTCGCCGTTAGCTGGCGTATAGACTCGCGCTCCGACCGCTATCGGAGTGCGCCCATAGACTGCCCGGCACAGATTCACCGGATAGCACCCCACATCCATCAGTGAGCCACCTGCCAGACTCGCCTGCAGACGAATATCGTGTGGTCGCGAACCAATGTTGAAGGCAAACGAGGAATGTACCAGCTTCACCGGCCCAATGTGTCCTGCCACTACCTGCTCTAAGGCCCAGACCGTTTGCGGATGGAAGCGATACATAAATGCCTCCATCAACAACTTGCCGTTATCACGGGCTGCCTGGGCCATGGTCATGGCCTGCTCGGCCGTCACGGCCATTGGCTTTTCACACAAGACGTGTTTGCCAGCCTTCAGAGCTTTGATTGTCCATTCTGCATGCAGACTGTTCGGCAGAGGAATATAAATGGCCTCAATCTCAGGATCGTGAAGCACACTATTGTAATCGTTATATACACGTACATCGGGGGCAAAGCTAAATAGCTCCCGCGCCCGTTCAGGGTTGCGGCTCCCTACCGCCGTTAATTTCCCATTCGACGAAGCCACAATAGCCGGAGCCGTCCGCGTGACACCGATGTCTGCGGCACTGAGTATGCCCCAGCGTACAGGGCGATGCAGGGACGTTTCATGGTTAGACTGCATCTTCAGTACATCCTTTACGATAAAAATAATCTGGGTACGAGGGTGCAATGAATTGCACCCCTACATCTCAATTCAGATTATCTCCCGTACCCAGGCTGCCTTACGCTATGCGTAGTATCTGTGCAAATTTTAGCACAACATCTGTCAGGCGATGCAGCCAGCGACGTGACCATGTCACAATGTAGGCTGCGATCAGCCCATCAATGGCACCACCCAGCACATCGCCTGGATAGTGTACCCCTACAAAGATGCGTGCAAAGCCAATAGTACATCCTACCACAAATGCTACCACCAGAAACGTCACCAGCTTGGGCCGCCAATCAGCTTGCGGTGTTTGTTCTGGCCTACTTTTTGGGGTTTGTTTGGGCTGCCATGCTAGTAGTGGTACAAAAGTAAAGAATAACATTCCTATCACCGCAAACGACCATGCTGTGTGGTCGCTCGGAAAACCTGAATCAGCTACATGACTGACCAGCACATGTACCTTGTGCGTCACAAATGGGCGTGGCTCAAACACAAACTGCTCGATCAGCAAATTGATGGCATAGGCTACGAGGCACGCCACGGCTATCCATAAGACGGTCGCACGTCGTTCTTGTAGTACCTCAGCTTCTCCCGGCTGCAAAGGTCGCCTGCGCCAACTTACCGGTAGTCCCCATACCACGAGCAATAAGAGGGGCCAGCAGAAGATCAGCGTATTGGCACAAAACACCATCAAGGCATCAAACCATGACCAATCGCCAGCATATGTATTGATATCCTGAAAGAGCATATAGTTCCATTGCATTATTGTCGGCATTGTTTGTCTCTCCTATCCGTTTAGCTAGGTTTCATTATAGCGATTATTAACCTATGTGGGAATATGTGAGCATTTTATCTTGGTGCTCTGGTGTTTGATCGTGTCCATTCACCACGTTGCTATAAGGAGCCGCTGCATCCAAACAGAGAATGCATTGACTCCAGTCATATTCACCAGCATGCTTAAACTAACTGATATCTAACCTCTTGCCGCCTCCTTGCAATCGCTATAAAAATATGCTTACAATATGTAAGAAACTATAAAATATGTAACCAGTTAGCAAGAGAGGACTCCATTCGTGACACAATCTCACATCGACCATCCTATACGTATTGGTGTTCAACTTCAGCCGCAGCACACATCCTATCAAGACTATATGGATGCTGTGCGCCGTATTGAAGATATGGGTGTTGATACTATTTTTGATTGGGATCACTTCTTCCCGCTTTCCGGTGATCCCCAGGGAAACCACTTTGAGGGCTGGACGTTACTGGCGGCTATGGCAGCTCTTACCCATCGCGCTCAGGTGGGCTGTCTCGTCACTTGTAACACCTACCGCAATCCTGCCTTGCTCTCCGATATGGCAAAGACCGTTGACCATATCAGCAATGGTCGGCTCATCCTTGGTATAGGGGCGGGTTGGTTTGAACGTGACTATAGCGAATACGGCTACGATTTTGGTACGGCAGGTAGTCGTTTAGATGCACTGGAGCACAGCTTGCAGATCATTCGTCAACGTTGGGAAGTCGACGTTCCCAAGCCGCTTCATCCTATTCCTGTCTTAGTTGGTGGAGGTGGTGAGAGGAGAACGTTGCATATTGTCGCCAAATACGCTGATATCTGGCATGGTTTTGGCAATCCAGATACCTATGCTCACAAGATCGAGGTGCTGAACAACTGGTGCAAAGAAGAGGGTCGTAACTCACAGGAAGTTGAGCATGCCTGCGGTGCTCCTCGCAACGCCGATCCTGGCCAACTCGATGCCTACCTCAAAGCTGGTGCGACCCATTTCGTTCTGGGCATGAACACACCGTGGAACTTTGATGCTGTAGCTAAGCTTATAAAATGGCGCAATGCGCGGCGGGGCTAGCAGGAAGTAGAGCAAGGGGCCTCCCCGAGCGACTCCTTAAGGCATGCTCGGGGAGGTCCTTTGCTTATTTGGTGTGGTGGCGCGACTTACGGCGAATTCGTTTTACGCTCTTCACACCCCAACCTCCTAGAGCGCCCATCCAGGGGAAGAAGAGCACAAGTGCCGATAGCTCTACCGGTGATGATGCCTGAACCGATGTAGATATCGACGTTGGAGTGGGCGTCGGGGCCGGCGTGTCGGTTGCCTGTGTTGTTGGCCCTATACACAAAACGCTCAATAAGTCTTATACTATAAGCCACGTCTGTGTAATAGATACAAGCATATCGTATACGACATGAGAGCTAGCAACAGTGATGAAAAACCGTTGCTCATGAATGCAAATGTCGTCAACTTGACCACTTTTTGCTACTTGACATCATGTAAACAAAGTGCTACAATGTTTACATGGAGAAGAAATCAATGCCTGTGTTACGAGCGCGTGAACAGACACGTAGAAACTTAAAAATCATCGCCGCTCTGACAGGAGAGTCCATGATTGACGCGCTCGACCGTCTGGTGAAAGCAGAGTTAGAGCGGGTGCAGCAAGAGCAGAAGAAGGAAACAAAAGAGTGACCACTGTCGTACGGGGTTACAAAACTGAATTAGATCTCAATAATAGACAGCGTACAGCCTGTTTCAAGCATGCGGGTTGTGCAAGATATGCGTACAACTGGGGCTTAGCTCGTTCGCAAGAGGTCTACCGTGCTACGGGGAAGCGTCCTTCTCCTGCCACCTTGCACAAAGAACTCGTCACACTCAAAGAAACAGACTTTCCCTGGATGTATGAGGTCTCCAAATGTGCTGTGCAAGAAGCGTTAAGGGACTTGGATAGCGCATTCAAGCACTTCTTTCGCAAGGTGCAACTCAAGAAGCAAGGCAAGTTGAAAGGAAAAGTCGGGTATCCGAAATTCAAGAAGAAAAGCAAGGGGCGAGGGTCATTCCGTTTTCCAGAAGGGAAGAAAATTCATGTGTCTACTGATGCTATCTGCCTACCCCGCTTAGGAAGATTGCGCCTCAAAGAGCATGGCTATCTTCCCACTGATGCCAAAGTCTTGAGTGCCACCGTTTCGGAAAAGGCTGGGAGATGGTTTGTGAGTGTGCAAGTTGAGGAAGAACAAGAGAAGCCCGTTCCTCCTGCTACCTCTGCTATCGGCGTAGACTTGGGTGTCAAAACCTTGGCGACTCTCTCTGATGGAACGCAATTCCAGAACCCGCGTGCTTTGAAACACGCACTCAAGAAGCTGAAACGCTTAGAGCGGGCCAAGTCGCGACGCAAGAAAGGCAGTCAGAACCGAGCGAAAGTCCGCAAAGCCATAGCCCGTGTCCATGCCAGAATAGCCACTATCCGCAAAGATGCGACGCACAAACTCACGTCCTCTCTCGCAAAGAATTATGCTCTCATCGCTATCGAAGACCTTCACGTCAAAGGGATGCTTAAAAACCACAAGCTCGCCCAGGCCGTCAGTGATAGCAACTTTGGGGTCCTGTGGCATGGTGTTAGACCGCGATCTCAATGCGGCTATAAATATAAGAAGCGTGGCGGTAGGCTTTACCGACACCAAAAACGCTTGTGGAGAGAACAGCGCTGGCACACTCAATGGAGTATGTGAAACTGCTCTCGTTGAAGCAGGAACTAAACAGGAGAATGTAGCTTGACTACATTTGACTACATTTTAGAAAGCAGGAAGTTACAAGAAGCAACCATGCTACAACAAGAAAGTAAAACCGTACCCGAATTTACCCGAAGTGATCCTCGCATCAGTGAGCTACTCGAACTGACGCATGAAATAGCAGATCTGAGCGCAGTGAGCAGTCTAGCCGAGTGGGATCAGAATACAGCGATGCCTGCTGGTGCAACTGAGGTGCGCAGCCACCAAATGGCAGCCCTGCAAGGCATCCTTCATGATCGCTGGACGGCACCACGTTTGGGTGAACTGGTGAACGAACTGCGCGAAGAAGTGCAAAAGTCACCGTTCTCAGATGCTGACCGAGGGCTGGTGCGTGAGGCTCTTCGCGCTTATGAGCAATCGACCAAACTGCCGCGCAAACTTATCGCTGAAATAGCTCAGGTGCAGGCGGGCAGTTTCACCGCCTGGAGGCAAGCTCGAGAACAGAGTGACTTCGCCCGTTTTGCCCCCTGGCTGGGCCGCACTGTTGCTCTCCAGCGTGAAGTGGCCGATAGATTAGGCTATAGCGAAACCCGCTACGATGCCCTGCTGGATCAGTACGAACCCAGCATGACCACGCGCAAGCTGGATGCCTTGTTTGTGCCTGTGCGCGAGACTAGTAAAAATCTGCTGCAATGTATTGAAGCCAGCGGCAACGCTGTGGATGCTTCGTGCCTGGAAGGAGACTTTGCTGAGTCTCAACAGCTCGTCCTTTGTGAGCGTCTCTTGAAGGGGATGGGCTACGACTTCTCGCGTGGTGAAGTGGCTCGTTCTCCTCATCCGTTCACCACGAGTTTCGGTAGTCCCTTCGATGTGCGCCTGACCGTGCGCACCGATACGCACTTTCTGCCGACATCTATTATGGCTGCCATTCATGAAGGTGGTCATGCTGTCTATGAGCAAGGTAGCTCACCTGAGCTGGTTCGCACCCCTGTGGTAGGTGGAGCTTCTATGGGTATGCACGAATCACAGTCGCGCCTATGGGAGAATGCCATTGGTCGTTCCGAAGCCTACTGGCAAGGTCAATATGGTGCCGTACAGGAAATCTTTCCTCAGCAATTTGCCAAGGTGGATGTCTCCACATTTGCCCGTGCCTTGAATAAGGTGCAGCCCAGCCTTATTCGTGTTGAGGCGGACGAAGTGACCTATAACTTGCATATCATTGTGCGCTTCGAGATCGAGAAAGCCCTGATCAACAGTGATATCAGCGTTGAATCCTTACCTGCTCTCTGGAATGCCAAATACCGTGAGTATATTGGGGTTGAACCTGCCAACGATGCTGAGGGTGTCTTGCAGGATATTCACTGGACAAGTGGCTTTGGCTACTTCCCCACATATACCCTTGGCAACCTCTATGCAGCCCAGATTTTCGCCAAATTGGGCAGCGTCTTTCCAGACTTCGATGCACAACTAGCCTCTGGTGACACTGGCTTTGTGCTCAACTGGCTCCGCGAGCACATGTATGCCTTCGGTGTCATCTACGAGCCCGAAGAACTGATGAAACGGCTCACCGGCGAGACGCCTAACCCGCAGTACTTCGCTCGCTACCTGACTGGCAAATTTGAAAAGATCTATAATTTACCAGGAGAGAAGTAGCAAAAGATCAGGGTACCCTTTCTTTGAGGGTACCCTGATCTTTTGCTACTCTCGCACTTGATACAGTGAGCTATCCTCCCTCAAATTTTACTCCTTTCTATATTAGGAAACTTAAAAAATATTTTAATCTCTCCTCTTGCTAAATTTTTATCTAGATGTTATAATATTTTTAGAAGCTTAAAAAATTTGTTTGAAAGGAGTAAAGAATGAACAAGTCAATTCAAGAACTTGCGCCACGTATCAGTGATTGCCTCAAGGTCATTTATAGCATGCAAGAGCATGCTCAGAAAGTCACAACCTCCGCAGTAAGTGAGCAGTTGGGGGTCAGTGATGCTACCGTCACACTTTTGTTCAAAGACTTTGCCGAAGCTGGCTGGGTCGAACACACTCCCTACCATGGTGTGCGCTTCACTCCCCTTGGGGAGCGCAAAGCGATGGAAGTTATTCGCCATCATCGTTTGCTTGAATTGTACTTAGCGCGCGAACTTGGCTATACCTGGGATAAAGTGCATGACGAAGCCGATAAATTGGAGCATGTCATTTCGGAGGAATTTGAGGACAAAGTGGATGCCTTGCTTGGTCATCCCACCGTTGATCCACATGGTGATCCCATTCCCAGCAAAGATGGAGTTATCTCTGCGCGTTCAGGACGTACTCTGACCCAGTTGCCGGAAGGCCAGTCAGCTCATATTCTGCGTATTCAAGATCAAAGCTCCGAAAAACTCTGTTACCTTGGCGAGCTGGGTCTCTATCCAGAGACGCGTGTAGAGATGGTTGAACGTGCACCTTTTGGAGGCCCACTCCGCATTCGTGTTGGCGAAGCTCCCCAACAGGTGGAACGCATTCTAGGAGCCGAATTGGCTGATCATATCACGGTTACCTCCCCAGAAACAGAAGAAGTGACGAATAAATAGACAGTATCAAAAGTAGTGCTAGGAGTAGTATGTATGGCCTTCTTATCAGAATCACGTAAAAAAGTTACCTATAGTCTGCCCTTGAGCCTCAATCTGCTGGGTTGGTGGAAAAGATTACGTCATAATCGCTGGGGTATCGGGCTACGTGAAATCTTCGGAGCACTGGGCCCTGGTTTCCTTGTCAGCGTTGGCTACATGGACCCCGGTAACTGGGGAACAAACCTGGCGGCGGGTGCTGGTTTTGGTTACGAACTGCTCTGGGTCATCCTGGTCAGCAATGTCGTGGCCATCCTTCTGCAAATCTCATCGGCCAAACTTGGTATTGCCACCGGTAAGAATCTGGCCCAATTGATTCGTGAACAATTTTCTCGTCCGGTGGTTCTCTTTCTGGGCATTACAACCTCTATTGCGATCATGGCGACCGATCTGGCCGAAGTTCTAGGTGGCGCACTTGGCTTTCATACCCCAGGTAACCTCGGCTAGTATTCTCACCGCTGTCAGTATGCTGGGCGCAACCGTTATGCCCCACAACGTTTTCTTGCATTCCTTCCTTGCCTCTCAGCGTGTCAGTAGCTCGCAAGCTTCTGCACAAGAGCGGCGGAAGGTCTTGCGCTTGGCAAAGATTGATACGCTTGCCGCTCTCAATGTCGCCTTCTTTGTCAACGCTGCTATGCTGGTTGTGGCGGGCATGGTCTTCTTCCGGCATACAGACCCGGCTACTCTTGATCTGCAAAAAGCCTCCGTTACCCTTGCGCCTGCACTCGGTACGCTGGCTGCGCTTGCCTTCGGTATTGGCCTGCTTGCCTCCGGTCTCTCATCCTCTACAACAGGCACTTTGGCTGGACAAGTCGTTCTGCAAGGTTTCCTCGGTAAACACGTCGAGATGTGGATATGGCGCGTGATCACTATGCTCCCGGCCCTGGTCGTCATTGCCCTGAATATCTCCTCGGTCGAAGTTCTGGTTATCAGTCAGGCCATTCTCAGTCTGCAACTGCCCTTCACCATGATACCGGTGCTGCTCCTCACTCGCCGTAAGGACTTGATGGGTGAGTTTGTCAACACTCGCCTGACGAATGTTGTTAATGTACTTATTGCGTTGATAGTAACGGTATTGAATGTGCTGCTCTTGTATACACTATTCTGGGGTTGACATCCTCCCTATGGCTAAAGCCAGGGGATTCCCACAATCACTTGTGGGGTTTCCTGTTTCACTGAGAGTTGCCAGTTCGGGCTTTCGCCCTCCCTGGTCTGACACTCTCTCCACAGGCAAGCACGGCAAGCCCTGCCGCTACAATGTTCTTGGCAGCATTGATATCTCTCTCATGCTCAACGCCACATTCAGGACACACCCAGTGGCGAATATCTAAGGTTAAGGAGTCGAGAATATGACCACAGTCAAAGCAGCGTTTGGAGGATGGGTAGAACTTGTCTATCTTGACAAGCGTTCGCCCATACCATTCGGCTTTGTACTCCAATTGCCTCACCAACTCACTCCATCCTACATCAGAGATGGCTTTCGCAAGGCGGTGGTTCTTGACCATATTCTTGACTTGCAAGTCCTCGACGCATACGATTTGGTTCTCACGTATGATGTGAGTCGAGAGCTTGTGCTGGTAGTCACGTCGTCTATCGGCTATTCTGGCATGAACACGAGCAACCTTCAACTTGGCTTTAGCTCTGTTTTTGCTGCCTTTTTTCTTCTTGGCATGCCGTCTCTGAGCTTGAGCGAGTTTCTTTTCGTCACGCGCAAAGAATTTGGGGTTGCCGTAGGTCTGCCCATCGGAGGTGATGACCATGCTCTTGAGTCCCAGGTCAAGCCCGACCTGCTTGTTGACCACTGGCAAAGTCTGAATATCTTCCTCTACCAGGAGAGAGACAAAGTAGCGGTTGGAGCAATCTTTGGTCACTGTAATGGTTGTAGGTTTGCACCCTTTGGGCAAGGGACGCGACCAGTGGATATCAAGGGGTCTATCCATCTTGGCAAGCGTCAGGTTCGTTCCATCCCACTTGAAAGCCGAAGAGGCATAGGTTGCGGCTTGTGCTCCGTGTTTCTTTTTGAAGGTAGGATATTGGGCACGCCCTTCAAAGAAATTGAGGAAAGCTCTCTCGAGATGACGAAGGGCTTGTTGGAGAGGTACAGAAGAAACGTTATTGAGCCATGCAGACTCTTCCTGCTTCTTGAGAGAGGTCAAGGCTTGGCTCAAGTGCTCGTAATACATCCGCTCACCACGCTGGTAGTAGGCATCCGTTTTGAGTCGCAACGCCCAGTTATAGACGTAACGACAACACCCAAAGGTCTGAGCAAGCATTTGCTTTTGCTCATCGGTAGGGTATATTCGATACTTGTATGCTTTCTTCTGTTTCATGTCTTACAGTATAGCACGTACGCTGTAAGATGTCAAGCAGAAACCCAACCCCATCACGCCCCACAAGGAACGTCCCTCATATCCCCATGGGTGAACCCAGGGGTTTTACGGGACGGTTCGATAAGAGAGGTATGAAAACTGCAGCATCTTTCCAGCAAAAGAACATAAGGGTGGCTGGCATCGTTGGGATGCTCGCTGCCCTGGCGGATATCTCTCTGCAATATGGGCCAACCGGCTAGTATGGTACGCAGTAGGATAATATTATTAACCTGAGCTATAGCATTCTCGCTCAAACTGTGCTAAAATCGGCTTGTACGTAGTACGCTAAGATCGACGTAGGACAAGATAGATAATACACAGCACATAAGGAGAAATTTACTTGACAGCACAGGATAAGCGCTATGTCATTATCGGTAATGGAGTTGCGGGGACAACGGCAGCCGAAAACTTGCGTAAGTACGACCCAAATTGCAGCATTCAACTACTCACTAACGAACCATATCCTCTTTACAATCGTGTCTCTCTGCCGCGCTTTTTGCAAGGTGTCATCGTCGAGCACAAGGTCATGATTCGTGACTTTGCTTGGCATGAGCAGCGCAATATTTCGCTCATTACTGAAACATTTGCCACTGACGTCAATACCGATGAGCGCGTTGTCGTTACTGAAAAAGGTCAATGCCTTCCCTATGATGCACTATTGGTAGCCACCGGCGGCTGGGCCAACCCCTTACGAGTGGCGGGAGCGCAGGGTACGCAACATATTTATAACTTTGTCACTCTTGATGACACCAAAACCATTATTGAGCGCATGCTTGAGTCGCGTACGGCACTCGCTTATGGAGGTAGTTTTATCTCCTATGAGCTCTGTGATGGTTTCGCGGTACGCAAACTTCACACTACGTGGCTAATGCGCGGCCCTTACTGGTTCGTAACTCACTCGATCCCGATGGCGGCGAAGTTGTTGATAACATCGCCAAGAAATTCGGCGTCGAAGTCATTCATGGTGATGAGATCGAGTCGGTTGTACCGCAGAACGGTGTTCCTAGCTATGTCAAGACGACGAAGGGCTGCACTATCCAGACTGATATGATCGGTGTTGGCTTAGGTATTACCTTAAATACAAAGATATTGGCCAACACTCCTGTCGAAGTGCGCAAGGGAATCGTGGTCGATGAATATCTAGAAAGCAACGTCCCAGGCGTCTATGCTGCCGGTGATATCGCTGAATTTTACGATGTAATCGCCGATGAATCTCACACTATGGGGACATGGGATAATGCCATGGCTCATGGACGTACTGTCGCTATGAATATGGCAGGTGGCCGCCAGCCATATGTTGATGTGCCAACCTATACCAGCCCACTCTTCGATGTCAACATCGCTGTTGTTGGCAGTGCCGAATCAAACAATCCTGAACTGGAGTGTATTGCCTTACGCGAACCGGGCGAGAAGGGCAATGAGAACTATCGCAAGTTATTTTTCCGAGAGAACAAACTGGTTGGCGTACTCATGATCGGCAGCCCAAAGGGGCGCAAAAAGTTGGTGGATATTGTTAAAAACCAGCATGTCTTTGCAACTGCCGCCGAACGTGAGGCTTTGCTGACCCTAAAGTAAGCTGATTCGCCCTACAAAGAGAAGCCATCCATAGTCCGTTGGCATCTACCATAATGCTGTAAAACACGCTGGCTAGTAAGCTATCTGTACTATGCCAGTGTGTTTTTGCTTGACCAAACGTATTGTTTAGTGTAGGGTAATGTTATGGATTGGCTTAGTCAGACGGAGGAGAGGTTTCGTGGAGATACTTTGTGTACGTTGTGGGACAACCTTAAAAGATGACGCTCGTTTTTGTAATAATTGCGGAATGCTTGTTCCTTCACACCCTTTTAGCCTTCCGTCTTCCAAATTCCCCCCATCTCCCCAGGCGACAACCGTTAGTGGACAGAATGATCTCAGCAGTGTTATTAAGCGTGAGCAGGTTGTCCAGTCACCGCCACGTACACTCCGCTACTCTACGCACAATGAACCTCCTGCATGGATGAGTCAACTCGATCACCAACCACAGGAGAGAAGTAAAGCACTGCCTAAAGGTCTAGTTGTGGCAACCAAACCTTCTCATGAGGAGAAACAGCCTCAAATTTCTGAGCTGCCAACAGAGGCTCTGCCTGTAGCATTACCGCTACAACCAGAAAAACGCGTGAAGGACAGCAAGGATACGGAGATGACGTAGAACAGCTTGATACCGTTCCGCTCTTGACAGGCATTGAGGTAAGTGCAACTGCTCAAGCGGTGAAGCAAGTATCTTCCTTACCGCACATGTCACCGTCCCAGCCTTCTGGAGGCACCTCCAGGCTGCATCGAAACCGCAAACCTCTGGTACTCACCTTGCTAGCTGTAATAGTGGTTGTGCTGGTTAGTAGCCTGGGAGTATGGATTATACTCGTTCAGCCGTTTTCCGTTCCCAGCATTACTCAGCCTCAGCAGAGTTTTCAGGATAGCAAATTGGGTATCTCACTACTCTATCCTCGTAGCTGGACCTCACAAGTAGACCAAGGTAAAGCGACGGTGTATTTTTATGATAGTAGCCATACCGGCCAGGCCAATATCGCTGTTGGGGCAGGGACTAGCGATCTCAGGCAGTCTATACAGCAGCAAGCAAGTCAGCTTGGTATGACGGCACAGAAATCAGAGTTGTCACTTACCTTCGCTGGCACCACATGGCAGCGACTCCAAGGCAATGTTCAGCAAAAGGGTGCAAGCTATGCTGCGACCCTGCTGGTGGCTGTACATAATCACCGGCTCTATACCATCGTGTTCCTGGCTCCCCAGGTCATCTACGCTCAGGAAGAACAGTATGTGTTCGTGGGTATGCGCTCATCCTTCCAATTTCTCTTGTGAGCATCGGTTGCCAGAAACGGTGTTCTATGGTAGCATTAGCATTAGCATTCCTGAGAAGCGTTTTCGGAATTATCATACGGGCAACCCACAAGAAAGGAGGGCGCAGCCAGCATATCTATGCTGTTTGCGTGTGTAACATACGTTTATGGATGACATACGTTTTGAACGACATTTTCGTACCCCCTACTCCGAAGGATATTACATCATGCAAGGCAACAGCTTGCAGAACAATAATCGACTTGGTACGGTCGATATTCATTTTACGACAACTGCCGTTCATGGTACGCTTATTTTAGAGCGAGAACTCGAAGAAGCCGATTTATCGAAGCTCATTGAGCAGATTGATGAAGACCTCGTGCTTTCTGCCGATATGCCACGCGATGACTTCCTGGTGAGCGTCTATGTCGGTAGGGATGTTGGCTTCTATAGCGATGAATACTTTGCCGAAGAAAGCGACGATGGTACTGGCTTTGATGAAGACGAAGAGTAAAGTGTAACTTTCCCTATTTTCTTTTTACCAATCAGTCCTCCAATAAGCCGCGCCGCATCGCATATTTCACCAGTTCAGCGCGGCTATGGAGATTCAATTTATCCATCACATGTGTGCGATGCGTATCTACCGTTTTAGGGCTGATGATCAGTCGTTCGGCAATCTGGTTATTAGTATAGCCCTCGGCTACCAGCTTGAGTATCTCACGCTCACGCTCCGTCAAACTGTTGTAACTATCTTTCTCTTCGCCGGTACGCATGCGCTGTAAATAATCTCCCACCATCACCGACTGAGCACTTGGTGACAGGTAAAATTGTCCACTTTGGATGACATGCAAGGCGGTAATCAGTTCCGTATCTGCCGCCTCTTTCAACATGTATCCCGATGCACCAGCGCGTAAGGCCTGAAAAACATACTCGTCATTCTCGTGCATGGTCAGTACCAGGACTTTTATTTCTGGCTGTGCCTTTTTGATCTGTCGCGTGGCCTCGATACCATTCATATCGGGCATGGTAATATCCATCAGCACAATATCCGGCTGTAAACGCAATGACTCAACAATTGCTTGCCTGCCGTCGTGGGCCTCTCCCACAACCTCCATATCGGGCTGAGCGTTCAGCATCATCTTCAACCCGGCACGTAAAATGGTATGATCGTCAGCTAAGAGAATGTGTATTTTCATTTTTGGAAGTTCCTAATCTCATATCAGCAGGTATGTTCCCATGTTGCTTTTCTGCCGGGCTAAGGGGTATACGTACTTCTATCGTCGTGCCGTGTCCAGGACTAGAATGAAGATCTAAGGAGCCATCGAGCAAGAGAGCCCGTTCGTTCATGCCTGCTAACCCCAATCCTCGATCCTGATCGGGAGCCTTCAGTAGCGTACCCACGTCGAAACCGCAGCCATCATCAGAAATGGTGGCGTAGACAGCCCCATGCTCCTCTTTGATGGTAATAACTACCTTGTGAGCATTGGCATGGCGAGCCGTATTTGTCAGCGACTCTTGCACAATTCTATACAGTGCCGTCTCCATTTCGGCGGGCAAGCGCTCTTTGAAGCCTGGAGCCACCAAGTCGACCTCAATGGCACACTTTTTCTGATATTCCTTGACATACCAACGTAGAGCGGGTAGCAGGCCTAAATCATCCAACGCGCTCGGTCGCAAGTCAATACTCAAATTGCGGATGGCCCGTAACGTTTGGTGGGCCAGTTTACGTGTATCAGCAATGCGTTCACGCGCCTCCTGCGTTGTGATCGACTCTTCCAGAATCGCCAGACTGATAAGCAACGAGGTGAGTACTTGGCTTGTCTCATCATGCAATTCGCGAGCGATGCGTTTGCGTTCCTGTTCCTGTGCATTAATAATCTGGCTTGCTCGCAGGCGTGTTGCTTCATCGATAGCCTCCAACATGGTATTAAATGTACGTGCTAGCTGGTCTGCCTGTGGATCAACGCCTGTCAAGCGAGCGCGTAGCGAACGTTCGCCTGCCTGTACGCGATTCATCACCCTTCCTAAGTCCATGAGGGGGCGGAAGGCAATCTGTAGCACTACGAAATTGAAGAAGACGCTCACCAGCCAGCCAAGCGTAACAAAGAGCAACAGGACAGCCGGTGTTGCCAGCGATTGATGGCTATTATTCAGATTCGAGGCCAGCCAGGTCCCACCTGTGGCACCAATGAAAATGATGATACTATTGGCAAACAAGACTTTATAAAGAACCGGTATGCCAAGGACAGGTCGAAGCATTTTATGTGTGGAAGACGCTTCTTTCGTAGCTATATTTGCATGGGTCATGTTGTTATTCTCTTTGCAAGGGTAGACTTGTTTAGTTACAATATAATTGTATCGGTGGTTTCGCCACTGTGTCAAATAGTAAGATGTTTGCGCCTAGAAATCAGGTGCGGAGGTGCTGAAAATCAGGTAAGCACCTGATGCTCGAATGGAGAATCTAGCAGTATGCTAAATTTAATAACCTGCTTCAGATGCTCCCCTTCCCATTTGTAACCAAAGTTTATTACAATAGATAGAGGGAGTATATTTCCATCATACCAATGCTGAAACACGGAAGAAAAATCCTGTGGAAGATTGGTATTTAAGGCTGTTAGCCTGCGAGTTTGTGTGGTATAATCTGCCCCATAGATGAGGGACTTTTGTAACTGAACTATTTTTTGGTCCTGTCCTGATCAGACGACTAACTTTGAGGAGGCATAGTGAGTTCTACCAGTAACAAAAGCTTGCTCGACACAATGACCCAGAAGATGGTCGAGAGCCAGTTATGGCGCTCAATTTTCCGCCATGGCTATCCAGACACTCCTCTGAATCAGTCATTAATGCTGATGAGCAATGTCTTTCTCCACCTTCATCCCGTCAAAGTCAGCCGCCAGGCCATGAGGATTACCTATACCTGGTGTATGGGTGGCATTTCCTTTTTCCTCTTCCTGCTGCTGACCCTCACTGGCGTCTTCCTGATGTTCTACTACATTCCTGATGTGAATGTAGCCTATCAGAACATTAACCAGCTCAATAGTGCCGTTTCATTCGGCCTGCTGGTTCGTAATATGCATCGTTGGGCCGCCCACCTGATGGTCGTCTCGGTTACGCTGCATATGATACGTGTCTTCTACCACGGAGCGTACAAGCCTCCCAGAGAGTTTAACTGGGTGGTTGGTGTGCTGCTATTCTTTGTCACACTCTTTTTGAGTTTCACCGGCTATCTGCTGCCGTGGGATCAGATCGCCATCTGGGCTATCACGGTAGGTACCAACCTTGCCCCCTACACACCCGTTCTTGGCGATACAGTCTACAAAATCATGGTCGGTGGCGCAAGCGTTAGCCAGGCAACACTCATCCGCTTCTACGTGGCTCATGTTATTTTGCTCCCGCTAGCCGGTGCGTTGTTGATGGCTGTTCACTTCTGGCGTATTCGTAAAGATGGTGGTGAAGCTGGTCCTCCGCCTCCCTCGCGACGTGAAATTGAAAGCGGTGCAGAGCGTGCCACTGCCGGTACTGCTCGCTAGTAGTTTGGATGTGTCTATGCTGTCTCGTGTAGCCTATGTGCTACGCGAGGGCACTAGGAGAGGATGCCTGAACTATGTCAATTGAACAAAAGGGCCCAGAAACGCAGTCCGCTGCTACCCAGCGACGCTATCGCACACTCGCAGTCGTGCGGCAAGAAGCGATTACTCGTGTCGAGAAACCGCTCGAAGACTCGGTCTTTGTGTGGCCGCACCTGCTTGTGCGAGAATTTTTTGCCGCCACTATCGTGACAGTGATGATCACGCTTCTGGCTCTGCGTATTAATGCTCCTCTGCGTTTGCCTGCCAATCCGAATGTAACGCCAAACCCGGCGAAAGCTCCCTGGTACTTCCTGGGCTTGCAGGAACTGCTGCACTATTTCCCGCCGTCCACTGGTGGTGTACTTGCCCCTGGTCTGGTGCTGGTGGCACTGGCTGTCTTGCCCTATGTGGATCGCAATCCCAGCCGCGCCTACGCTGACCGCAAGGTTGCTATTGTGACCTTCACCATGTTTGTCATTTTCTGGGCAGTTGTCACGTTAGCGGGTAGTTTCTTCCGTGGTCCTGGCTGGCTCTGGATCTGGCCGTGGCAGCACGTTTACTTTGATTTGTAGACTCCAGGCAAGACTGAGAGGATTCCCTTGATTACTGACGATATTAATACACCGCCTA
>WNGK01003358.1_pt1 | contig 19625 bp, 17 predicted proteins | sample 5400601 | NCBI WGS metagenome assembly WNGK01 (sample SAMN13153376, study PRJNA577476) | soil metagenome | isolation source: 60 cm soil or saprolite under Garry oak tree replicate 1 | place: USA:California | collected 2016-06-15
CAGCGCACCATCGTCGACCAGGACGAATATGTCGGCCGCTTCGTCTCGGTCGATATGGTCGAGGTGCGGGCGCGGGTATCGGGCTACCTGGACAAGGTGCACTTCCAGGACGGGCAGCTCGTCAAGCAGGGCGACCTCCTGTTCACGATCGACAAGCGGCCGTTCCAGAATACGCTCGACCAGGCGCGCGCCAGTCTCGCCCAGGCCAAGGCCACGCTCGCTTTTGCCGAAGGCGATCTCGCCCGGGGCGAAAAGCTCGTCCGCGACAAGACCATCACCGAGCAGGTCTACGACCAGCGCCTGCAGGCCAAGCGCAACGCCGAAGCCTCCGCGGGGTGGAACGAGATCGCGGTCCGCCAGGCCGAGCTCGATCTCGATTTCACCGACCTCCGCGCCCCGGTCGCGGGCCGCATCGGCGACCGGCGGGTGACCCCCGGCAATCTCGTCACCGGCGGGACCTCGGGCAGCACCACGCTTTTGGCGACGATCGTGTCGATCGATCCGATCCGCTTCGAGTTCACCTTCGATGAGGCCTCTTATCTGCGCTACGAGCGCCTCTCGAGCGGCGGCAAGGAGGTGACCGGCCGCGAAGGCAGCGTGGTCGTCGCGCTGCGACTCATCGACGAGAACGACTTCGTCCACCGCGGCTACATGGATTTCGTCGACAACGTCATCGACCGCTCCTCCGGCACCATCCGCGGCCGGGCAGTGTTCTCCAATCCCCAGGGCACGTTCACCCCCGGCATGTTCGCGCGCGTGCGCGTGCCGGGCTCGCCGGCCTATCCGGCGCTGCTCATCCCCGATGTCGCCATCGCCACCGAGCAGGCGCGCAAATACGTGCTCACCGTCGATGCCGACAACAAGGCGGTGCAGAAATATGTGACGCTGGGCCAGCTCGTCGATGACCTGCGGGTCATCAAGGAGGGCCTCACCGCGGACGACCGCGTCATCGTCAACGGCCTGATGCAGGCGCGTCCCGGGATCAAGGTCGCGCCGCAGGAGCAGAATGCCCCTCCGCCGGCGAATCCCTCTCAGGCGAAAGCCCAGTGAGAGGCGATCGATGCGGATTTCGCATTTCTTCATCGACCGGCCGATCTTCGCCTCGGTGCTCTCGATCGTGTTCCTGATTCTGGGCGGGGTCGCCTTCTTCCGCCTCCCCGTCGCCCAATATCCGGAGATCGCGCCGCCGATCATCAACGTGGCCGGCCAGTATCCCGGCGCCAGCGCCGAGGTCGTCGCCTCGACCGTGGTCGCCCCGATCGAGGAGCAGATCAACGGCGTCGAGAACATGCTCTACGTGTCCTCGAACTCGACCGCCGATGGCCGTTTCGCGATCGCGGTGACCTTCGACCTCGGCACCAATCTCGACATCGCGCAGGTGCAGGTGCAGAACCGGGTCGCCATCGCCCAGCCGCGCCTGCCTGCCGAGGTGCGCAATATCGGCGTCACCGTCACCAAGGCCTCGCCCGACCTGATGCTGGTCGTGCATCTCTATTCGCCCGACAAATCGCGCGACACGCTGTTCATCTCGAACTTCGCGACGCTCGAGATCAAGGACCCGCTCACCCGCATCGACGGGGTCGGCTCGATCAATGTCTTCGGCGGCCGCGACTTTGCGATGCGGATCTGGCTCGACCCCGACCGCCTGCAATCGCTCGGGATGACCGCAGGCGACGTCACCCTTGCGCTGCAGGGGCAGAACGTGCAGGTCGCCTCCGGCGTGCTCAACCAGCCGCCGGTCGATCGTCAGGGCGCCTTCCAGATCGCGGTCAAGACGCTCGGGCGCCTCGCCGACCCGGCCGAGTTCGCCAACATCATCGTCAAGCAGTCGGCGACCGCGGTGGTGCGACTCAGGGACGTGGCCAAGGTCGAGCTCGCGGCGCTCGACTATTCGTCGAATTCCTATCTCGACCGCGACCCGGCGGTGGCGCTGGCGGTGTTCCAGCGCCCGGGCTCAAATGCGCTCTCGACCGCCAACGCGATCCGCGCCACGATGGAGCAGCTCTCGACCCGGTTTCCGGTCGGCGTCAAATACACCATCGTCTACGACCCGACCCAGTTCATCAAGCAATCGGTCGACGAGGTCGAGAAGACGATCCTGCAGGCGATCCTGCTGGTCGTATTGGTGGTGATCCTGTTTCTGCAGAGCTGGCGCGCCGCGGTCATTCCGCTGGTCGCGATTCCGGTCTCGCTCATCGGCACCTTCTTCTTCATGGCGCTGTTCGGCTTCACGCTCAACAATCTCTCGCTGTTCGGTCTCGTGCTGGCGGTGGGCATCGTGGTCGACGACGCCATCGTGGTGGTGGAGAATGTCGAGCGCAACATTGCCGCCGGCCTCGCGCCGCGCGAGGCCGCGATCCGCAGCATGGACGAGGTCGGCTCGGCGCTGATCGCGATCCATCGCGGGCGCGACCGTCATCTCCCTGCTCGTGTCGCTCACGCTGTCGCCCGCGCTCTGCGCGCTCCTGCTGCGGCCGCACGACCATCGCCCGCCGCGCCTCTGGCAGCGTCCGCTGCGCGGCTTCTTCCGCGGCTTCAACCACGCTTTCGAGACGCTCGCCAACGGCTATGGCTGGCTCGCCGCGCGCATCGTCCGCTTCGCCGCGCTCATGCTGGTGGTCTATGCCGGCGTCATCGCCTTCGGCCTCAACGAGTTCCGCAAGACCCCGGTCGGCTTCATCCCGGCGGTCGACCGCGGCTACCTGATCATCGTCACCCAGCTTCCCCCCGGCGCCTCGCTCTCCCGCACCGATGAGGTCAACCGCCGCGCGGTCGACATCGCGCTCAACACGCCGGGCATTTCGAGCGCGGTGAACATCGTCGGCTTCTCCGGCGCGACCTTCACCAATGCGCCCAATTCGGGCGCGATCTTCGTCGTGCTGGAGGCGTTCGATGAGCGCGCCAGGGACCCGCGCCGAGCCGCAGGCGCGATCACCGGCGAGCTGTTCAGCCGGCTGTCGAAGATTCAGGAGGCCTCGATCTTCGTGGTCGCGCCGCCGCCGGTGCAAGGCATCGGCAATGCCGGCGGCTTCCGCATGATGGTCGAGGACCGCGCCGGCCGCGGGCCGCAAGCCTTGCAGCAGACGGTCTCCGCGGTCGCGGCCCGCGCCGGGCAGACGCCGGGCCTCGCCCAGGTCTTTTCGCTGTTCGAGACCTCGACCCCGCAGCTCTATCTCGACATCGACCGCACCAAGGCGGAGATGCTCGGCATCAACGTGCCCGACGTGTTTGCCGCCCTGCAGATCTATGTCGGCTCCTCCTACGTGAACGACTTCAACCTGTTCGGCCGGACCTTTCGGGTGACCGCCCAGGCCGAGAGCCTCCACCGGCTCGAGCCCAAGGACGTGCTCAACATCCGGGTGCGCAATTCGAGCGGCGGCACGGTCCCGCTCGCCTCCTTCACGACCGTGCGCGACATATCCGGTCCCTACCGGGTGCCGCGCTACAACCTCTATCCCGCCGCCGAGCTCGACGGCGCCGCGCCTCCCGGCTACTCGCAGACCCAGGCGATCGCGGCGATGGAGAAGCTCGCCGGCGAGCTTCTCCCCGACGGCTTTGCCTACGAATGGACGACGCTCGCGTTCCAGCAGCTGCGCGCCGGCAACACCGCGATCTTCGCCTTCGTGCTGGCGGTGGTGTTCGTGTTCCTTGTCCTCGCGGCGCAGTACGAGAGCCTCACGCTCCCGCTCGCGGTGATCCTGATCGTGCCGATGTGCCTCGTCGCCTCGATCGTCGGCGTGGTGCTGCGCGGACAGGACAACAACATCCTCACCCAGGTCGGCTTCGTGGTGCTGATCGGGCTCGCGGCGAAGAACGCGATCCTCATCGTCGAGTTCGCCAAGCAGCTCGAGGACCGGGGCCGCGACCGCTGGGCGGCGGCGGTCGAGGCGGCGCGGCTGCGGCTGCGTCTGATCCTGATGACCTCGTTCGCCTTCATCTTCGGCGTCGTGCCGCTGGTCTGGGCGGTCGGCGCGGGCGCCGAGCTGCGCCAGACGCTCGGCACCGCGGTGTTCTCCGGCATGATCGGGGTCACCGCGTTCGGGCTGATCTTCACCCCGGCCTTCTACGTGATCTGCCGGTGGATCGCGGCGCACGCGGGCCTGCGCAGGCCGGCGTCGAGGGCGGCGCCGGCGGAGTAGGGGGCGATTGGGAATCCGAGCATTCGGTGAGTATCCCTATGAGTACTCACATGGCTCACCCCTACAGCCGGTCCCAAGGCGGCCCTCACCGGCCGCATGCCGTTTTCGTGTTGTTCAGCGTCCAGCGGGGAAATCTGTTCATGCTGGATGGCTTCATCAGTCACGGAATGTGACAGCATTGATCCAATTGATGACTTGCGCCGATGCCCACCCACGACTTTGCCAGTCTGTCGAGCTATGATTTTCAGGAGCTGATTCGCGATCTCTTGCAAGCCGAGTGGCGAACGCGCCTTGAATCGTTTACGGCCGGACCCGACGCTGGCATCGATCTTCGCGCTTTTACCGCGACCCGCGGTGAGACGATAATCCAGTGCAAACATTTTGTGTCAGGGCGATTTCGAGACCTGCTTTCTCACGTCCGTCGTAGTGAACTGCCAAAGATAAAAGCTGTAGCACCTCAACGTTACGTCTTCGCCACTTCGCGCGGCCTGACGCCCGCAAACAAGAAGGAACTTGCCTCACTGCTGCACCCCTACTTAAAGACAGAAGGCGACATTCTCGGCCGAGATGATGTCAACAATCTTTTGCGCCTTCACCCTTCCGTCGAAACAAGCAATTTCAAGCTATGGCTGACAAGCGCAGCGGTACTACAACGTGTCCTCCACAATGCCGAACGCTGCCAAACGGAATTTGAAATTGATCGCGTCCGGCGAAGGCTGCCGCTCTTCGTTCAAAACGAGGCATTTCCTCGCGCCGAACAGATTCTTCGAGACACTCGCATTGTCGTCATCTCCGGAGTTCCGGGCATTGGAAAGACAACCCTGGCCGACATGCTGCTCTACGCACATTTAGAACAGGGCTATGAGCCAATCGTCATACAAAGCGGCATCGAAGAAGCGCGAAAACTGTTTAGGAAAAACGCCAAACAGGTCTTCTACTTCGATGATTTTCTCGGTCAGACCTTTCTGGAAGATCGACCTGATCTACTTGGGAAAAACCAAGACGCTGCGTTGATCAGCTTTATGGATGCTGTCCGTGTCTCGAAGGCGAGCCGATTTGTCATGACGACGCGCGAACACATTCTGAAAAAGGCCCTCGGAATGTCCGAACGTCTGGCGCGCAGCCCCATTCTCGATCATCGCTGTATTCTTGAGCTCAGCGACTATTCCTTCGCCCAAAAGGCGCGCATTCTCTACAATCATCTCTATTTCAGCGATTTGCCCCGCGCCTACAAAGAGGCAATCCTCTACGAAGCCTTTTACCTCGATATCATCACGGACCCTGGATTCAATCCCCGTCTCATCGAGTGGTTGTCGGGCTATACGCGCGTAAGGCGTATTCCGCCGGACTCCTATCGTTATCATGTACTGGAGCTACTGAAATCGCCCGAAGCGATATGGCTGCATGCCTTCGAACATCAGATCTCCGAGGCCGCTCGAAATCTGCTTTTTACCTTGGGAACGCTGGGGCCCTATGGGCATGAATTGATCGATGTCGAGCAGGGTTGGCAGTCGCTCCACCGCCACAAGGCCCAGAAATATAATTACCCAACGTCACGCGGGATTTTCGCCGCGCACTCGATGATCTCGAAGGTTCGTTCATCAAGATCAACAACCAACGGGTCGATTTCTTGAACCCGTCGGTGCGCGATTTCATGCATGGGCAACTGCGCAACAACCCCGCCTACGTTGACGATATCATGGCGGCAGGGTACGCGTCCGGCGACGGCCGCGGATTTTGCGATTGACGAGGCAGGATATGCGTGAGCGGATGGTTACGCGGCGGCCTTTTGTTCGCGTGCGCGTTTCCAGTTCCAGGGCATGAGCTCGTCGATGCGTCTGGCGGGGTGGTCGGGCAGGCGCGCCAGCACGTCGGCGAGCCAAGCCTGCGGATCGACGTCGTTGAGCTTGCAGGTCTCGACCAGAGTGTAGATCGCGGCGGCGCGGCGGCCGCCCTCGTCGGAACCGGCGAAAGTCCAGTTGTGGCGGCCGACCGCGACGGGACGCAGGCTGCGCTCGGCGGCGTTGTTTGACATGCACAGGCGGCCATCGTCGAGGAAGCGGGTGAGTTCGGTCCAGCAGTTGAGGCTGTACTGGATCGCCTTGGCGACGTCGCTGCGCCCGGACAGCTTGCGGCGCCGCGCGCGCAGCCAAGCTTCCAACGTGACGACGAGAGGCCGGCTGCGCTCGTTGCGCACGCGCGCTCGTTCCGCCGGTGGCTTGCCGTTGATGTCGCGCTCGATCGCGAACAGGGCATCGATCCGCTCGATCGCCTCGATGGCGATCGGCGACTTCTTGATCCTCGCCAGGTCGAAGAACTTGCGCCGTGCATGCGCCCAGCACGAAGCCTCGATGATCGGGCCGCCCTGGCGCGACGCCTCGTAGAGCTTGTTGAAGCCCGCATAGGCGTCGGCCTGCATCAGACCCGCATAGCCGGCGAGGTGTTGCTCGGGATGCGCGCCGCCGCGGTCTGCCGAGTAGAAGAAGACGGCGGCCGGCGGATCGGGCCCGCCGAACGGCCGGTCGTCGCGCACATAGGTCCACAGCCGGCCGGTGCGACACTTGGCTTTGGCCCACACCTTCACGGTCGTATCGTCGGCGTGGATGCGCTCGGCCGCGAACACGTAGGCGCGGATCAGCAGCACCAGCGGCATCAGCGTCGCCGCCGCGGCGCCCACCCAGTCGGCCAGGGTGGAGACGTCGAGATCGATGCCTTCGCGCGCATAGGTCGCGCTCTGGCGGTTGAGCGGCAGGTGCAGGCCATACTTGGCGAACAGGATGTGCGCCAAGAGCCATGGGCCGGCGCGTCCGCGCGCGATCGGATGCGAGGGCGCCGGCGGCTGGGTGATCTGCTCGCAGGTCCGGCAGGAGAGCTTCTCGCGCACATGCGCGATCACCTTCCACTGGCGCGGGATCATCTCCAGCGTCTCGGTGACGTCCTCGCCGAGCTTGTGCAATGCCCCGCCGCAACACGGGCAGGCCGCGGGCGACGGGTAGACGATGCGCTCGCGCGGCAAGTGCGCGGGCAGCGGACGGCGCGCCGGCTTGCGCCGCTCAAAGCTGTTCACCTTGACCTTGGCGCGCTCGGCGGCGAGCTGCGCCGCCGCCTCGGCCTCGGATGCGTCCTCCTCGAGCTCGGACAGCGCAAGCTCGAGCTGCTCGAGCACCGCGCTGCGCTCCGAAGACTGGCCGTACTGCTCGTGCTTGAGCTTGGCGATCTGATACTTCAGCCGCTCGATCTCCAGCGCCCGCGACTTCGCCACGCTCTCTGCCGCTGCGGCTTTTGCCTCCGCGACCACCAGCGCCTCGCGCTGCGACAGAATGAGCGCATGCGCAGCGGCAAGGTCGGTCGGGAGCGAATCAGTGCGCGGCGTCATGCGGCGACCGAATCACACCGCTGCTCGCTTGTGAATCGCCAATCGAAGTTGGCTCACAAATATTGCGCTCAGGGCCTCGACGAGGGCTCAGAATGCGACAAGCGCTCAGCCGGCGGCTTGCGGTCGCCACGTCCGCTGCGGCATGCGCCAGTCGATGCCTTCCAGCAGATAGCCGAGCTGCGCCGGCGTAATCGTCACCACCCCGTCCCCGGAAAATGGCCAGACGAAACGGCCGCGCTCCAGCCGCTTGGCAAACAGGCACATCCCCTGGCCGTCGTGCCACAGCACCTTGAGGAGCCCGCCGCGCCGGCCGCGGAAGACGAACAGATGCCCGCCGTGCGGATCCTGCTTCAACGTCTCCTGCACCAGCAGCGCCAGCCCATCGAAGCCCTTGCGCATGTCGGTATGGCCGGTCGCCAGCCACACGCGCACCCCGGGCGCAAACGGGATCATCGCCGCCGTCCACTGGCCAGCCCGGCAACCGCCGCGGACAGCGCCGCCAAGTCGACCGCGCCAGTGATCCGCATCCGCGCGCCGTTGGCAAACTCGATGTCGATCATGCCAGAACTGGGAAAGCAGGCCATCGATGCCGGCTCCGCCGCCACCCGCACCGCAGCGAAGGCCGGTAGCACATTCGGCCGCGAGCACAGCTGCCGACGCCATCCGTACAGCTGGCTCGGATGCATCCCTGCCGCGCGAGCCAACACCGACACACTGGCGCCCGGCTCCAGCGTCGCCGCCACCAACTGTTCCTTCTCCGCCGCGCTCCAACGCCGACGACGTTGAACCGAGGTAACGACTTCGATAGGGGTCTTCGTCATGTGACTATTCCTATGAATAGTCACATGACTCACAGTCTCGCTTCATCCGCAAGGCGGCCTTCCCCGGACGCGTACGCGGTGGCCGCGTATCTCTCCAAGAACCTGCTGACCCCTACAAGAGTTGGTACGACGCCGCAGAGCCTACGCCGGCTGCCAAAGGACACTTCGGCATCAACAAGTGCTGCGCTTCGGCCGAAGTGGTACGCACCGAGTTCCGCCACAAGCGCGATAAGGACGAGTGGTGGTACCTCGACCGCACCACCTCGACCTGGCGACGCATCCCCGACTTCATCATCTGGGAAAACAAGCAGCCACCCGAGAACTGTCCCACGCTCTTCATGTGGAATGGCAATCTGACCTGTTTCTTCGCCCCTGACGACGAAATCTAGGGGGCAGCCATGGCTCGCTGTGAGCACTGTAGGGGTAAATTCGGTCTTATCCGCCACACCTGGTGGGGACACCGCTTTTGCTCCAACAAATGCCGCTCCGCCTACCTCGACAAGCTGGCCCGCGACCGGGAACGGCTTAAAGCCTGGTTCGGCTTTCTCGCTAGGGGCAGCCCATTTCGGTGACTGCCCCATCTCCTTGAAGGACATTTCCTTCACAGTTCCACGAGGACGGGACCGCCAGGTAGCGGCCTCCTCCCACCTGCTCCCCGCTTCAGCGGGGGCTTCTTTTCCCCACCTGGGGCGGGTTCGTGGGTACAACGCCCCAGCTCGCCGTTGCAGAGCCCTCCCCAACCCAATATTTGTGGCGCGGAGCCAAAAAGGAGCCAAAAAGCGGAGCCGGTTTGCTAAGTCATTGAAATCGTTAGGGGCGGAGTAGCTCAGGTGGTTAGAGCAGCGGAATCATAATCCGTGTGTCGGGGGTTCGAATCCCTCCTCCGCTACCAATAATTTCAACAGCCTTAGTGGCATCTGCAACCCTTATTAGGGCCGCAATAGGTATCCGGTGATCGTTCCAGGTCCCGTCCGGAAGCCCGGCGCGCTGGTGCAAGTGCAGGCCGAATGAGCCCGCGGCTTTCCCGCCTTCGGTGGGTCAACGGCCCGACGCGCCGGGCTCTTGATATGAGCAGCAAGAAACGGCAAAGTTCAGCAATTGCGATCAAGCGTTTTCAGCACAAACGAGTCATTTTCGCAAGCGGAGCGCCTCTGCGGGTGCGCAACAAGTCGTCTCGATCATCGTCAGTTGCGGAGGTTCAAGTGACGAACATCAAGGACGCCGCCGCATCGCGTCTCTCTCCGCTCATACGCGGACCGATCTGGAATCCGCCGCCGCCGGCGGCGGCGATGACAAGCAGCGCGTGCAATCTTCCGAATTGGAGCGAATATCATCAGGAGGTCCGGATGAACTCACCAGTTCGCCATTCCCTCACGCTTGGGGCGGTGACGCTCGCGATCGGATTGGCCGCCGGCGCCACATTCCTTGCTTCGGCCGATGACGGATCGCACTCGGTGCGGGACATCTGCACGACAACCGGTTCCGAGGTCGCCGACGAGGCACCGTTCCTGGCCGAGAACGACGCGGCCATGAAAAAAATGATGAACGACATGGCCGTGAAGCCCACCGGTGATGTCGATGTCGATTTCGTGGCCATGATGGTGCCGCACCATCAGGGCGCGATCGACATGGCGCTCGCCGTGCTTCGCTACGGTCGCAATGCGCAGATCAGGCGGCTGGCCCAGGAGATCATCGTTACCCAGCAGCAAGAGATCGCCGCCATGCGGCTCGCGGTCGGCGAGCCGCTGCCGCCCTCCGTCCCGTCACCAACACAACCCTCAACGAATGATCGATGCCGGCTCGATGACGATGTCCCCGGTATGAAAATGAAATAGGAGCCGAACATGAAACGCGTCCTTCTCAAGGCGACGCTGCTTGCGAGCACTTTTCTTGCTGCTTCCGTCCCGGCAAGGGCCGGGCAGGCGCCAGGGAAGGACACCGACCCGGATGTGCCGGTCAGCCATCGCGATCGCGTCTACGCCGCCGAGCAGTTCTCCAACACGGTCTCCGTCACCGACCCCGCCGACAACAGGCTTCTCGGCGTGATTCGGTTGGGGGATCCGCAGCCGGGCAACCTGAGCCCGCTCTACCGCGGCCAGGTGCTCGTGCACGGCATGGGATTTTCCCCCGATCACAAGACCATCGCGGTCGTTTCGATCGGTACCAACTCGGTCACCTTTATCGACACGGCCACAAATGCGACGAAGCACGTAACCTATCTGGGGCGGGCGCCGCACGAGGCCTTCTTCACGCCCGACGGCAACGAGGTGTGGGTCGCGGTTCGCGGCGAGGACTACGTCGCTGTGCTCGACGGGCACACGTTCGACGAAAAGACGCGGATCAAGGTTCCAGACGGGCCCGGCATGACGATCTTTTCGCCGGACGGGATGTACGGCTATGTCTGCTCGTCCTTCAACCCCGAAACGGTCGTGATCTCGGTCGCCGAGCATCGGATCGTCGGCCGCGTGAAGCAGGAAAGCCCGTTCTGTCCCAATATCGCGGCGACGCCGGATGGAAAGCAGGTGTGGTTCACGCTCAAGGACATCGGCCGAACGCAGGTGTTCGACGCCCGGCCGCCGTTCGCGGTGCTGAAGACGCTCGATACCGGCCCGATCACGAACCACGTCAACTTCGCCCACAATGCGAACGGCACCTTTGCCTATATCACGGTCGGCGGGCTGAACGAGGTGAAGGTGTTCCGCACCGACAATTTCGAGCAGGTCGCGACCATCCCGGTCGGCAATCTGCCGCATGGGGTCTGGCCTTCAGGCGATGGAACGCGGGTCTATGTCGGGCTCGAGAACAGCGACGCGCTGGCTGCCATCGATACACGGACCAACACGGTGGTCGCGACCATTCCGATCGGCCAGGCGCCGCAGGCGCTTACCTACATCCCCAACGCCGTGCCGAGCATTGACGGCATGCAGAACCTGCAGCCGCTCGGCGTTGCGGGCCAGACGGCGCACTTGTTCCTCGCGCCGGCCACAGGCGCCAAGCCCACAGGCCAGCCGCCGACCAGCGTAGCGCTGTTCGATCAGGGGCTCACCCAGGTGCTGGAGGCGGCGGTGACAGGATTGGTCCCGATGCAGCCTTATGTGCTGGCTCTGGCCACAAGACCGGACGGCTCCGGATCGGTTGAGCCGCTCGCAGCCTTCATGACCAATCCCGCGGGTGCGGCGGTCGTCAACGCCGTCGGACCCATACGTCAGATCGTAGCGAGCACTGAAAACGCGCAACGCCGTTATCTGGTAATCGTTCCAGGCCCCGTCGGGAAGCCTGGCGCGCCGGTGCAAGTGCAAGCTGAATGAGTATAAGGAGGATCAAATCCAGGGTGCACTGCGCCTACGACGGTCGTACCCACGAGAACAGCAAGAAACGACAAAGTTCAGCAATCGCGATCAAGCCTTTTCAGCGCAAACAAGTCATTCTCACAAGCGGAGCGCCCCCTGCAGGAGCGCAACAAGTCGTCTCGATCATCGCCAGCCGAGGAGGTCCAAGTGACGAACATCAAGGACGCCGCCGCGTCGCGTCTCGCTCCGCTTCACACGCCGACCGACCTGAAGTCCGCCGCCGTTCAGGATATCGCCGGCGCGCTCAACGTGCTGCTCGCAGACATGTTCGCGCTGTACCTGAAGACGAAGAACTTTCACTGGCACATATCGGGTCCGCATTTTCGCGACTATCATCTTCTCCTGGACGAGCAGGGGGACCAGATCTTCGCCGCCACGGACGCAATCGCCGAGCGTGTTCGCAAGATCGGCGGCACGACCTTGCGCTCGATCGACCACATCGGCCGTTTGCAACGCGTCTTGGACAACGATGCGGATTTCGTCACGCCCTTGGATATGCTTGCCGAGTTGCGCGACGATAACAAAGAGCTGGTGGCGAACCTGCGCGAGACACATGGCCTCTGCGACGAGCACGGGGACGTCGCCAGCGCAAGCCTGTTGGAAAACTGGATCGACGAGGCGGAGCGGCGAACCTGGTTTCTTTTCGAAGCGACCCGCGTTCGGAAGGAATAGGCAGTGTCCGCTTCCGCTCATCGTTCGCCGACCGTCGGCCATCGTCGGCGCGCGTTCCTGAGAGCGTGGCCGTAGGGCAGGCCGGGAGCGATCGTCATGATGCAAGAGGCAGGTCTTCTGACGAGAGGCAAGATCTTCGCAATGATCGCAGTGACTTGGCTATCGGGAGTGCAAGCAATGGCCGCAGATGGATTGACGACCATGCGCAGCAGCCACGGGCCGAAGGACACGATGAACAGGCTCGAGAGCGCAGTCAAGGCAAAGGGCATGACGGTATTCGCCCGCGTCGATCACGCGGCGGGGGCCGCAGAGGTTGGACTGTCGCTGCGGCCGACCGAACTCCTGATCTTCGGCAATGCCAAGGGCGGCACGCCGCTGATGCAATCAATGCAGACGATCGGAATCGATCTGCCGCTAAAGGCACTGGTTTGGCAGGATGGATCGGGCAGCACATGGCTTTCGTACAACGATCCGAGCTGGTTCGCGAATCGACACGGGCTGGGCCACGAGGTCGAGGCGACGGTCGGTGCCATGGCTGCCGCGCTTGACGCGATCGCGAGGGCAGCAACGACATCTGCGTAGTGGCGCACGGCTCACCGAGTAGCGTCGATTGTCTCGATCAGGAGGGGGAATAGGTGCTCATGCGATCACTCCGTCCGAAGGGAAAGGAGTCACTTCCAAATTTCATTCAGAGTGCGGGCCAGCCTGAGACCGGCGAGGGCGAGTTGCTGATCGACCTTGGGAAGCGCGAACGCCAGATAGTCTTCTCCCAAGTCTGCATTCATCGGCACCGTAAATGCCACTTCGATGGCGATCTTGTGGGCATCGAGAGCCCAATCGATCGCGGTCCCTCCGGATAGCGCGTCGACATCTTTTCCGGGCGACCATTGTTCCTCCAAGCGAGTGACGTATGCTCCCCAGTCCCAGACCGTGGTTCGTATCAAGTTGCTGTCCCAAACCGCATGCAGATTGGTCTGCTCTCTCTTTTGCTTCAGCGGGTCGATGAAGCAGGTGACGGGGTATTGATTGCCGCCAACATAATCCTTCACCGTGTGCAGAGGTTGATGGACGTCACCGATGAAATGCACGATGAACTTCAGCGCGTCCAACCGATCCTTGTTCGAAGACAGAGCATCGCTGAGAACGTGTTTGTTGCGCTCAATTTCGTTGATGATGCAATCGCCACGTGCGGCGTTCCCGCAATCGCGAGCGGGATCGTAATTGGTGGCGCTCAGAGGGATGTCGACGAAGTGCCAGTTGTAGGACTCGGGAAAAAGGTCGCGAATATCATCCGCCCAACTCGCGATCGAAGCAAGCGAGGCGTCGCCGCCGAGGATTTGCCTCACCCGCTCGCGTGCCGCGGAGGTTAGTCGGCGCTGCGCGATTTCAGCGATGATCGAATGTCCCTCCGGTCCCCATGCACCGGCTTCTTGGAGCGGGAGGAAAATCATCACGATTCCGAGGCAAAGGCCTTTCATTGGCGGACTGGCCAGTGGGGACATCCGACCGTGGTAGCAATGCATCGGGACCTTAACCCTTGATGGGCGCGGTCGCCCCTCGAGCGTTCCGTCGGCAAGTTCTCGACCAACGTCCGTTTGGAGTCTAATCCAACGGCTGAATGCGCACCAACCAGCCGTCGTGGTCCACGTACCAGACCGTCACCGGATCGGTCGAGTTGTCGATCCAGGATTCCCGGTCGTGGCCGTAGGGCTCGGGCAGCACGTATTCGGTCCACTGCCCGGTTTTCGGAGTGAAGCGAAGATAGCGGCCGCCTTGCAACTCCCCGGCCCAGACCTCGCCGTTCTTGTCGGCCCTGGCGGTATAGAGGGACACGTAAGGGGTCGGGATGCGGTATTCGTGAATCCGCTTGTCGGTGGTGTCGAACTTCACCAGCATGCCGCCGCGGCCGCCGGCCCAGTAGTTTCCCTGCGGATCGAACTCGCCGCGCGCCGGACCGGAGGTGGGGCTGGAATCGGGCTCGAAGACCTCGCCGGTCTTGGTGTCCACCACCACCACGCCGTCGCGGGGCCAGGCGCCGCCGCCGAAGTAGCGGCCATCCTGGCTCATGGCGCTGCCATAGGTGCCTGCAAACTTCTTGAGGACGTAGCTCGTGACCAGATTGCCGGTCGCGGCATCGACCTTGGTGACCTTGCGCTCGCGGGCCCGCCAGAGGAATCCTTCGGGGTCGAACGCGACATTGCCGACCGCGGGCGAATTGACCGGCTCGGTCACCTTCCAGGGAATGCGCTTGAACTCCTCGGTCTTCGGATCAAAGCGATAGATATTGTGGGCCCAGTTTTCCGTGCCCCAGACGATGCCATTGCGATCGACGTTGATCCAGTGCGTGCCCGGAAGCACGCCGGCGCCTTCGAGCGGAATGTGAAATTCCTTGATTGCTCCCGTGCGCGGATCGAGGCGTCCGATGTAGGAGCTGCGATGGGTGCTGTACCAGAGGTAGCCTTGCGAATCTCCGGCCACGTCGTGGGTGGCAAGCTCGAGGCGCGGCAATTCGTATTCGGTGATGACGACCCTGGTCTGGCGGCCTTGCGGCCGCGGCAAGGTGACGAAGGGCGGATCCTTCGAGTCCGGACCGCGCACGCTCGCGAGCCATTTCACCAGCCGCGCTTCGTCCGCCGGGGTCAGACGGCCGGGCTCCCGCATGTTGATCAGCGGCGAGCCCGCGCCATGGGTCATGCGGCGGACGATCTTGCTCCAGCCCTGCTCGTCATAGCGGTTACGGAAAATCTGCTGATAGGAGTGGCAAAAGTTGCAGTAGGTCGTGAGGATCTTCTTGTCTTCTCCGTTGCCGGAGAGGCTCAAAAGCCATTCCGAGCCGGTCAGCTGGGCCGCGATCTCGGGATGGGGCGGCAACAGCTCCGAATTCGTCACTCGCGACAGCGTGATGTCCTCGAACTGGGTCGGGCCGTTGATCTCGACCGACTCCTTCGAATACGGATTGAACTCGAGCGGCCGGGCGATCCTCAGCGTATAGGCGCCGGAGTCGAGCTTGGGGAATTCATAGCGCCCGTCGGCGTTGCTGTAGACGGTGGTCCGGATCGCGCTTTTCTGGGCGATCAGCTGGACCATGATCCCTTCGAGCGGCTCCCCTTTGGCGGACTTCACCAGGCCTTTCGGGCCTCCCAGCAACCTCGTCTGGTTCTGGGCCTGCGCAGGCAGCGCGACGATCAGGAGGGATACAGCGAACGCCAGGACTGCGATCAGCCCGGCAGCCCCACGACCACGTTCGATTCGACCAGCCATCATTCCCTCCTCATCCGATGCAGTTGTCATCATCGGTTTCCGACGCGGCTAGCGCATGTTCCGCTCACGTTGGCTCGAGCATGGCATACCCATAACCGTCAACTGCGGGAGTGGCCCGCTGCGGTCCCATGCCTCCGTCGTCATCGCCGGGCTTGACCCGGCGATCCATCGCATAAAGACTTTTATGCGAAAGAGATGGATTGCCGGGTCAAGCCCGGCAATGACGATGCAATAGCTGCGCAGAAACGAACGGAACATGCTCAGCGGGCCCGATAACGCGGATTGGGCGGGGGACTATCGGAGTCCCAGCAGCACTTCTCCCGCAGGTAGCTCACGAGGTCGTTCAGATCCACATCGGTCAGGGTGTACTTGTAGGCAGCCATGGCCGGCCCGCCATTTCGGATCTTGTCTTTCACCGTGTCATCACTCACAGGCTGCCCGGACAGCAACTGGGGCTTCTGGTAGAGGCCCTTGAGCTGGGGAACGTCCTTGACGAATTCATTGTGGCAGAACCAGCATTTGTAATAGTAGATCTCCTGTCCCCGCTCCGGCCCGCTCTCGGCGGCCTTCCTGAACTCGTAGATTTGCAGCGAACGTTGATTGTAATCCTTCGCCGGCGCCCTCGGCGTCTCCTGCGGCGGCGAGGGCGGCGTCTGCGCGGAGGCCGCGCTGATCCAGGTTCCCGCCGCGAGAATCAAAGTGATCATCGCTGCGGGCAATGTACATCTCGCTTGACTTGAACTCATCGTTTGCCCCTTTTGGGATGCCAGGTACCCAGTTTTTCGACGGCCCACGCTTGCGTTGTGTCTATCCTAGCGCATTTTTTGAGAAGATTGAATCGAGAACTCGTAGGGTGGGCAAAGGCGCATCGGGAGCTGCGCTCTTTCCACAATCACGTTGCGCGCCTTTGCCCACCATGCGGCCCGGCACCATGCGTCATGGCATGGGTACGGACCGCAAGCGCAGTCAAGCTTGTGCAGGCTGCGTAAGCTTGTCTGCGGTGGGCAAAGGCGCGGCGGCGATCGTGTGGTGGAGAGCGAAGAGGACGCGCCTTTGCCCACCCTACGAGTTCGGATGCGTTGCCCTTTTGCCAACGCGCTCGCAGTTCAACGCGGTGGCCCGGTGATCAGCCGGGCTCCGCGCTGAAACGTGAAATAGGCCCACAGCCAGCTGAGCGCGACGACCATCCGATTGCGGAAGCCGATCAGATAATAGACGTGGGCGAGGGTCCAGATCACCCAGGCGGGGAAGCCGCGCAAGCGAATCCAGCCGAAATCGATTACCGCCGCCTTGCGCCCGATGGTGGCGAGATTGCCATAGTCGCGATATCGGAACGGTCCGACCGGCTTGCCAAGGCGCAGGCGCGCCTTGATCAGCCTGCCCAGATAGTGGCCCTGCTGCTTGGCGACCGGAGCTACGCCGGGCAGAGGCTTGCCTTGGGCATCGACAGTCAATGCAGTGTCGCCGATGGCGAAGATTTCGGGATGGCCCGGCACCGAGAGATCAGGGTTGACCTTGATCCGGCCGAGGCGGTCACACTCGGCACCGATCCATCGTCCCGCCGGCGAGGCGGCGACCCCGGCGGCCCAGATGACGGTGCGGGCCTCGATGCGCGCGCCATCCAAAGTCACGCCCGAGGCGTCGACCGCCGTGACCGGCGCGCCGAGGCGGACCTCGACGCCGAGCCGCTCGAGCCGGCGCTTGGCATCAGCCGACAGGGTTTCCGGCATCGAGGGCAACAGGCGTGGTCCGGCCTCGACCAGAAAGATGCGCGCCGCGCGCGGATCGATGTTGCGAAAATCCTTCGCCAAGGCGCGGCGAGCCAACTCGGCGATGGCGCCGGCCAACTCCACCCCGGTCGGGCCGCCGCCGACGATGATGAGGTTCATCAGGCGCCGGCGCTCGGCCGGGTCGGTCTCGTTCTCCGCCCGCTCGAAGGCAAGCAGGATGCGCCGGCGGATCTCGGTCGCATCTTCGATCCGCTTGAGGCCAGGCGCGAAGGCCTCCCAGTCGTCGTGGCCGAAATAGCCATGCCGGGCGCCGGTGGCGAGCACGAGGTAATCGTAGGTCACGCGCCGTCCGCCCTCGAATTCGACCGCGCGGCCCGCCAGGTCGACGGCCTCGACCTCGCCAAGCATCACCGTGATGTTGCGGCAGGCGCCGACGATGCCACGGATCGGGGCCGCGATGTCGGCTGGGGACAGGCCGGCGGTCGCCACCTGGTAGAGCAAGGGCTGGAACAGGTGATAGTTCTGCCGGTCGATAACCACGACCTCGACCGCCGCATTGGCGAGCGCCTTGGCCACCCACAGGCCGCCGAATCCGGCTCCCACGATGACGACGCGAGGCAGCGTTGCTGGCGCGGACATGGCGGCTGGCTCCTGACCTCAGGAACTCAATGCTGCGCACCAGCATAAGGATCATTTCGTTCGGGCATAGGGGCGTTCCGGACCGCAACGGGACATCATTGCCCTGCCTCGGATGCGGCGTGTAAGGTCGCGGCCCTTTGTGCCTGACGCTCGGATCGCTCGTGATCAAGTGCCCCCATGGCCCGTGACCAAGTCGACATGACGCCGATCGAGACGCGCGACGAGCTTGTCGCCTGGTTCGAGGCCGGCTGCAAGCCGAAGTCGCAGTTCCGCATCGGCACCGAGCACGAGAAATTCGCCTTCACGGTCGAGGGTCACCGGCCGGTGCCCTACCAGGGCCGGCGCAGCATCCGCTCCCTGCTCGAAGGCATGCAGCATCTCCTCGGCTGGGAGCCGATCATCGAGGACGGCAACATCATCGGACTGTTCGACGTGACCGGGGGCGGCGCCATCTCGCTCGAGCCGGGCGGCCAGTTCGAGCTTTCAGGCGCGCCGGTCGAGACCGTGCATCAGACCGCGACCGAGCTGATGGCGCATCTGGCGCAGGTCAAGGAGGTCGCGCGCCCGCTCGGCATCGGCTTCCTCGGCATCGGCATGACGCCGAACTGGAGCCGCGCCGACATGCCGATGATGCCGAAGGGTCGCTACCGGATCATGACCGCCTACATGCCCAAGGTCGGCAGGCTCGGCCTCGACATGATGTACCGCACCTGCACGGTGCAGACGAACCTCGACTTTTCCTCCGAGGCCGACATGGTGCAGAAGCTCAGGGTGTCGCTCGCGCTGCAGCCGGTCGCGACCGCGATCTTCGCCAACTCGCCGTTCACCGAAGGCAAGCCCAACGGCTTCCTCTCCTTCCGCTCCGAAATCTGGCGCGATACCGATCCCGACCGCTCGGGCATGCTGCCCTGGGCATTCGAGCCCGGCATGGGCTTCGAGCGCTGGGTCGATTACGCGCTCGACGTGCCGATGTATTTCGTCAAGCACGGCGAGCGCTATGTCGACGTCGCCGGCCAATCGTTCCGCGACCTGATGGCGGGCAAGCTGCCCGGCATGCCAGGGGTGCGCGCGACCATTTCCGATTGGGCGAACCACATTTCGACGATCTTTCCCGAGGTGCGGCTCAAGCGCTATCTCGAAATGCGCGGGGCCGACGGTGGGCCCTGGCGGCGCCTGCCGGCGCTGCCGGCCTATTGGGTCGGACTGCTCTATGACGACACCTCGCTTGCAGCGGCGTGGGATCTGGTCAAGGACTGGACCGCCGAGGAGCGACAGAAATTCCGCGACGACGTGCCGAAGCTCGGCTTCAAGGCCACGATCCGCGGAACGACCGCGCTCCACCTCGCCAGAACGACGCTCAGGCTCGCGGAGAAGGGGCTGCAACGCCGCCAGCGGCTCGACGCCAATGGCCGCGACGAGACCAGGTATCTGCGGCCGATCCAGGAATATGTCACCCGCGACATCACCCCGGCCGAGGAGCTTTTGGAGAAATTCCATGGCCCCTGGGGCGGCTCGGTCGAACCGGTGTTCGAAGATTATGCGTATTGATTTGGCGGGATGGGTCTGCGGCCTTGCGATCGCGCTCGCGGCGTCGGGAGCGCCGGTTTCTGCGCAGGTCGGTTACGACCGGCCTGGCG
>WNGK01007281.1_pt1 | contig 19624 bp, 14 predicted proteins | sample 5400601 | NCBI WGS metagenome assembly WNGK01 (sample SAMN13153376, study PRJNA577476) | soil metagenome | isolation source: 60 cm soil or saprolite under Garry oak tree replicate 1 | place: USA:California | collected 2016-06-15
TTGCGGCGGTCGGTAGTAAATACTAGTAACCCGATGAGCTCGCCTCGCATGAATGCTCCCAGCGCGAAAAAGTAGGGATTGTCGAGATTTAGTCGATAATACGCCTCGAGGAATTTAAAACCAAGTTTGAGAAATGAGCATCTGGCGACCTCGGGTCCGCCAAGAAACTCGAAATGCATGCTTGCCGCGGCGTGCACTTCATTCGGCCGGATCGCCCGGATCTCGAATTCCCGCGGTTGGGTTGCTTTCGCCTCACTCCATATGGGAATGCGGCGGCGCGTCATGGTCGTCTGGATCCGATCTGAGTGCATGTAATCAAATTTAAGTGCGGGATGTCGCCGTTTAAATGGGGTCACCACCCCATGCCCGGTTGGGGTTTCATGGACTATTAGCAGAGACAGGACTGAAATCCTTTGTGGACGTGGATTACCACCGGTTAGGAAATTTCGCTTGGCACCTGCCGGGTACTGGCGTTGATTTTATCGCCTGTGAAGGACCACTTTTATTCCGTGCTTTGGACGGAGTGTCAATGAAGGCCAGGCAGTGACCCTGTGACTGGGCACAATCGCGAGCCGGAACCGTTGAGCGATAGATGCCAGCAGCATCACAGCTTCCATCATTGCGAACGAGTTGCCGATGCATAATCGAGGTCCGCCGCCGAAGGGAAAATACGCATACTTCGGAAGTCGCCTCTCTAGACCATCCGTCCACCGGCCGGGATTGAACTCTTCTGGATTATCGTAGTAACGCGGGTCACGATGAACAGCCCATTGGCTCAAGTAAACCTGAGTGCCCGCAGGCACGCAGTAGCCGCCAATTTCCGTGTCGCTCACCGCTTGGCGTCCGATGTTCCACGCAGGCGGATACAGCCGCATGGATTCTTTTATTATGCTTTCTGCATAGCGCAGCCGGGGCAGGTCTGAAATCGCCGGCGGCCGCCCACCAAGCATTGACTGCAACTCTTCGACAAGCTTTGCTTCCACTTTCGGGTGCTGAGCAAGCAAGTACCACGCCCACGACAAGGCAAGCGCAGTCGTTTCGTGCCCGGCCAGAATTAGCGTCAGAATCTCGTCGCGCAATTGCTGGTCGGTCATACCACTGCCATCGTCGTCGCGAGCGGACAGCAGCATGGAAAGCAAATCGCCCCTGTCTTCGTTCCTGTTGCGACGCTTGGCGGTCATCCGATAAATGATTTCATCCAATCGCCTGACAGCTTTCTGAAATCGAATCCAGCCCAGCGTGGGCAAGTAGTTATCGAGTATTCGTACGAGACTTCCTTGTGGAGCGAACCTGTCCATCACTATTTCGAGCGCGGCCGCAACCTCTTCGGCATCGCGCGCAACGTCAGTGTCGAACAGGGTATTCGTGAGTACTTCCAGCGTGAGCCGCATCATGTCCTGATGCACATCGCGGGTCTCGCCTTCGCGCCAGTTGTCCATCATTCGCTCTGCGTAGGAGACCATCGCCTTAGCGTAAATCGCTAAACGGTCCCGATGAAAAGCAGGCTGGGCCAAACGTCGCTCTCGCAGCCACTGGTCGCCTTCGCTTGTAAGTAATCCATTACCGAAGAACAGGCGAAACGGCCGCCGTCGAAATGTCCGGTCCTTAATAAAACTACGATTCTTCGTGACCAGCACTTCTTCGATGTAGTCCGGGTGGTTGAGTATGTAGGCATTGAGATGCGCGACTCGTATTAGCACGACATCGCCGTAGTCGCGGGCGCACATCGAAAGGAAGCTGAGCGGGTCACGCCTGAACTCTGGCAGGTTGCCGAGCAGAAAGTGAGCTTTAGGGCCAGGCGGAATTCGCGCAGCACTCATCAATACGTTATTACTGCCCCGTATGGTAATTGTCAAACCAAGTGCTGGCGGTCTGCGCAACAACGCTCGTCAGTGAACCTAGGAGCGCAGTTGTTACGCGATGACACCCTCGTCCTTTAACGTCTGTATTTCCGTGTGTGATAGCCCAACGATGCTTTCAAAGACGTAATCATTGTGTTCGCCGAGGAGGGCGCTCGAGCGGCGGAGTTGGGCAGGCGTTTCCGAAAGGAGGAATGGCGGGGCCTCGTGTTCATAGGTTCCGAATTCAGGATGACTCAGCTGCACCCATTGATTGCGGTGAAGTAATTGGGGACAAGAAAAAAGATCGGGAACGGATTGCACTACTCCTGCGCGCACGCCCGCAGACTGCAGACGTTCCATGATGGCCTGCGCGTCGAACTGTGACGTCCATTCGGCGATCGATTGATCCAATTGGTCTTCGTTCGTTTTTCGATCGGCCTGGGTCTGGAATCGCGGATCGCCGGCCCACTCCGGCTTTTCGGCGGCGCGGCATAATGCACTCCATTCATTGTCGTTGAACACGGCGATTGCACACCACTGATCCTCACCTCTCGATGGATACACTCCGTGCGGCGCGGCATGCGGATCGCGGTTGCCCTGTGGCTCGTGCACACGCCCGTTGACCTGCGCATCCAGCACTGCAGGCGTGATGAATTGAATACCCGCTTCGTACTGTGACAGGTCAATATGTTGCCCGCTGCCCGTCCGGCGCCGGTAATCCAATGCCGCCAAAACGGCGATGAGCCCGAAACCAACGGCAACAAAATCAACGTAGGGCCCATACAAAAGCATTGGCGGTTTGCCCGGGCCATATCCGGTGAGATGCGTGAAGCCGCTCATCGATGTGAGCTGCGATCCGAAACCCCGCTGGGCCGCACGGCGTCCGGTCTGTCCCTGGTTACACGAGCTCAGCATGATGAGATCAGGCTTTACACGCTGCAACTCGGAATACCCAAGACCCAACCGTTCGATGACGCCGGCGGCGAAATTCTCGATAACAATGTCAGCCCTCGATACGAGTTGCTTTGCCAGTGATACGGCTTTCGGCTGCTTTAAATCAAGCGTGACATTGAGCACCTGATCATTGAATAGAGCATAAGATCCGCTACGTTCGATCCCCGGCTTGTTGTCTTTGAATGGCGGATAGTGAACTCGGAATCCGTCGGGAGAGACGCGCGATTCGACGCGGATGACCTCTGCTCCGTGCTCTCCCAAATGTTTCCCGACGAGAGGTCCGGCCGCGAATACGGCGAACTCCACCACGCGGATTCCTTCCAACGCCGCGTTTTTGGAATTCGCGCTCAAATCACCTTCTCCTCTCGCAACCGTGCCATTTCCTCTGGAGTCAAGCCGAATTCGCCTACATAGATCTCATTGTTATGCTCACCGACCTTTGGAGCTGGACGGAAGCGCCGCGGGTCCACTGCGGAGAAGCGCGCGAACAGTCCTGGAAATCTCAACTGCGTCCCAAGCGCCGGTTCATAGATGCTCTGCCAAAATTCTCTGTCCTTCAGGTGAGGATCATCGAGAATATCGCGGGCGTTTGCCACCGGATACCCGATCATTTCGCGCCGAAATGCCTCGTCGAGGAATTCAGCTTTCGTATACTTCATGAATAGTTTCGCAGTAGGGCCCTCGATCTCATCGATTTCTGCCTGGGTGCTGGTTTCGATGCCGAACCGGTTCCAATCTTTGTTGAGAAGTGAGTTCGTGGCTAAACCATGCTCTGCCATCCAGTCCACAAGCGCCTGATTGGAACGGCGGCCCGCCTTGCCTCCATAGATGATGAAATTGATGTAACCGTCCTTGCAGGCGTAGATAGCGCGCATTCGAGCGCCCGTCATGCTGCGGCCGGTGATGCGGCTTCCGCCTCGGGCCGGCGGAGTACGATTGGTCGCCCAAAACGCAGGCGCATTCGCGAGCGCCCATAGCAGCGCGGCCTGCATGGAAACATCGACGTGCTGCCCGGCGTTTGTGAGTTCGCGATGATAGTGAGCGATCAGCGCACCGGCAGCTGCATACATTCCGGCCCACATTGGGGATTGGGGCAGAGAAACGCGAAGCGGCATCTTGCCGGGCTCGCCAATCAGCGATATCAGACCGCTCATCGCCATGAGTACGACGTCGCTGGCTTTGTAATTGCAGTACGGTCCTGTCTGGCCAAACGGAGTTATGGAGACAACCACGAGCCGCGGATTGAATTGCGAACGGTCCAGCGTTCCGGGCGGAAATGTTTCAATGAGAAAGTCGGCCCGCGATGCCAGCCGCAGGAGTAGAGCGCGTCCGATGGGGTTTCGAACGTCGAGCGTGATCCCCCGCTTGCCCGCGTTGTAGCTGATGAAGTACAGGCTTTTTTCAGGATCGGTGACGTCGTTGGGAAAAGGTCCGATCCGCCGCGCGGCATCGCCTTGCGGCGGTTCAATCTTGATCACATCGGCGCCGAGATCCGCAAGGATCTTGCCGCACAAGTAGCCGGATTCATCGCTGAGATCGAGCACCCGGTAGGGTGCGAGAATGCTATCTTCCCGTGCGTGCGAGGCTTTCAACCCAACCCCTCATTTGCGACTTGGCCCGCTCGATATCTTTCGCACTGAACCATTTCGACAGATCGATTCGCTCGATCGGGTACACCGGCCGCTGGAAATCCTTTTCGTAGCCATACGGAAGGGTGGCATCGATGCCCATGCCGCCTTCGAACCGGGTATTCGAAGCCGTCCATTCTTTGTCGCCTGCGGTGAGCCGCTCTTGCGGTTGGAACGTTTGGCCGATGCCGCCGGGTATTGGGTTCAAAATATCCGTGTGCGGATTGACGCGCGTGGTGAGGCACCACATGATGTCGTCCATCGAATAGATATCCACATCCGTATCTACGGCGATCGCGAGCCGCATTCCCTGATTACACGCAAGAATCGCGGCCAGAAAATTCCGCTGCCAACCTTCTTCGATTTTGTTCCGCTTCTTGACTTGTATAATACAGCCGCCCCAGTCGGTCATGCAGAACGGAATGTTCACATCTTGAATGATGCCGGGTTGAAGCCGCTCGCATAATTCGTAGATCGCGGCTTCGCGCACTGTTGTGTCGATGTTATTGCAATCGAGCATGTGGACGCCCAGGGCATAGATGAGCGGCTTCGCGGATTTCCGCATCGTGATACCGGTCACATGGAATGTGGGTGCTTTGTAGGCTTTGCCCATGTAGCCGGCCCACTCGGGATGGAAAGGATACCTGCCCTGCGTGTCGGCCTCTTCAGCCTCTCGGGTTTCGTACCGCTTGTCGCGCGGATACAGATGACCTTCGAGCACCAGGTCGCAATCCGCGACCGCCCAGGCATCGACGGTTCGGGCTTTCACGATCCGGATCGGGAATCCCTGGACGGCTCCGGCCGCCCCCAATTCATCGCCGCCTCGAGGTAGAACCACGTAATCGAATCCGCCGCCCGCAATCAGCGTGGCGGCGGGTGGCAACCCAAAGCACATTGTCAGCGGAATGGGCTTCTCGTCTTTATAGTGCTCGGTGATGATCTGCCACATGTGCGCGCCGGGCGCCGATTGAAACGTGCACACGTTACTCCAGCGCGCGTTCATCCGGTTGTAGCCGATGTGGCTGCCGCCGTGGAAATACTCGCCGACAACGACACTGTTGCCGCTGCCGATCGTTTTTTCGGATTCGAGAGCTGTGTGCCGTATGGCCATCACCCACTTGTTGACGTTCAGATCATCAGTGATGACGGTCTCCTGGCAAGGCGCTTCGGAGGAAGGCACCTCGATGGGCGGAATCGGATGCGTGATGGCATGCGCCAGCCTGCGCGTGCGCTCTTGCGGATCCTTCCAACCGAAGAGGTCCTCGATGATGTCCATCTTGGCGTACAGGTTCGTCACGCATTCCAGGTGCGGATAACCTTTGACATTTTTGAACAGGATTGGATAACTGCCGTCGAAGTGCTTTTGCACTCCGGTGATTTCCAAATCCGGATCGACGACAGCGTCGGTTTCGAGCAGTCTCCCGCTGGCCCGCAGCCACTCGATCATTCCCCGCAGCGAGCGCATATGCTCGCTCGTCGCTTCTAATTCGTGTGTTATCGATACTGCCATGATGCCTCCGGCCCGCACTGTAGCTACAGTTCACGTTCACGCTTTAAAAAGGTTATCCCCTAGCTTTTTCACTTTCTTTTCGAAATATGCCAGATGCTGGGCCATCAAGTCGCGCGCCCGATCGGCATTGTGTGCCTCGACGGCCTTGTACAGCTCCCAATGATCGGCGATCGCGCGCTCGGCCATGTCCGTGGTGGGCAGCAGCTTTTCCAGGACATCGGAGAAGAAGGCGCGAAACGATCGCGCGGTCAAATTCAAAACGTGATTCTTGGCCGCATTCGTAAGAGCGGCGTGGAAGCGCACGCTGTGGGGCCCGTAATTCGGATCGCCGGACTCGAGCGCCTGCCGCGCGGCCTCGACGGCCTCGCGCATTTCGCGCAGGTCTTCTTTGCTCGCCCGTTGCGCAGCAAGACCGGCAATGGCGGTTTCGACGATCTTTCGGGTTTCCGCAAGCTCCAAAATATTCGCCTTCTTTGAACGCAACATCGACGAAAGCGTTTCGCGGAAAGGATCGAAATTCGGCTCGCGAATGAAGGCGCCTCCGGTCGACCCCACTTTGATTTCGACCAATCCGTTCGACTCCAGAGTGCGCAATGCATCGCGCACCGACATCCGGCTCAATCCGAACTGCTCGGCCAGTTCCCGCTCGGGGGGCAGCCGGTCGCCGGGGCCCAGGGTTCCGGCAAAGATGGCTTCCTGGACCTGCCTGACGACTTCCTCTGAAACTCTGCCTACCCTGACGCGTTGAAACATTGGCCTAATGGTCGAACAATTTGATCATTTGATGGTTCGACAAATTTATAATAATATTCCGTTCGAACAGCAACAGAAATTTCGGCGCGAAGCGCGAGCCCGCGCGAAGCGCAAGCGCGATAGCGCGCAGCCTCAAGAGAGGGGCGAAGCAAGGAGGATTCCATGACGACAGTTCCGAAAGAGATGAGTAGCGCGCGTACAGAACGCGAAACCAAGTCGCGCGACCTGCGCGATTGGATGGCCGCGGTCAACCGCATCGGCGAGCTGAAGCACATCGATGGAGCCGACTGGGACGTCGAAATCGGCACGATTACCGAGATGGGCCACCATCGCGGCGAGCGCAGCCATGCGCTGCTGTTTGACGATATCAAGGGTTATCCGAAGGGCTACCGTGTCCTCTCGAATACGTTGAATACGGCCAAGCGGCTTGCCCTCACGATGCATATGGACATCAAAGGGAACCGTCTCGACGTCGTGAGGGATATGCGAGAGCGTCTCAACAACCTCAATTACATTCCGCCTCAATATGTCGACGACGGTCCGATTCTGGAAAATGTTTTCAAGGGCGACCAGATCGATATGTGGAAGTTCCCCACCCCGAAGTGGCACGAACTCGACGGCGGCCGCTACATCGGAACCGGATCGGTCGATATCACTGCCGATCCCGACACGGGCTGGGTAAACCTCGGCACTTATCGCGTCATGATTCACGATCGCGACACATTGGGCTTTTACATTTCGCCGGGAAAACAAGGCCGTATCATGCGTGAAAAGTATTTTGCGAAAGGGCAGGCTTGCAAAGTCGCGATGTCGTTCGGACAGGATCCGTTGATCTATCTTGCCGGCGGCATCGAAGTGCCGCACGGATTGTCGGAATACGACTGGGTCGGGGCCGTGCAGGGCGGGGCCGTTCCGGTGATCAAGGGCGAATACACGAGCTTACCCATCCCGGCCTATTCCGAAATCGTTGTCGAGGGCGAGGCTCTTCCCGACCAGAAACTTCCAGAAGGTCCATTCGGCGAATGGACCGGCTACTATGCCAGCGACGTACGGCCCGAGCCGATCATTAAAGTCAAACGGCTATATCATCGCAACAATCCCATCATTCTCGGCGCTCCTCCGACGCGGCCGCCATGCGAGTTCAACTACATGCGATGTTTTTTACGATCGGCGCTGATCTGGAAACAAATGGAAGCCGCGGGTGTTCCGGATGTCACCGGCGTATGGTGTCACGAATCGGGTGGCGCCCGGCTCTATGTTTTCGTCTCGATCAAGCAGCGATATCCCGGACACGCCCGCCAGGCCGGAATGATCGCCAGCTATTGCCATGTCGGGGCGTATCTGGGCCGCTATGTCGTCGTCGTTGACGACGACATCGATGTGACCAACACCAATGACGTTCTATGGGCTATGGCAACGAGATCTGATCCCGAGAGTGATATCGAAATCGTACGACGCAGTTGGAGCGGGCCGTTGGATCCCGTCATTCCGAGAGAAAAAAAAGGGCATAACTCCCGCGCGATCATCGACGCCTGCCGGCCGTACGAATGGAGAGATCAATTTCCGCCGGTTGCCGAGTCCAGTCCGGAGGTGCGGCGAGCCGCAGAAGCAAAATGGGGCAAGATTCTCGACGAATAATCATCTCGGAAGAACAGGTGGCGTCGACGTTAGACATGCGCGGCGCCATCGAGGCTGTCGAGCGTGGGCTTGCTGCCCAGGCGCACGGCGATGCCGTGAATATGTTGAAAACGCACACGGCCTGGGACGGCTCGACATTGCACGCCATTGGCGCCGTTTTCCCGAAGGCGGGCCTGGCGGGAACGAAAACGTGGGCGCACACGCCCCGAGGCGCATCACCGCTGCTCATCCTGTTTGACGCAGAGAATGGCGCTGTACGAGCCATCATCGATGCTTTCAATCTGGGAAAGCTGAGGACTGCGGCAGCATCCGGCGTGGCGACTCGGCGCCTGGCGCGTGAGGATGCCGATGACCTGGCTATTATCGGAACAGGGAAGCAGGCTTTTACACAAGTTGATGCTGTCTGCGCGGTCCGGGGAATTCGCCGCATCCGCGTTTTCAGTCCGAATGAGCAGCACAGGACGGAATTCGCCGCCCTGTTGAAGAAACAGTTTGATGCAGAGGTTATCGTTTCACCAACGGTTCATGATGCCGTCCGCGGCGCGTCGATTATCACGACGATTACTCGGGCGCGCGAACCGTTCTTGCACTCGGGAATGATTCAGCGAGGAACTCATATTAACGCAGTCGGCGCAATTCTTCCGGGCAGGGCCGAACTTTCCTCTGACGTTATCGCGCGATGCACACAGATCGTCTCCGACAGCCCGCCTCAAGCCCAAAAGCTGTCGCAGGAATTGATTGCTGTATTTGGATCGGATCCGGACAAATGGAACGCGGTCGGTTTTCTGGGAGAACTTGTGACGTCGGCAGGTAGGCGCACAAGCGGGGATGATTTGACACTTCTGAAGTCGCTCGGTACCGGTGTTCTGGATTTGTCGCTAGGTATAGAAATTTATCGGAGGGTAGCCCCTCTCCCTCTGGGAGAGGGCGCAGCATCCAAATGACAATTGAACATTGAACAGTGAACAATGAACATTTCCGAAAAATTGTTCAATGTTCAATGTTCAATTTGGACCCCACGGGGAGAGGATTCATGTTCATCGATCGAACCGGATTGCCATACGAGCAGCCGAAGTTACAAAAGCCTTTGATCGTGTCGAAGGAAGAAATCGAGGCAGAAGTCGAGCGTCTCGCGAGTCTGCCCGCCCCGCTAAACGGACGCCGGATGTCGATCATCTGCAATCCGGCAACAGGCGTGGGCAACGGGTTTGCTCCGGGCACAGGCATCACGTTGTCCGTCCTTCGGCCCGGTGAACGGACAAAGCCGATTCGCCACAACTCCTCACAAGTGAATTTCTGCATTCGCGGCGGAGGAACCGCTCACGTGGACGGTCAACAGATCCGCTATTCTCAATACGACACCTGGAATACTCCGTCCTGGGCCACCTATGAACACACCAACGACACTGACGAACTCCAGGTCCGGCTGACCTACAGCAACGCGCCGCTGCTGGAGAAAATGAATGTCCATATCGTCGAGGAAGATCCCTCTCCCTCTGGGAGAGGGCGGCGCGACAGCCACGCGGAGCGCGAGCCCGGCAGGGCGAAGCCTCAAGAAATGGCTGACGCGCCGGGTGAGGGTCACAAGAGTGCCGAATCCCCGTTTGGAACTTTTGAGATCGGCCGTTCCGGCGCGTATTTGATGCCGTACGAAACTCTAATCAATCCCGATGTGAAGAAACAGGAAGCGTTGCATTGGCCGTGGCGTGAGGTGAAGAAAGAGCTCGATAAGCTGAAAGCGTTAGGATCATCCTACGTCGGCCGCCGGCTGTATCTTCTCTACAATCCAGCAACGGAGCACACAAACGGCACGACCAATAATTTCTTTGCGACCATTACCATCAGGCCGGGAAATATTGTCGACCGCCCGCACCGGCACACAGCGGCGGCCATCAATTACTTCTTTGCCGGCCGCGGCTACAGCGTCGTTGAAGGTGAGCGCTACGAATGGAAAGCCGGGGATCTGATGCTGACCGCGCCGGGCTGGGCTATCCACAACCACGCGTCGTATGAAGATGACGTTTATGAGCTGACGATCCAGGACAGCCCGCTCAATATCTGGATGGGGTCGCTGCTGTGGCAGGAAAATCTCAGTCATCCTCTGGAAGTTCTGGGAGCGACCGGAGGCTTCGGAACCAACCGCGCTGTAGGGTAATAATCCATGATGCGCTTGGACGACAATTCGCTGCGGGGATCCTATCCTCCGCTAGTCACGCCCTTCCGCAATGGGCGTGTCGATTTCTCAACATTTGAGCGGCTCGTCGAGCGGCAAATCGCGGGGGGATCACACGGCATTGTTGTCGCTGGAACAACAGGTGAACCCAGCAGCCTTACGGTTCAGGAGCGGAAAGATCTTCTCGAGGCGGCCGTCAAAACTGCGAACGGCCGAATTGCAGTCGTTGCGGCAACCGGATCGCAGTCCTTTGCGGAAACTGCTGAACTGACGCGACACGCCGAAGGTGCCGGCGCTCACGCCGTGCTCGTCGTCACACCGTACTACATCAAACCGCCACAAGACGGTCTCGCCGAATACTTCATCGGGATTGGACGTCTGACACGCCTTCCAATCCTGATCTATCACATCCCCGGCCGCGCAGCTGTTTCGATCACAGCGGCAACGATTGAAAAAATTTCCGTCGAGATCGACCACCTCGTGGGCATGAAGCATGCTGCGGCCGATTTAGAACTGGTCACCGAAACGCTCAAGCGCGTAGGCGCCGATTTTCGCATCTTCTGCGGCCTCGAAGCCCTCAGCTTTCCCATGATGGCGATCGGGGCTTCCGGTCTGATGAATGCGGCCGGCAATATCGTGCCTGAACGAATTGCGGCGCTATCGAACGCCGTCAGGGCCGGAGACCTTGTGAAGGCCCGTGAGCTTCACGAGGCGCTGTTTGAACTGAATCGCGCCATTTTCCTCGATACGAATCCGATTCCTCTGAAATATATGATGTGGCGCCTGTCGCTTCTGGAATCCAACGAAGTGCGATTGCCGCTGGTGCCCATAAGGGATGCCGAGCGCCAGCGGATCTTGGACCGCGTGTTGGCGCAATCCGGTTTGCTCGTCAAGGAGGCGGCCGTTTGAGCACAGACGTCACGACGGCGGCCCCACCGGCCCAACCCCTCGAGCGCCGGACTGAAATCACTCTGGGGCGCAATCTCAGCCGCGCGCTTTGTGTGGCCGTGCCTATTCTGATTTGGTTCGCTCCTCTCGATATCGGAGCCACGACGAAGCACGGGTTGGCAATCACATCGTTCATGATTATGGCGTGGATCACGGAAGTCATGGATCACGCGGTGGTTGTTCCGTTCGATGTGGCATTTACCGGTTTTGCCAACGACACGGCATGGTTTCTCTTCGGCGCCGTTCTGTTCGGCGCGATGGCCACAAAGTCCGGCCTGGCCCGCCGGATCGCATTCGTCGTGATCAAGCGAGTCGGAAATACGTATTCCCGGATCTTATTAGGCCTCATCATCACGGATTTTCTGCTGACATTTCTGGTTCCTTCCGGCATCGCCCGAGTGGTCATCATGGCCGCGATTGCTCTGGGGCTGATCGAGGCCTTTAACGCTGGTCCCGGCAGCAATATCGGCCGCGGGATGTTTCTCATCATTACTTACTCCGCCGGTATTTTCGACAAGATGATCATTGCCGGGGCTGCCTCTATCACGGCTCGCGGCGGAATCGAAAAATTCGGTGGAGTCGATGTGTTGTGGAGCAAGTGGTTCTTTGCATATTTGCCATGCGATGTGGTCACGATTCTCATCGCATGGCGGTTGACGCTCTGGTTGTACCCGCCGGAAAGGTCTGGTTTGGCCCGTGAGGCCGGCTACATCGAAACCGAACTGAGGAAGATGGGCTCCTGGACGTTGCTGGAGAAGCGGACGGCGTTGCTGATGTCGAGTGCAATCGTATTATGGCTGACCGATTTTCTTCATCATGTCTCGCCATCGGTCATCGGACTGGGCATTGGCCTGTTAGCCGTTGTACCCGGTATCGGCGTCCTCAATGCCGAAGATTTGAAGCGCGTGAATTATCTGCCGGTCTTCTTTGTGGGGTCGGCGATTAGCATGGGTGAAGTTCTGGTGCGAACCAAAGGGCTTGATCTTCTCACCAAGGTCATGTTCGCCTGGATGGAGCCGCTGCTGACGAATATTTGGAGCTCGACTGTCGTTCTCTATTGGACGGGCTTTGTCTACCACCTGTTTCTTGCAAGCGAAGTCTCCATGCTGGGCACGTCGGTTCCTTTGCTGATGAACTTCGCGAAATCACGCGGCCTCGATCCTTTGGCGGTTGGAATGGTTTGGACGTTCGCGTCGGCTGGAAAAATCTTTGCGTATCAGTCCACCGTTTTGCTCGTAGGTTATTCTTATGGATATTTCCGGGGCAAAGACCTTTTTCGCATCGGTCTGTGGCTGACCGCCGTCGAATCGGTGCTGCTGCTGTTGCTGGTGCCCTTTTACTGGCCGCTGCTCGGAATTTAATGGAACACCCATGAAAATAATCGTCGGTATTACCGGGGCGACGGGCACGATTTTCGGCGTGCGGCTGCTCGAGGTGATGAAGGATGCAGGCGTTGAGACGCATCTGGTCATGAGCAAGTGGGGCATACGAACGCTTTTGCACGAGACGCCGTATACGGTGGACTACGTGAAGTCCCTCGCCGGGCACACGTACGGAGATACGGATCAGGGTGCCGCGATTTCGAGCGGCTCGTTCGTCACCGAGGGGATGATCGTCGCGCCATGCAGCATGCGTACGCTGGCGGCGATCGCGCACGGCCAGGGGGACAACCTCATTCACCGGGCGGCCGACGTCATTCTCAAAGAACGGCGTAAGCTGGCGTTGATGGTGCGCGAAGCTCCGCTAAACGATATCCATCTGGAAAATATGCTGAAGCTCTCCCGTATGGGAGTGGTCATCACGCCTCCGGTTCCCGCCTTCTATAACCATCCCCAATCGGTCGATGACATGGTCAATCACATCGTCATGCGTGCCCTGGATCAATTCGGAATCCATACGGATGCTATGAGCCGATGGGACGGGCTCATGAAAAAGTGACAAATGACAATTGAACAGTGAACAATGAACATTCGGGTGCTTTGTCATCGTTCACTGTTCAATAGTGATTTGTTGTTTAAAATCACGGGATGAAAAAATACAAATTCAAGGCGCAGCTTCAGGCCGGCCGAGGCGGTGGAGCATATGTTTTCTTTCCTTACGATGTCGAAAAGGAATTCGGCACGAAGGGCAAGGTGCCGGTGCAGGCGACTTTCGATGGAGTACCCTACAAAGGATCGCTTTTCAAATACAGTTATTCTCAACATGTGCTCGGCATCCTTAAATCCATTCGCGAACAGATTGGAAAGCAGCCGGGCGATACTGTTGACCTCGCGATTTGGAAGGACGAAGAGCTACGGACGGTCGAAATTCCTGCGGATTTCCGAAACCGGCTGAAGAAAGAAAGCCTGCTGCCAATTTTTGAAAAACTCAGCTATACACACCGCAAGGAGTATTGCCGCTGGATCACCGAAGCAAAAAAGGAAGAAACACGCTTAAGAAGACTCGAGAAAGCCGTGGAGATGCTCCGGAACGGCGTGAAAACTCCGGAGTAATCGCCTCGTCGTAAAAAGGAGCATGTATGAATCGATTCACTGCGTTTGCACAATGTGTCATCGCGTTCTTGTTGGCCGGGGCCACCGTTCTCGCCGAGGACGGCAACAAGACCAAAAAATTCCTGACGAAGCCGCTGGTCATCGAGGATCAGGGCAGCTTCTTCATCGGTGGCGTACCGAAGGTCACGGACTACGCCACCGTGCCTGGCCCAAATCAGCCAAACACACCAAACCAGATAACGATCGGCCAAATGTATGTGCAGTTCCAGATACCGGCACGCAAGGCGCCGAACGTTCCGCCCGTGATCATGGTGCATGGATCCGGCCATACGGGAGCGTGTCTCGAATCGACTCCGGATGGGCGTGAAGGCTGGCAGCCATACTTTGTACGCCGCGGCATTTCGACCTACGTTGTCGATCAAGCCGGACGCGGCCGATCCGGATTCGATGAATCGGTAATCCATGAAGCCGCCGCACTAATCAGAAGCGGCGATACGCAGAAAGGTTTGTCCAAAACTCCGGGTTTCGGAAGGATCCCCGACAACGTTGCATGGACGAACTGGTTTGGCCATCTCGAACCGGCCGGGTCAACGATTTTGACTGGCAAACTCATCCGTCACGGCGATCCTGGCGACCCACAACCTGCCGAAGCTCATGGCAATAACTACTTTCCCGCATATCCGATCTCTGCGGTAGATCCCAGCGTCGTTGCACGCACTGCTGGCATCGATAAAGCGCCTGCGGGTCCCAACAATTACTACGCTCTCGAGTACTACAAGCAACTAGTCCCGAACGCGGAAGTCACACTGCCCGGTTCGATTTGTGCGAGTTGTGATCCTCAGGAACTGTCTCCGGCCAACACCTGGACGCCACAGGATCTGGCGCTGCTGGTCGAAAAACTCGGAGGCGCGATTGTGGCAACACACTCCCAATCCGGCATCATGGGGCACCATACGCTTCGGATACTCAAGGAACGCGGTCATCTCGATTTGGTGAAGGCGCTTATTACGGTTGAGGGTTCGTGTTCGCTCCCCAACAGTGGACTCAAGCCCGAAGATTTCGACAATATTCCCTATCTCGCGCTCAAAGGCGACTACACACCGACAAGTGAGGTGTGCCAAACCACAGTCGACGCTATTAATGCGCGGCGCGCCGCAGGGAAAGGCACAGCCAAAGCGGACTACATGAAGCTCGATGAATCGGGCAATCCGGTCTTCAACGGCACAACCCACATGATGATGCTCGGCACCAATAACCTGGATGTGGCCGACGTGATCCTGAAATGGGTCGACGCGAACGTGAACGGAAAGAGCAAAGCTCGGGAAAAGAAGTAACACGCATATTCCGGGGCTTGCAATGAACAAATGTTGGGATGTCGAATGAACGATGTCAAATGTTGTTGTCCAACGACCGATTACTCACTCACCCAATGAATTGATTTAGTCAGTGGGTAGTTGGGCCATCAGGTAATTTGACAAGTGCATTTGACATCGTTCATTGGACATTTGACATTGGAATTCGCAGTGCGTCGGTCTTGCATCCCCTCTGGCAGGAGCTGAATTCCCTACCAGTCCAACTTCAGCGCCACCTGCAGAGACGATTATTTCCGCCGCGGGAAGGCGGAAATGATTGTGTGCACCGCGGGAATGGTTGTATCCACCACGGAATTGATTGCGTCCGCCTTCAAGAAATCCATTTCCGTCGCGGAGATGATTGGCTCGATGGCGGAAATGACTGCTTCCTATGTGTGAATGATCGAATCCGGTCCGGAGATGATCGTGTACGGACCATCGATAACCAGGACGCGTTTGGAATTGATCGCCTTCGTCTTGGAGATAATCATTGACGCACCCGAGCTAATCGTGTCATGCCCGCAGATAATCATCTTCGGTACAGCGATAATTATTTGCGTGAGGGCTGTCGGGAACCCACTCATTCGCCATCAGCAACGATGACCGATGATGCCCGGCAAACAGTGGAGGCGCTGGATCCCGGCCTCAAACCATTCCTCAAGCCGCGCTCGTCGCCTTCCTTTCGGCAAAAGCAAGATTCCGAAACGAAGCTCGCCGAGAATGATAGGATCGAAGTAAGATACCGTCTTACTCAGATCCGCGTCAACTGCCGGAAGAGATGAAGGAATCGTCCAATTTCAAAATCTCCCCGAAGCGCTACCAGTTCAACTTCAGCGCCAGCTGCAGTTGGCGTGGATCGAAGGCTGCTGTCGGCGTGCCCGCCTGAGTGTAAAGCGGGTTGACATCGGCAACATTAAATCGATTCACAAAATTGAAAATGTCGAGAATGCCGTCGAGTGCTACGCGCTCGGTCAACCGTATCCGCCGGCTAACGCGGAGATCGGTAAAGATTGTTGCGGGACGAGTCCCAGCATTTCTTCTGAGATTGCCGGGCACAGTGTTATCGATAAAACATGCTGCCTGAAGAAATCCGGTTGGCGAATACTTCGACGCGACGGGTTTGTCACCGCACGAGTTCGTCGGTGTCCCCGCAGGGACGACATTCGGCCTGTCCGTGTTGGAACCGAAGTCGAAGTTCGTATCGGCTCCGGTGAGGATCGCAAATGGGCGTCCGGAACCGAATTCGATGATCGGCGCTATAGTCCAATTACTGAGAAGCTGACGTGCTGTATTGCCCGCGTTCACTTGGCCGGATTGATAAATCGCGCTCCACACAAATCGATGCCGCTGGTCGAAAATCGAATTGGAGCGCTCGTTCGGATGGAAGTTGTCCTGGGGCGCCAGCGGTGTTTCAAGATCCGTAGAATCGTCGATTGCGTGAGACCACGTGTAGGACGCCAGCATCTCCCAGCTACGGCTGAAACGCTTGCGCAGATTCGCTGTAAGGCCGTGATAGACCGAGTTCCCATCGGACACGTTCGGCGTCATGCCGCCCCATGGCACAGGCACGCCCAGCCCAAGCCCATAACGCGTCTCCACAGCCGATATCAGCGTCTGCACCGCTTGGGGTAAGAGCGGGTTGGCGCAGGTCACTCCATTCGTGGCAGCACCGCAATAGGTCGGATTTGCTCCCGAGCGGCGGAAGAAATTCGTCACTGCCGCCGGCACATAGGCTCCGTGTGTCGGGCTGACGCCGAACTGATTAACGAGCAGCGGACTGGCAGCAAACGCCGCCTTTTGTGTGGCCGTAAGCGCCTGATCCGACATCGCCGCTTGCCAGTTTGAAATCAGGGCGCTGTATACGGGCGCGTTGACATCAAGAGGCCGGTTCAGATGATGCCCGGCATTAAAGTTGTAGGACGCATTGAGCGCGATGTCGTGGGCCAACTCACGCTCGATGCCGAGATTCGCTTGCTCGGAATACGAAAACTCGAAATTCTTCCCCGTTGGAAAACCGAATGGCAGGATCGACAGCGGCAGGCCGGCACCGAGATAGTTCTGGTTGATGAAGATGGAATTCGGCAACAGCGCGTTGAAACGCTGTTCGTTCGGAAGGTAGCCAAAACTGGGCGGCAGACAGCCGAGCAGCCCCTGAAAAATGTTTGTTGCATTGATATTCGCAATTCCCGCCGCCGGGCTGGTGCACGGCGCCGGCGCCCCGCCGGTCCAGGCGAATTGCGGCGCCCCGCTGCCGTCGGCGACGGCCGAATCGAAAGCGAGCGCCAGCAACGGATGACTGTAAAACATCCCATAGCTGGAGCGGATAACGGTTTTGCCATTATTGCCGGGATCCCAGGCCAGGCCGATGCGCGGCGCAATATTGTCGGTGTCGCGCGGAATGCCCTTAACGATTCCAAGAGCATCCTGCGCTTTTCGCGAGACTTCATTCACCGCCGAAAAGACTGGAGTGTATTCGACGTCATAACGTGCGCCGTAGTTCAACGTCAGGTTAGGACGCAGCCGCCAGGAATCCTGAACGAACAGACCCAATGCCGTATTGCTGAAAGACTGGTGCGGGTTTCCGATCCCTTGTATGAATACCTGAGGCACGCCCAAGCCGTAGGCCTGCACCGGGCTGAAATTCGGAACGGTCAGTCCCCCAAACGTCGTGGGCAGGCCGAAAGCGCCTGGCGATATTTCACCAAAGTTGTACACGCCGCCGAAATTCACGGTGAAATCCGCCGTGAGCGGCAAATGGTTGACGTCGGCGCCGAACTTCACGATGTGAGAGCCACGCGCCCACAAAAAATTGTCGGTGAACTGATAGCGCTGTTCCGTGCGGCGTACGAAGCTGTACGGCTCCCGTCCGATAAATGCAAACCCGGGAATATTGACAGCGACATCACCGCCCGCAGGATCCGGTGAGTACGTATACAACAGACCCCGCCGGGCATATTGGAAGCGGAGTTCGTTGACTTTGTTCGCGCTGATCGTCCACGTATGTTGTGCGGTAACGCCGGCATCGCGGAAAGTCTGCTGCGAAGTGCGCGAGAACGCGTTCTGGCCGAAATTCTGCGCCGCGCCTTGCGCGTTCACCTGAATACCCGTAACTGTGCTCGGGCTGGCACTGCCCCGCAACATCACTTGATGTGAACTGTTAAAGTGGTGATCCAGCCGCAGCGAATAGATGCTTGTCCCTTCGAAAACGGGAAAATTGCCAAGCACCGAATTCAGCGGCACAAATGATGGGGGTAATGGAGCACACACCAGTGTTAGCGGCGTGCAGCTGCTGGCAAATCCCCGGCGTCCACCGAAGGCGGCAGGCTGCGCGCCCGTCGTTGCAACTGCAGCAGAAGCTCCGGTTGCGAAGAGATAGGATGCCAGGAATTGATAGCGAGGGTCTGTTGGCGGCAACGCCAGAGCGCCGGCATTGGCCGCAAAGAACTCGGCCTGCGCCGGGGTAACTTGAAACGTGCCGACTCCAGGCACGGCCAGCGGCGTCAGTCCGAAATTGTTGGCGCCGATGCTGGAAAAGCCGGTCTCGTGCCGGCGTGTGTTCTCAAACGACAAAAAGTAAAACGTCTTGTCCTTCTTCAGCGGACCGCTTAGCGTGAAGCCGCTCTGCACGCGCGTGTACGCGGGATCTTTCTCAGTCGAAAAGGGATTCACCGCCTGGATCTTTCGGTTCCTCAGATACCCGAATGCCGTACCATGCAGCACATCCGTCCCCGAGCGGGTGACGATATTGACCACACCTCCCGATGCCCGGCCGTATTCCGGAGCATAACCATTGGTGATGATCTGAAACTCCTGCACTGCCTCCTGCGAGACTGTCGAGCGAACGCCGTTGACGGAATTGTCGACCGCATCTGCACCGTCTACATTTACCAAATTGGCGCGGGCGCGCTGGCCCCCGACGTTTAATCCCGACGTCGGCGCGGCGCCAATGGAAGGCGCCGTATCGCGCGCAACCTGAGAGTTGGTCAGGGTGAAATTAATGTAGTTGCGGCCATTGATGGGGAGGTTGTCGATCCGTGTTTGGTCGACAGTCGTCGCGACGGAAATGCGTGTCGTTTCGACTAACTGCGCGTCGCTGGTCACCGAGACTTCCGCCGTTACGGTGGCAAGCTGTAAGGTCAGCGGCAGCTTGGCGAGTTGACCAACCGTCAATGTTACGCCGGTGTCCGTAAGCTTGCTGAAGCCGGCGGCCTCAACGGTGAGGGTGTATTGACCCGCCGGCACCAACAGAAAGGCGTATTGGCCGGATGCATCTGTGGTGGTCGATTGTTCAACCCCTGTAGTGTCAGAACGCAACGTCACAGTCGCGCCAGGCAC
>WNGK01005920.1_pt1 | contig 19620 bp, 17 predicted proteins | sample 5400601 | NCBI WGS metagenome assembly WNGK01 (sample SAMN13153376, study PRJNA577476) | soil metagenome | isolation source: 60 cm soil or saprolite under Garry oak tree replicate 1 | place: USA:California | collected 2016-06-15
TTCTTTGCCTTTGCCAACGTCAACAACACGATCCGGCTGCGGAGCGGACGGCTTCTAGTTCGGCTTTCGGATCTGTTGGAAGGCGCTCCAGACAGCGTTCTGCGGGCTATTGCGCATATTCTGCTGGCTAAAATGTACCGGCAGCCGATTGATCGCGGGCAGGCGGCGCGCTACCGGAAATATGTTGCCAGCCACGACATCGTGCGCAAGACCCATCTGGTACGCCAGATGCGCGGGCGCAAGCGGCTGCGTCCGGCGCGCGGACATTTTTATGACCTGGACACGACCTTCGAGAAACTGAACACAGCCTTCTTTCACGGACTGCTGGCCCGGCCGCGCATGAGCTGGAGCCAGACTAAGACCCGCCGCATTCTCGCCCACTATGATCCGGCGCACAATGCGATCATCATCAGCCGCGTCTTCGACCATCCCGCCGTGCCCGCCTACGTGCTGGAGTACATCGTCTATCACGAGATGCTGCACTTGAAGCATCCGGTCCGGCTGAGGGGGAGCCGGCGGTGCGTGCACTCGGCGGAGTTTCAGGCGGAGGAGAAGTTGTTTCCGCGAGTCGCGGAGGCAAATGCATTTCTGAAGCGGTTATAACGCCCTTCCCTGCGGCGCGTTGCACTTCAAGCCGATAATTCGACCGTGTGATCCTGATCACAGGCGGTTGTGAGGCGGACGATTGACGCTTCTGGCGCAGGGGGACTATCCTTGATATTGAAATTGAAATTCATTTTCAAAATCAAAGGCACTCCTTAAATGCTTCAAAGTTTTATCATTACGCTCCGCGAAGGGGTTGAGGCCGCGCTGATTGTCGGCATCACCCTGGCCTATTTGACCAAGATTGGGCGGCAGGAACTGCGCAAGACGGTGTATGCGGCGCTGGCCGCGGCTTTTCTCGGCAGCATCGGCGTGGCTGTGGTCATCTCTCGTACGCACCTGAATGAAGACGTCTTCGAAGGCTGGATCATGCTGGTGGCGGCCTTCTTCGTCATCACCATGGTTATTTTCATGATGAAGACGGGGCGCAAGCTGAAGGGGGAAATCGAGGGCAAGGTCGGGCTGCTGGCCGGCAACGACGCGTGGTTCGGGCTGTTCGTCTTCATCTTCCTGATGGTACTGCGCGAGGGTGCGGAGACGGTTCTGATGCTGGCCGGGGTGTCGCTGAACTCCACCGCACTGATGAGTTTTCTGGGCACGCTGCTGGGCGTGGTGGCCGCGATTGCTTTTGGCGTGATGTTCGTCAAGGGCAGCGTGCGCATCAATCTGCAAAAGTTCTTCCGCATCACGACCGCGATCATGTTTCTGGTGGCGGCGCAGTTGGTGATCACTGGCTTGCACGAGCTTTCGGAGAGCGGCGTGATTGCCTCGTCCAAGCGCGAGATGGCGATCATTGGCCCGATCGTGAGCAACGAATGGTTCTTCTTCGTGACGATTTTTGCGCTGGCGGCGTTGATGATCCTGTTCGAAGCCAAGAGGCGTGAACCCGTGCTGGCCTCAGCCTCGCCTGCCGAGCGCCGCAAGGCCGCGTGGAGCGCCCGCCGCGAGCGCATGTGGATGATTTCGGTCCTCACTTTCTCGTTTGTCTTCATCGCGCTGATCACGGCAGAGTTTGTGTATGCCAAGAGCGTCAGCAATCTTTCGCCCGCCACCGAGGTGACGTTTACCAACGGGCGCGTGAGTATCCCGCTGGCGCAGATTGCGGATGGCGATCTGCACCGCTTCCAGGCGCAAGAGAATGGGACTGCGATCCGCTTCTGGCTTTATCAGAGGCCCGATGGCAAGGTCGCTACCGTATTTGACGCCTGTGAAATCTGTGGGTCGGTCGGCTTTTACAAGGGCCCCAACGGCGTCGTCTGCAAGAACTGCGCGGCGCCCATCAATCCGCAGTCGGTGGGGACGGCCGGGGGCTGCAATCCAGTGCCGCTCAAGGCCACGCAGACAGCGGACGCGGTCATCATCCAGGAGGCGGACGTTGCGGCCGGTGGCCGCATGTTCGCACAACAGTAAGCGATGTTCGTCCGGCTCGTATACGAGTCCTTCCGGCGCCAGCAGCGGCGCAAGTTGCTGGCGGGCGCGGCCATTACGCTGGGCGTGACGGTGGCGACCGCGATGATTGGCGTAGCGACGGACATCGGGGACAAAATCAACCGCGAGCTGCGGACCATTGGCGCCAACCTGGTCGTTACGCCGCAGGAAGATTCGCTCGATGTCGAAATCGGTGGCATCAACCTCAAGCCTCCCACCGATGGTGCGTTTCTCAACGAGGCCGACCTGCCCAAGATCAAAGGCATTTTCTGGCACAACAACATTACCGGGTTCGCGCCGATGCTTCCGGTGAATGTGACGATCAAGGAGAGCGACAAGCAGCAGGACGGCACGCTCCTGGGAACGTATTTTGCGAAACAGGTATCCCTCGGCAAAGAGCAGTTCGCGACCGGCGTGCGCTCGACGCATCCTTGGTGGAAGGTTTCCGGGGCATGGCCGGATGACTCCTCGAGGGATGTTTTAGTCGGGGAGAAGCTGGCCAGCCGTTTGGGCGCGAAGTCTGGCGACGAACTCACGGTCGCGGGACGTCAATTACGGGTAAGCGGGATTCTTTCTACCGGCGCGACGGAGGACGATGACATCGTGGCGCCGCTGGCCTTAGCGCAGGAGATTCTCGTCAGACCCGGCGCGGTGCGGCGGGTTTATGTCAGCGCGCTGACCAAACCGGAAGACGCCTTCGCCCGACGCGACCCCAAGAGCTTGTCGGGGGCGATTTATGATCGCTGGTACTGTTCACCTTACCCGCAGTCGATCGCTTTTCAGTTGGCGGAGGCGATTCCGCACTCGCACGCCGAGCAGATTCGCCAGGTCTCGCAAAGCGAGGGCGCGGTTCTCACGCGAATCGAAGGTCTCATTTTCCTGATCACGCTGGCGGCTCTGCTTGCGTCGGCGCTCGCCGTGTCGGCAGCGATGGCCACCACTATTTTTGAGCGTCGGGCCGAGATCGGATTGATGAAAGCTCTGGGCGCGGGCAAGCTTGCCGTGGCTTCGATCTTCTTCGCCGAGGCCACGCTGCTGGCCTTGATCGGCGGCTTGGCCGGGTTTGTCGCCGGAGGGGTGCTCGCCCGCCAGATTGGGCACTCGATCTTCGATTCGGATATTTCGATTCCACCGGTGCTTTTGCCGGTGATTCTGGCGATCGCCGTGATCGTCACATTTGCGGGAAGTGCGGCGGCGATTCGGCGCGCTGTCGGACTTGATCCTGTGTTTGCGCTGCGAGGGGAACTATGAGCGCGCCTGGGCCAAATGCGAAGTCAAACGCGAGTATGTCCCGTTCCGCGCGCGATCTTGCCTTTAGCCGAGCCCATGTTCCGCATACTTCGATGTTTCTACGAATGCTCGTGCGGGCGGCGGTGCTGCGGCGCGGGCGAGCTGTCTCCGCGTTGTTCGCCATGGTGGTTGCGGCGGCGGTGGCCACTGCCATGCTGAATCTTTATGTCGACGTGCAAGCGAAATTGCGCAGTGAATTCCGCAATTATGGTGCGAATATTATCGTGGTCGGCAGAGACGGCGCTTCTCTGCCCCTGGATGCGCCCTCTCACGTGGATTCCGTTCTTGCGGGACGCGGTATTGCGGCGCCGTTTGGGCTTGTTGTAGCGCGAACCAGCGACGGGCAGCCGATTGTGGTGGCCGGCACGGATTTCGAGCGCGTGCGTCAACTTGATCGCTGGTGGTCGGTCAGCAGTTGGCCGTCTACATCGCAGCAGGCATTGATTGGTGTGCGGGCATTGGCGGCAGTGGCGCCGAAGAATCAGCCGTTTGATCTCACTTTCCAGGGGCGGACGCTCCATGTGAGTCCTGCGGGCACCGTGCAGACAGGCGCGGCGGAAGACAGCCGCATCTATATTTCTCTGGCCGGTTTCATTTCCTGGACTGGAATTCAGCCGTCGACGATTGAAGTTGCGGCCAGCGGCTCTCCCGAAGAAGTCTCCGGCATCATGAATCAACTGACGCAGGCGCTTCCGGGGGGCGAGGTTCGTCCCGTCCGGCAGATTGTGGAAGGCGAGGCGCGGGTTCTTGGCAAGACTCGCTCGACGTTGCTGGCAGCGGCAGCGTTGATCATTCTGACTGCGGCGCTGTGCGTGCTTTCGACACTGATGGGCTGGGTGTTCGACCGGCGGCGCGACTTCGCAATCATGAAGGCTCTGGGTGCGTCAGGGCGGTTGCTCAACGGATTCTTCGCGGCCGAAGCCGCAGTATTGGGCGCGACGGGAGCGCTGATCGGATTCCTGGTCGGCATCGGCATCGCGGCCTGGATCGGACGGGTTAACTTTCATGCTCCCGTGGTCCCGCGTTTCAGCGTTCTGCCGATGGTCCTCGCTGGTAGCATGGTTGTGACCTTGTTGTCGGCGATCCTCCCAATCTCGCTGCTGCGTAGGGTGCAGCCGGCGGTGATTCTGAGGGGAGAGTGAAATGATTCAGATCAAGGATGTCACGAAACTCTACCCCGCCAAGGAAGCGGGCAACGGATCGGGCAAGGACGCCAGTTCGGGCTCTATTCATGCCCTCGACCACATCTCGCTGCACGTTACGCAGGGAGAATGGCTATCGATCATGGGGCCGTCGGGATCGGGAAAATCGACGCTGGTCAATCTAATCGGCTGCCTCGATCGGCCTTCGTCGGGCGAGATATGGCTCGATGGGCAGAACGTCGCCGGGATTTCGTCCGCGGACCTGAACCGCGTGCGCGCCGAAAAGATTGGATTCATCTTCCAGCAGTTCCACCTGATTCCCTTCCTCACGGCAGTCGAGAACATCATGCTCGCGCAGTATTTTCACAGCATGACGGATGAGAGAGAAGCGGTCGAGGCGCTGACCCGCGTAGGCTTGGGCGATCGCGCTTATCACCTGCCGTCGCAGCTTTCGGGCGGCGAGCAGCAACGGGTGTGCATTGCGCGCGCTTTGATCAACGATCCGCGAATCATTCTCGCCGACGAGCCTACCGGCAACCTGGACGCGCAAAATGAAGAGATCGTGCTGCGGCTGCTGCGCGAGTTCCACCAGCAGGGACGCACCATCGTGATGGTCACGCACGATCCTGTAGTCGCGCGGCTGGCCGACCGGCGGATCGAGTTGCATCATGGCAAGATCGCGTCGCAGGAAATATTCTCGCTGGCCGATGAGGAACAACTGGACGAGGTTCTGGAAGAGCTTTGGGTGCTGGCCGAGCATGGAGAGATCGCCGAAGTCGAGCGCATGGAAGTGCACGGCGCCCTGCCCGTCAGCCTGGCGATTGAAAAGATGATCGAGATGGGGCTGGTGGTCTCGGCGCCGCATCCTCCGCAGCCACATGAGCACAAGCCATTCGTGAATCCCTGCCACGAGGCGCTGAAGCCAGTGGCCGCGTCTCTCGGGGACGGCACGCTGATTGTCGAACTCACGCCGCGTGGGCGTGAACGTGCCGGCAGCATTATCCGCCGGCATCGGCTGGCCGAGCGTCTCTTTACCGATAGCTTGGCGATGGACAGCGAAACGGAAATCGAGCAGCAGGCCTGTAAGTTCGAGCACATCCTCTCGCCCGAGGCGACGGACAAGATCTGCACGTTTCTGGGGCACCCGCGCACCTGCCCGCATGGAGCGCCGATCCCGCCGGGGCCCTGCTGCGCGGAACCCAAGATTTCCAAGCTAAGAGAGACCGTGAGCCCAGGTCGTAAGTTCACTCGGGACGAGATGAATGAGCGCTGAGCAGGGCGTGGCCTCCACCAGCTGGCGACGTCGTCCCACCATCGGTCTATTCGATTCCGGTTTCGGCGGGCTCACCGTTCTTAAAGCTTTACTTGAGCTCATCCCCGGGGCGGATTACGCCTATTTCGGCGACACAGCCCGCCTGCCTTACGGATCGAAGTCGGTCGAAACCGTAGCCCGCTACGCCGTGGAAGCGGCACACTATCTCGAATCCCACGGGGCGCAGATGCTGGTCATCGCCTGCAATACGGCGACGGCGCTGGCGCTCGATCGAATTACCGCGGCAGCGCGTGTTCCTGTGGTCGGTGTGATTGAGCCGGGGGCTGAAGCCGCAGCCGCAGCCACCGGGAATCAGAAGATCGTCGTTATCGGGACCGAGGCCACCGTCAGCAGCCACGCTTATCGCAAGGCTCTCGAGGCGCGCGGCCTGAGCGCGCGGGAGAAGGCCTGCCCGCTGCTGGTTCCGCTGGTCGAAGAAGGATGGGTGGAGCACTCCGTCACAGAGCAGGTCGCACGCATTTACCTCGGGGAGGCGTTCGCTGACGGATTTCACGATGCCGACACGATGGTTCTGGGCTGCACCCACTACCCGCTGCTCAAGCCGCTGCTGCATCGGGTGACGCCCGGCCACGTGAACATCGTGGACTCGGCTGAATCCACGGCCCGCACCGTGGCTGCGCGGCTGCAGCAGTTGGTGCCCGCGACTGCGGAGGGTGAAGAACGACGCGCCCTTCCGCGTCTCAAGTTCTTTGCCACCGATTCGGTGGAGAAGTTCCGCCGACTGGGGGAGCGTTTTCTGGGGCATCCGATTGAAGACGTGCGGCACGTTGATCTGAAGGAATAAGATTTGAAGGAATAGGACCTGAGGGAATAATTTGCGTGCAAGATTCGGATAGCCGACGAGAGTACGCGGAATTATTCTGTCCTCCTGGCCCGAACTTAAATCCAATGCAAAGAGGCAAGCGCACGTCTGAAGCCGGGCCCTTTTCAACCCATGCACGCACTCGACAATGTAATCTGGCAGGCGCTTACCACCCGGCAGACCGAGTTCGCTGAGGGCTCGGAGCATGCCCGCCGGTTTGTTCGGGAGGTCACCTCGCTGACCGCGTTCGAAGAAGCGAGTCCGCAAGGCTACGCGTCTCTCGCCGATCTTGTGGGCCCGGGCGGGACGGCCGCGTTATTTCTCGAGAGCTCATGAGCTCGGCACCTACATGGGCATTCGCCGCGAGGGAATATTAGTGGCCATGGCGGGCGAGCGGCTCAAAGTGCCGGGCTACACGGAAGTAAGCGCCGTCTGCACGCATCCGAAGCACACCGGCAAAGGCTATGCCCGGATGCTTATGATCGAGATCATGCGAGGCATTCGCGATCACGGGGAGACGCCGTTCCTGCATGTACGGCAGAACAATGCGCGTGCGGTGGAGTTGTACGAACGATTAGGATTTCGCACCAGAGTTGTGTCGTACCTGGCGGTGCTGCGGAAGACTTAAGTTCCTAGGAGCGACGGCATTTTGCCGGCTCGCGTGTGGCGGCGAGACGCCGCCACTACAGCCGCCGGGGACGGCGGCGCTACTCAGTACAAATGGAAGTCGACTTCGACGGCAATCTCGACTCGCACCGGGTGACCGTCTTTCATGGCGGGCTCGAATTTCCAGGTCTTCACGGCCTCAATGGCCCTTTCGTCGAGGCCCATGCCCAGGCTGTTCAGGACGCGAATATTGCTGGGCCGGCCATCGGCTCCCACAATCAAGCCGAGGGTACAGACGCCCTGATATTTTGCCTTACGCGCTTCCTCGGAAAATTCCGGCTCAGGCTGGTAAATGGCGCGCGGCGGACTGACTCCGCCACCGACGTGGAATACTCCTCCACCGGTGCCGCCGCCTTCGCCCGGACCAAAGCCCGGCCCGTGGCCCGATCCCACACCGCCGCCGCCGCCCGTACCAATACCGCCGCCTGAGCCAGTGCCGTTCGAAGGCAGTACCGCATGCGCCATGGGGTCGCCCAGGTTTGGCATATTGTTGGAAGCCAATTGCACTTGCGGTGGAATCACGATCGTCGGCTCAACCGCCAGTTTGGGAGTCTCGTTGCGGACCACGACCAAGGGAGGCGTGATCTGCTGCATCGAGAACTTCGGCAGCTTGCCCTTGCTCGCCTGCAGAACATCACGATCGCCACCGCCACCGCCGCCACCCACTTGCGTCTTCGAAGGCTTCAGGGCCGGGAGATCTCCGGGGTCCACCAGGGTAACCGTCACCTTCGGCGCCGGGGCCGCATTCACTACGCGGCGGCCAATCAGAGTGCCAGCGACAATGACGCCCACGATCAAAATATGGACGCCTGTCGAACCCAGAGCGCCGTTTTTCTTGTTGTTGTAGAAGCCCCAGATATCCTTGACCGGTTCCGGCTTCGATTCTAGCTTGAGGGGTGGCAATTTCTTGGGGAAGAAGACTTCGTCCAATCCGCGGAACAGGGACTTATAGAGGGGCTCTTCAAAACCTTTGTCAGTAATGAGCAGGTGCAGCTCGGGCTCGTTGCCGGGGCCGTTCGAATTCATTGGTTCGGATCCCATATTTCCGGTGGACGTTCTCTAGCTGGATCTGTCTAGCATGTTCTGTTGCTACTCTGGATAACGGCCTAAGTTCCTAAGCTCACTTGCAGTTAAACGCCTCTTTACACAGATGAGCGACACTGGCGGCAAGTTGCTTCGATTTCGTCTCGATTTTGTAAATGAGATACCCATCGGCCTCGCCACGCGCCCATCGCGCCAGATGGCTCTCCGCTCTTTAAAATTGTACCGCGATTGGAGCCATTCCGACAGTGCATTTCGGTGGGCTTGGCAAATCTCGAAGAGACATGTCCTTCCTGCGCGGGACGGCCCGGCGGGCCTGTCGTGCCGGATCTTTCCGCAAGCGATTCATGTCGCCGCAAACCTACGTGGAATCAACCCGTTCGAACCTCGGTGGATTCGGAATGCCGAGGGCAGCGAGAGCTTCCCGCATGCTGTGGACCACTTTCAGGTTCGAGCGAGTGCGATATCCGACCAGCTCGTACATACGAGCCATGCCAAACAAATACTCCTGGGGCGCGACGATGAAGCGGGGAATGGAGTCGGGGTACGGGGAAGGCTGCCGTGCAGCGGTGCGCATGGCATCTCCGGAAACATCAAACTTGGTCACCCGGCAAAGATCCGAGATTCCGGCTAATGGATGCAGCCGGGTTACTTGCGCTGCAATCGCTTGATTCACAGTCACGACTTCCGCGTCGTCAACTACGCCTTCGGTGACCAGGACCAAGATCTTGTGCTCGACATCGAGCTCAAAGTGATACGGCATCGCCAGGCTCAACGTCATTCGCAATATAGCCTGTTTCCGCTGCATGGACGGGTCCGCCTCATCGTCCCTATAATGAAAAGATTCAATCATCCTGGGAGACGCGACTGAGTGCCGTTTGAACTGAAAGCCACCATTAATCTGCCGAAAACTGCCTTCCCCATGAAGGCCAACCTGCCTCAGAACGAGCCCAAAATGCTGGATCGCTGGGAGCAGATGGGCATCTACGAGCGCATCCGGCAGGCACGGAAAGGCGCGCCGCGTTACATTCTGCACGACGGACCTCCGTACACCAGCGGGCCCATTCACATGGGCACGGCGATGAATAAGTGCTTGAAGGATTTCATTGCAAAGTCGAAGACCATGGCGGGATTTGACGCGCCCTACGTGCCGGGATGGGATTGCCACGGCTTGCCCATCGAGATCAAAGTCGACAAGGAACTGGGCGGCAAGAAGTTGCAGATGCGGCCCATCGACGTGCGCGCCGAGTGCCGCAAGTACGCCCAGAAATTTCTCGACCTGCAGCGCACCCAGTTCAAGCGCATCGGAGTCTTCGGACGCTTCGACCGGCCCTATGCGACCATGAATCCGCAGTACGAGTCGGTCGTGCTTTCGACGTTCTTTTCGTTTTACGAGAACGGATTTGTCTACAAAGGCCTGCGCGCCGTCTACTGGTGCATGCACGACGAGACCGCGCTGGCCGAGGCCGAAGTAGAGTACGAAAACCACACCAGCACAACGATGTGGGTGAAGTACGCGCTGCTCGACGATCCGGCTTCGATTGATGCCGCGCTCGCTGGGAAGAAAGTATCGACCATCATCTGGACCACGACTCCGTGGACGCTGCCGGCGTCGATGGCCGTGGCGTTTCATCCCGATGAAGAATACGTGGCGTTGGAATCGGGCGGCGAAGTTTACGTCGTCGCATCGAAGCTGGCGGCCGACGCGGCGGCGAAGTGCAATCTTGCCGACACGCGTCCGCTCGCGCACTTCCCTGGCCGCAAGATGGAGCGGCTGAACTTTCAACATCCGTTTCTGGATCGTAAAATTCTCGGCGTGCTGGCTGACTACGTCACCATGGACACGGGAACCGGCGTGGTCCATACCGCTCCATCGCACGGCGCCGAGGACTTCATCACCGGCATGAAATACGGGCTCGACGCCACCAGCTACGTCGACGAGAAGGGCATCCTGCGCAACGGGCTGCCGGAATATACCGGCAAGCGTGTGTGGGACGCAAACCAGCCGATCATCGAGTTGGTGCGCAGCCGCGGGGCGCTGCTGCACACGGAGAAGACGGAGCATTCGTATCCCCACTGCTGGCGCTGCCACAATCCGGTGATCTTTCGCGCCACCGAACAGTGGTTTATTTCGATGGAGACGCCCATGCCCGGCGGACTGGGTGGGCGAGGTTCCGAGAAAGATACGCTGCGCACCCGCACACTTGAGGAAATCAAGAAGGTCAAGTGGGATCCCGAGTGGGGCGAAGAGCGGCTGTCGAACATGATCCAGACCCGGCCGGATTGGTGCATCTCGCGGCAGCGGGTGTGGGGAGTGCCCATTGCGGTGTTTCTGTGCGAAGGTTGCGGCAAACCGCTGAACGATCACGCGGTGAATCAGAAGGTCGTCGAGCTTTTTGCGAAGTCCGGAGCCGATGCGTGGTTCACGCCGGAATCCGACATGATTCTTCCCGCGGGAACGAGATGCCCGCACTGCAGCGGCACGAAGTTTGAAAAGGAAACCGACATCTTCGACGTGTGGCTGGAATCGGGTGCGAGTTACCTGGCGCTGGTCGCCGACGAGCCCGACTATCATTATCCGTGGCCGTCCGATCTGTATCTCGAAGGCGGAGACCAGTACCGCGGATGGTTTCAGTCTTCCCTGCTCTGCGCCATGGGCACGCATGGGACTCCGCCGTACAAAGGCGTGGTCACGCCGGGATGGACGCTCGACGAAAAAGGCCAAGCCATGTCGAAGTCGCGCGGAAATGACGTGGACCCGGTGGACATCTCGAACCGGCTGGGCGGAGAAGTCGTGCGCTTGTGGGTCGCTTCGGTCGATTTCCGCGAAGATGTAGTCGGTTCGGAAGCTCTCATGTTGCGGGTCGCGGAAAACTATCGTGAGATTCGCAACAAGCTATTCAAGAATGCATTGGGAAACCTTTACGATTTTGATCCGCAAGCCAACGCGGTACCTTTCGAGCGACTGGACGCTCTCGACCAGTACATGCTTCGCCAGACCTGGACGCTGGCCCGCGACGTTCGTAAGTGGTATGACGAATTTGCTTTCCATAAAATCTACCAGCGGGTCAACCATTTTTGCGTGGTCGAACTCAGCGCGTTCTATTTCGACGTCATCAAGGACCGGCTCTATATCTATGCCCCGAATTCCGAAGGACGCCGGTCGGCGCAGACTGCGATCTGGCGCATCTGTGAGGCCATGGCTCGCCTGCTGGCGCCGATCCTGACCTTTACGTGCGAGGAAGTTTGGCAGCACCTGCCAAAGATGCCCGATCGCCTCGACAGTGTGCATCTGACAACGTTTCCCGATGCCAAGGACGTGCTTGGTGGCGTTTCGGTCCCGGAGGATGACCTGCAACAGGCCGACTGGACGACCCTTCTCGCAGTTCGAGAACAGGCGATGAAAGCCCTGGAAGAGCAGCGAAACAGCAAGGCGATTGGCAAGAGTCTGGAGGCCCAACTGGTCATCACCGCTGCAGATCCGGCGTATTCAGTCCTGGCGCGTCATCGCGACCAGCTTCGCTACCTCTTCATTGTTTCGGTAGTTACGCTCGCGCAGGGCTCGGGCAACGGGACCGGCGGTGTACACATCGAGGTGAAGAAGGCCGATGGAGCCAAGTGCGAACGCTGCTGGAATTATTCCACGCGAGTTGGCGAGGACAAGGCCTATCCCACGGTCTGCGAGCGCTGCAGCGCGGTCCTGAAGGAACTGGAGAGCGCACCACGTTAGGTCAAGCACTTTCTCCTGTATAGCAAAGAGCATTTAACCGCGGAGGCCGCGAGGAACGGCCGCAGAGAACGCGGAGAAAACCACTTACAATAACTTCTGAATGTCCTCTTATCGCGCACGGTGCCTTCATTTCTTCCTAGCCTTGCTCGTCGTCCTGCTCGACCGCTGGACGAAGCGGATCGTGGCTGCCCGCATTGCGATGTACACCCACATCCAGATCATTCCAGGATTTTTCCGGCTCACCCATACGGAGAACACCGGAGCTGCGTTCAGCCTGTTTGCCGACTCTCCGTCGCACTGGAAAACCACGCTTCTGATCTGCTTCTCTCTGGTCGCGATGGTCATTGTGTCGGTGCTGCTGTGGAGGCAGGCGCGCGCGTTCACCATCACGGGGGTCGCGCTCTCGCTGATTCTGGGGGGCGCGGTGGGAAATCTTTGGGATCGCGTGGCCAGCGGGCGGGTTGTGGACTTCCTGCTGTTCTATTTCAAGCAGTATCAGTGGCCGGTGTTCAATCTTGCGGACACCGCGATTGTGATCGGAGCTGCGCTGTTGGTGATTGAGATTCTATTCAGCCATCCGAAGAAGAGCGTGGTGTAACCACTAACGAAGCTCCAGCTGGCCCGCTCCCACGTGGGCATAGACGCGGTACTTGCCCGGCCCGCTTTGATCGAAGGAACGGAATAGTCCTCCTTTGGAAACGTTAAAAGGGGAAACGCCCAATTCCCCGCTGTTGACGGACGCACCCACGCGGGCATAGTCCTCAGGTTTTCCAATGTCCATGGTGAGCTGACCAAAGTGCAGTACAACGTCTTTGTCACCCGTGATATCCCGCACGGTGAGCTCTCCGGCAAACATGCGAACGTACAGGGCGGAAGATTTTGGCAGCTCGATGGTCGCTCGGAAGTTATTGCGGGGGCAATCGGTAATCTTGAGGTCGGCACGCTACCCAGATACTTGAATCCGCACCTTCACATCCTCGCGTTCTGGGTGGTAGGAAACGCGTAACCTGGGTTGATCCGTTCCGACGAGTTCGATCCCGCTGGAGCGAAGCTCCATTCGAACCCGACCGCCGGAGTCGAACTTAACCTCGACGGGATTCTTGCCAGCCTCTTCCACCTTGACGCTCTGGGCCATCATCGCGGTGCTAAGGCTCAGGAGAACGAGCGGGATGGCTCTCATAGGGATACCTCCAGTTCTGCCTAAGGATACGTAAGGACCGTTGTATTGGTTCCACAGGATCGTTGCGCAGGATGGTCTACAGATACTCGCGGGTTGTTCAGGGGATGGGGATTCTTCGACTCGCGCTCGCGCTCGCGTTCGCTCGCACTCGCTCAGAACCACAGCTTGGGGTGAGGTTGTTTGCGGGGCCAGCTTAGGGAGTGCCATAGAGCTGTTTGTAGACGCTGGCGTTGCGCAGAATTGCCTGCACGTAATCGCGGGTCTCAGTAAATGGGATGGATTCCACGAACTCGGTCGTGTCGCGATACTTGCCCTGTCCCATCCATTCCTCGACGCGATCGGACCCCGCGTTGTAAGCGGCCAGGGCGTGTTCGAACGATCCTCCAAACTTGTCGACCATGCCGCGGAAGTAGCGCGTGCCCAGTTGCAGATTGACTGCCGGAGTAAACAACTGGGCCGGGCTGTAGCGCTTCAGTTCTACCTGGTGGGCAACGACTTTGCCGGTTTTGGGCAGCAACTGCATGAGTCCTAGCGCGTTGGCGCGGGAAACTGCGAGCGGATTGAATTCCGATTCTTGCCGAATCAGCGACGCCACCAGATAAGGGTCGAGCCCGTTGGCCACGGAAAATCTTTTCAGCTCAGCCCAGTAAGGGCGCGGAAAAAGGGCCTCCCAGTACGCCCGTGGCAGAGTCGGAATGTCGACCGCGAAATAACTGGGAACGGAATGCTTCATCACCTCGATGGCGCGATCATAGTGGCCTGTATCGGTGTAGAGCTGTGCGGTCTCCGCCGGGCCCCAGTTGCCGCCGTCGGCGCTAGCGGCCACCTGCAACTCGCGCACCGCGAAGTCAATCAGGCCGCCGTTGCCCAGCAACTCCGCCTTCTGCAGATGGAGATCGTCGGCCGGAGGTTCCGATAACGTTACTTTCTCGCCATGTTCGAGCGGCGGAATGTGATCGAGCAGCGCATACTGCCCTGGGGGATCCGTTCCCTCAGGGAGGTTCTTCAGACGCTCGCGTCCCAGTTCCGCGTAGTAATAGTTCCGGAATCGGTCCGACAATTTCTGGTAATAGGCCCGCGCCATGCTGGGCTGGTTGTCTTCTTCCGCCAGGCGCGCCCGCCAATACAGAGCCGCGGACGTCTCGTTGCCACCGGGATAGATAGCGATCTGCTCGTCGAATAGTTTTTTTGCTTCTTCGTTTCGGCCAAAGCGCAGCGTGAGCCATGCCGCCTTCCAGTGCGCGTACGAGGCACGCGACCCAGTGGGGAAACGTTGCTGCAATTCGCGAAATGCGTCCAGCGCCTGGTCATATTCGTGATGCACCAGATGCAAATTCGCCGCCGAGAGCAGCGCCTGTTCCAGCCAGGGGCTCGTCGGCGCGGCTTGCCGCAGGTCGTCCACCGTGCGGTAGAAAGCTTCATTCTCGTCCAACGACCAGGCAACTTCGCCGAGAATGTACAAGCGCTGCGCGCTTTGCTCGGCCTTAGCGCCCGCGAGTGTGGTCAATTCTGCCCTGGCTTCGCGGTTTCGTCCACTACGGTGCAGGGCATCGGCCAGCGCAAGTTCGGCAGCCGGACGCGCTTCTGCGGTCGCATGGATCGCAAGTTCACGATATTCGTCTGTCGCGTCGTTGTAGCGCTTGGCCTTCATCAGCAGGTCAGTCCGCGTCTTGCGCTGTGCCGGAGTTGCGGGCGGCATCGACGGCAGTTTCTTGAGCTCCGCATACGACGCATCGGCTTCCGCCGCCGTCGGCATGTTGTAGTAGACGTTCGCCAGGGCCTCGGAGGCTTTCGCAGTCTGACCCAGCGTTGCGTATGCGCGCCCCAAGGCAAACTCGATGTCGGACCGCGCAGGCAGGCGGTCTTTTTCCAGCAGTTCTGCGGCTTCAGGGGCGCGGCCTTCGGCCAGCAGCGCACTGGCATAACTCAGGTGCGCGTCGCGAACCAGCAAGGAATCCGAATACGTGGAGCTGAAGTTAGCAAGGGCAGCCAGACCCTCGGCTTGACGGCCAGTTTGCAGGTAGCAGGTTCCAAGGTAGTACGCGACGTAGTCTCCCAGGTCGCCGGCCAGAGGCTTGGCGCGATTCAGCGGGTCGATGGCCTTGGCATATTCATGGTCGAGGACGTGGGCATATCCGACAACGAGCCAGGCCAGCGCTCCGGCATCTTCCTTGGAGTGCGCGCGCGCGTAGGCTTCAACTCCGGCATAACCCGCGACGGAACGATCTTGGATTAACTGCTGCGCCATCGGGCGCAAGGTGGTGGACGCGACGAACGCCTGCCGGATGCGGCGCACGCGGGGAGACATTGGGCGCTTTCTTCTCTTCGTGGTCGTGGGATGAGTTGCGGCTGTACCGGTCTTCTTGGCGGGAGTATGTGCGCCTGCGGCGGTGCCGGGCGCGGCGGAAGATTTCGTCTGCGATCTGTGCGGCGCGGGCTTTGAAGCAGTCTGATCTTGTGCGGACTTGTCTGGCGCCGCCGCGCCGGACTGTTTGTCGGGAGTATCGGAAGCCGCAGCCGACGAGACCTGCTGGGGAAACGCGCATGCAGCCGCACGCGTGCCGCTCAAGGGCCCGCACAGCACGCCGAGCGCGAGCACCCACCACCACTTGAGACCCAATCGAACCACCTTGCTATTTTCGCGCAGAGACGCGAACACCAGAACCTGTCAGAAGATGAGAGGGCGACCCTCACGGGCTAAAGCCCTATTATTTCTTAGCAACCGAGCGGCACGGCTGAAGCCGTGCCCTTCAAAACAAGAGTCGGAATCGAGCTTTTCAGCAAGCCGTGAAGCCGTACCCTTCCCAAAACCAAGCATCCCAGAACCAATTTCTAAACCGGCGCTACTTGCGGAAGTTCGTGCCCATAACCGAATTGTCATCTTCGGCAAGGCTGCGTACGACTTCCTTCTGAAAATAGTCACCACTGGCTGCGGCGGTGTTGCCGTAGCGCTTTTGAAACGTTGATCGGCTTTTGTCAATATCTTCTTTCAGGCGATCGTAGAGATCTTTGTTGCGGCGTCCTTCCGCGACTTTCGCCTGGTTGTACAGCTTGATTTCATCCACCAGCAGGCGCGCAAAACGTTGCGCCTTGCGATGCGTGTCAGCGTCTTCCGCGGACATCCCGGCAAACGGATCCGCAGCTGTTGCAGTTGCGGATGCCGCCGCTCCCGCCGAGGCCGCAGCGACTTCGACCACTTCCGCCGCCGGTTCGGGCTCGGCTGCAGCCGCCGGTGTTCTACGTTTCGGAGTATGCGCCGCGAACGGATCAGAAAAAGAACTGACCGTCTGCACCGGCGCCGCGACCGGCGCCGCGTAAGAACGTTCCATGCTGGCCCCAGCGTCGCCAATGTCTCGCTGCGCCTGCTTGCGCAGCGATGTCACTTCCAGCCACGCGCTCGTGGCCATCACCAGCACTTCCAGGGACGGACCGTCGAGCACTCCCTCGGAGCCAGCGTCAGCATAGAGCAGCGCCGCGACTTTATCTTTCAGGACCAGAGGCAGCACCATGATCTGCTCATTCTCCGGCCCGCCAAACTGCTTCACGAACCGCCGATCCATCTCTGCAATGTTGGCTGGGGCCACGATCCGATTCTGGTAGGCGTGCGCTGCGGGTCCCGTGGTGATGTCCAGTGGAAAATCTTTGACCGCATCATCCTCGCCCAAGCCCCGGCCTTGCCATCCGCTGGCCGCTCCGGCTTTCACCACAAAGAGCGCGATGCGCGATCCGTACGCGCTGCCCGCTTCGAGCAACGCCCGCAGAATTTCTTTTTGTGTGGTTCCGGCGTGAATGCTGGAAACAGCCTGCACGAGATTGCCGTGGTGAGCCGGGCTTCCCGCTCCCGTTTGCGCGGACACCGCCGGCGCCGTAGGCAATTCCGCAGGCAATTCCGCCAGGACGCGCTCCACCAACTCGGCCTGCAACTTTGGAAGTTGGCGGTCGAGAACCTGCGCCACCGCATGCTCGACGATTTGCTGGAGTTGCTTGCTTTCCGCCATGCTCAGAGAACCGTTCCCGAAGCTTTCACTGTCACCGCGCACGCCCGAAATGACACTGCCCTAACTACTGATTATACGGCACTTGTGGGATGGCATCAGAGTACTTCGGTACCTGTTCATCCGCGTCACGTCCGCTCCTTTGAACTCTATCGCAAAGTTTTCCTGCCGCATACGTCAAAGCCATTGGGCAAAACGCCGGGTTACCAAGTAGAATAACAGTTTCGATTTCGTGATTTGCGTCACGTATGGACGTGACCTTCGTTTTCGAGTACGGTTTTCGAATTACCCGGGAAAATACTGCATCGCCAAGCGAATGGGAGCCATCCAAAACAAAGTAGTCGGACCAGTTAGCGAAGAGTTGACCCTTGTTCAGGCAGCGAAGCGGGGCGACGACTCGGCGTTCGAAGAACTGGTTCGCCGGTACGACCGCAACGTCTTCCGGATCGCGCAGCACATCACGCAGAACCGCGAGGATGCGGAAGACGTGGTGCAGGAAGCGTTCCTGAAAGCCTACGGGAATCTGCAGCAGTTTCAGGAGCAGTCGAAGTTTTATACTTGGCTGGTCCGGATCGCGGTCAACGAAGCGCTGATGAAGTTGCGCCGGCGCAAGCCCGAGCGCACGGTCTCGCTGGACGAAGACATTAAGACGGAAGACGACTCCCTTCCCCGCGAGATCGCGGACTGGAGCCCGAATCCGGAGCAGCAGTACACGCAGTCCGAACTGCGCGAGATTTTGAGCAAGACCATCCAGGGCCTGCCCCCAGGCTTCCGGACGGTGTTCGTGCTGAGGGACGTGGAAGGGCTCTCGACGGAAGAGACTGCGGCGGCGCTGGAGTTAAGCGTTCCCGCGGTGAAGTCGCGACTGCTGCGGGCTCGCTTGCAGCTGCGCGAACGGTTGGGACGCTACTTCCAGAGAAGAGAGAACAGCAATGGCAAGAGCGGCGACAAGAGTGCCGATGTTAAAACGGGCAATGCTCCAAGTGGAGATGGCAACCAGTGAAATGCTCTGAATTCCTGACCGAGCTGACCAGTTATCTGGACGGCGTCCTCGACGAGAAAACTAAAGTTGAATTGGAAAACCATCTTTCTTGGTGTCACAACTGCTACGTCGTCTGCGACACAACCAAGAAAACCATCGAGATTTACCGCGACTCCCAACTCTACGAACTGCCCGAAGACCTCCGCGGGCGCCTGCGATCGGCCATCATGACCAAGTGCCAGCAGTACAAAAAGCGCGGTCCGCAGAGCGTATAAAAGAGCGTGTGAAGGTTTTCCTCCTCCTGTAACTATATCCAGTATAAGGATTTCGGGGCGCTTTTCCCGCCCTGGAAGGTTTGTGCAGAAAACCCGAAACCGTTTTGTCAATCTTTGAATCTAAGTATTTAGTGATAGCCTGCACAGACTCTTGCGGAGCGGGCGGTTAGAGTAGAGTTGATCCAGGGGCGAGCCAACCAGCTCGCATGTGGAAGGCGGGATCATGATTGCCAAATTGGTGGATGTGCTTTTCGGCTGCAGGCACTCCCGGTATAGCTTTCCAGTAACTATTCGCGGCGCAAAGCGCCGTCCTCAGGCCGCGGCTTTGACCGGAACCTACGTGGCTTGTCTGGATTGCGGCAGAGAGTTTCCGTATGACTGGCAGGAAATGAAAGTTATCACTTCCCCAGAGCGTCATCGCGAGCGACTGGCCGAGTTAGCGAAGCACGCCGCGTGATCCAAAGCATCGATCGCGCCGCGTCGAAGCGCAGCGCGACCAGATTAGGCGCGAAGTTCTTGTGCCCCTCCCCAGAGCCGCAGGCAAACCGCTTGCGGCTCGTCGCTTTTCTGATTTCCCTTTTTGTCTGTTCTTCAGGCCTGATCCCAAGATGCGTTTCGAAAAGGCGGGCTCAAAAGAAATTGCCCCGCCAGGAGGCCGACCTCCTTCTGTATTCATCCCCGCAGGGGACGGTTCAGCGTGCAGGATACTCTGCCGGAATCGGTATCGGAACTCGCTTGTCAATGGGCACGAACTCGCGCTCACCGTGTCCGGTGTAGACCTGGCGTGGCCGTGCAATCTTCTGCTCAGGATCGGTGATCAGTTCCTGCCATTGCGCCAGCCATCCCGCGGTGCGCGGAATCGCGAAGAGCACGGTGAACATCTCGGGCCGGAAGCCCATCGCCTGGTACATGATCCCGGAATAGAAGTCGACATTGGGATAGAGTTTGCGCTTGACGAAATAGTCGTCTTCCAAGGCGATGCGCTCGAGTTCGAGCGCGATGTCGAGTTTGGAACTGCGTCCCGTAACCTGAAATACCTGCTCCGCGCTCCAGCGGATAATTTTGGCGCGCGGATCGTAATTCTTGTAAATACGGTGCCCGAAGCCCATAAGCTTGATCTCGCCCGCCTTGACCCGCTTGATGTAGGCAGGGA
>WNGK01004550.1_pt1 | contig 19619 bp, 18 predicted proteins | sample 5400601 | NCBI WGS metagenome assembly WNGK01 (sample SAMN13153376, study PRJNA577476) | soil metagenome | isolation source: 60 cm soil or saprolite under Garry oak tree replicate 1 | place: USA:California | collected 2016-06-15
TCCTCAGCGAACCCGGCCGCTTCCAGATGATCCCCACCGCTGCCAACGGCCAGCCCGCGCTCGCTGCCTACCTGCGCGGCCACGACGGCGGGTACCGGGCACACTCGATATGCGTGCTCACCATCGCCGCATCGCGCGTCGCACGGGTCACCTCGTTCAACGACCCGGGCCTGTTCGCGACGTTCGGCCTGCCGCAGACCGTCGCGGCTGCCGCGGTCCCGGTACCGGGCTGATGACCCCGGCGGCCCCGACAGCATGGCCGGCCGACGGTGCCCAGCTGCTTGAACCGTCGATCAGCTACGCCCTCGGCGTGGTCCTGGCCGTCACGCCGGAGCTCCTGTCCCGCCCGACGCCATGCGGGAAATGGGACCTGCGGATGCTGCTCCGGCACGCCTGCGAATCCCTGGCCGCGTTCGGTGAGGGCATCGAAGCCGGACGCGTTGGCCTGGACCCGGCCGCGGAGGACGGGGACCTGGCGGCTGACCCGGCCCGGGCGTTCCGCGATCGTGCCGGCCGGCTGCTGGACGCCTGGACCGGCCCCGGCCACCAGCGCCAGGTCGTCGACATCGCCGGCTGCCCGCTGGCGCCCAGCGTCATGGCCGCCGCGGCCGCCCTCGAGGTCGCCGTCCACGGGTGGGACATATCCCGGGCATGCGGGCAGCGCCAGCCGATCCCGCGCGCCCTGGCCATCGACCTGCTGGCGATAGCCCCGGTGCTGGTCCCCCGCGCCGGCCGGCACCCGCTGTTCGCGGCGCCGGTCGCCGTGGCGGCTACGGCCGGCCCCAGCGACCGGCTCGCCGCCTTCCTCGGGCGCTCCTGGGCATAGCGCCCATGCCAGGCCACTGATCGGCCAGCCGCGCCAGCAGGCCGGGCCCGCACGGAGCGCGCAGCGGAGGGCCTGCCACGACTCGACCGGCGGAAAAGGGGTATAGCCGCCAGCGAATACGGCGCGTTCGCCCCGGAAAACACAGTCAGCCGGAAAAGCACAGATGCCCGGGAAAGGCGACGAGGATCCGATCCCGGCGTCGTCTGGTGCCCAGCCGGCAGCCAAGTCCAACAGCTCAGCGGCGCTCAGCCAGGGCACCATTGATGCCAGGCAGGAACTGCGCAGATATGAGTACATCGCGCTAGGCCCGGTCCGGGCCGCAGATGTCAGTGAAGGCGCGCATTCAGGATCCGGGTTTGACCCGGGGAGTCATCTGGCGCAGAAGCGGATGATCTGTGCTTGCCCGTGACGCTCCACCACAACCAACTGGCGACGCGCTAACTCATGTCCAGTGTCGCGGCCGGGCGCACCCCTGTCTCATCGGCGGGCAGCTTCCCGAGATGAGAGGCGGCTCAGGGGAGCGCGTCACGGGCAGCCTGCCTGCGCTGGCGGTACCTGCGGAGCATGCGCCAGACCCGGTACCGGATGATGATCAACCGCCAGGGTTCCACAGCCACCTGACCGCGCTCGACCATCCAGGGCGGAGGCCGTCCACGAACTCGCCGGGCGGGCGTGCCGCACCGGGGCGGGGGAACCGCGCGTCGCCAGACCCTGAAGGGCACGGGCGTGCCGTCCAAAGTGAGGCTCAGCCTCGCCCTGGCGTACTCGGGCGACGGCTGGGCCTGATCATGCTTGAGCAGGTTGCAGCGAAGGTGCGTGATCTGAAGATCGCCGTCGTCGTCGGTGCCGCCGCGAGACTTGGGCAGGATGTGATCGATGGATGCCGCGAGAGGGTCATAACGTCGCGTGGCTAGCTCTACGTCCTCCCACGGCTCGTCTGCCTGTGCCCCGGCTGGGACGTCTTCCAGGGTCAGGTCGCTGGCCAAGATGGTCACGGCTCCGAGCGGACGATGCACCGGCCGAGCGGGGTCGCGGCAGATACCGCACACCCAGCCGTCCCGGTCTCCGACGCGGATCAGGTCCCGGCTAGCGCCGTAGCGGCGGAGCATCTGGGGTGAGGTCCAGCCGGCCAGTTCCATCAGGTCGCCCTCGGGCCGCCGCGGTCCAGCCAGGTGTGGCTGAAGTGGTGCCGGAACCGGTGCGGGAAGGCGGCCACGTCGCACTGGCGGCCGCGGCGGGTGATCATCTGGTAGATCCCGGCGGCGGTCAGCGGCTCCCGGTTGCCGGCTCCCAGCCACAGCTGGGGCCGCCGGGCCTGGGCGTGCCGGGAGCGGGCGCGCAAGTACCGGTCCAGGCTCCGGGCGGCCTGGTGGCCGACCTTGACGATCCGGTCCTTGCCGCCCTTGCCGCGGACGGTGATCTCCCGCTGCCCCAGGTCGACGTCACTGCACCGCAGGCCGGCCAGCTCGGACAGCCGGATGCCGGTCGCAGTGAGCACCGCGATGACCGCGGTATCGCGCCGCTGGGCGAAGCTGCGGCCCGCGCACACCTGTTCCAGCCTTGATAGCTCTCCGGGGGTGAAGACCGGGACCAGCTTGTCGGCAACGCGCGGCGGCGCCAGTCCGGCCATCGGGTCGGGCTGCTGGTCCTCGGCGGCCAGCCATCTGAAGAACTGCTGCAGGGCGCGGTACTGGTTGCTGGCGTAGGCGGTGCTGTAGCGGTCCAGCAGCCACGCCATCCACCGCTGGATGTCCTGGCTGGTGACCTGGTCCCAGCTGGCCCGGGCTGCCTGCCCGGGCGGGCCAGCGGCAGCGAACCATCGCACCGCCTCGGCGTAGGTCTGGATCGTCTTGGCAGCCTTGCCTTCGGCGGCCAGGCGCAGGGCGAACGAGCTGATCTCAGCTTGGAATATCCCGGCATCCAGCTGCTTGAGCTCCCGGAAACGAGGTGCGGTCATGGGCGAAGCTCTCTTCCTGTGGCGCACCATCCGCACCCAGCGTTACAGCAGGGTACGACACCGCACAGCATCCACAGGACACAGAAAATGACCCGCGTGACCGTGCCCGCGGCCGGAACAGGCCGCCGCAGCCAGCCCCGGGTGCCCCATCGGCTAAATGCCGGCAGCCGGCAGCAGACCGCGCCGGGGCCGCAGCCCTCGGGCGCCGACGCGCCTACCTGCACGTCACCGCCTTACGCTGCCGCTACGTTCGCCGACCGCGCCTCCCCGGACCGCACAGACCGAATTCCCCGCCGCCCGCTCTGACCTGTGTACGTTTCCGGGCTGGCCGGTTTACCGTACATGCGATGAGCGTAAGTTGCACGGCCGCATAATTATGCACTCGTCTGTATTCCGCCATCGCCGATGGGGATCGTTAATTCAGCCTTGCCGTGGTGCCGGCGTATGCCGAACACCGACTCGGCGCGGGTGTCGATCGCGCTTGATGCGCCGTGAGTGCCCGCAGAACGTCCAGTTCTGACCGCTCTGGACTGCAGCTCGTATTGGCGGACCGTTTTCACATCGGCTGCTGCTCCCGGCATAGGTGATGCCACCGACACTGCGGGGCTAAGGATATGGCGGCTGTCCTTGGCGCATTCATGTATCAAGACCGAGTGGGGACGTCTCTGTGTCGGTAGGGCGCGGCTTTACGGGAGGGCCAGGCTCCTAGCCGCTCATGGCCGGGCAGGCGAGCCTGCCGATAAGGGCGGGGATAGCCGGCCAGCCCGGACAGGGGGGAGAAGCTCATGTTAATGCACCCCTACGTCGCCGGCCAGCTCGCCCGCGAGCACAGCCGTCAGATGCTGGCAGACGCCAGTCGGCGGCAGCTGCGGCACCAGCAAGGCCACCGCGAAGCACGGAAGGCGAACGCCGAAGCTGTTTCTGATACCCGATCGGTCACCGCATTGGTGACACGTGCCAGGAACGGCGACAAGCAGGCGTGGGACGAACTCTTCGAGCGATATGTCCCGCTGATCTGGTCTATCTGCCGCAGATACCGGCTGAGCCAGATGGATGCCGACGATATCGGGCAGAACGTCTGGCTCCAGCTCGTTGGTCAGCTCGCGGCCATACGCGAGCCAGCCGCGCTTCCCGGCTGGCTCGCCACCACCACGCGCCGAGAATGTTGCCGGGTCCTGCGTAGGACACAGCAGCAGCAGGCTCCGGACCACTGGCCGGACGTCGCAGGGATAGCGGACATGATGACAGGGACGGTGGAGTCTGAGCTGCTCAGAACCGAGCGTTCGGCCGCGCTGCGCGAGGCGCTTACGCAACTGCCCCCGGACTCCCGGCGGCTGATCGAAATGCTCATCCAAGATCCTCCGGTGCCGTATGCCGAGATCAGCGTCGAGCTGGGCATCCCGGTCGGGAGCATCGGGCCCCATCGTGCCCGCTGCCTGCAGAAGCTGCGCCGCCATCCGGCAGTCGCCGCCCTGATCAACGTCTAGGCTCCTGATCGGACTCCCGCCAGGGATAGCACGACCTCGTCCCTGTAATAGACGGTCTCGGCTAGCCAGACCATCCTCTGTCTCCGCATACCGATTGGCAGTACTGCGCGCCCAGCTCCAAAGCCACCGCCGATCAACTGACGACATGCAGGTCGGCGGGTGGGCGCGCGGTTATCAAGAGCCTTCCACACTTGGCAATCGCAGCCACAGCCAGGAAGACAGGCGTTCAGCCCGCATGTTTATGCATCAACGCGCTTGGCCCGACCGCCCGCATCTGCCGCGGACAGGGTCTTCCCGGATTGCCGTGTCGCTGGCATCCTCGTCCGTCGTGCACGCCGCACGAGGCCCGTCACCCTTGACGGTGAAGCTGGTCGCGGTCACGGCGCAGGGCGTGAGCGGAAGCCCCGGCCGGGATACTTGGATGCCGCCGAGGCTCGAGGAACGGGCTCCGGGATGGCGGGTGCCTGGAGAGACCCTTTGCGGTCCAGGACCGGGGGACGGACGCCAGCCCGGGATCATCCGGCGAACCTTGACGCTGGCAGGCGGCCGGGCCGCGGAACGTCGCGGCGGGGTCAGCCGGTGCGGTACAGGCAGCCGGGGTGCAGGAGGGCGCGGCTGCTCCGCACACTGCCGCCGTTCTGGACGGCCGTGCCGTCCGGCCCAGATCGACCGGCGGCCGCGCTGATCTGGGTGATCTGCGTGGCTGGGCCCTGTGGCGGGTGCCGCCCGCGGCTCGCGGGGCGGGTGGGGCCGGTCGTCGAGGATGCGTTTCGGCGCTGATCAGCGCGGCGATAGCTGGGTAATGGCGCAGCTTGTCCAGGTATCGGCGGCGGCTCGGCCCGATACTGCCGACAGGGATGCCTAGCCTGTACTGATCTCGGCGTACGGTATCGGCGGATCTTCGATCAGCAGGGTGATCAGCTGCTGGTCGCGGGGCGACAGGTGCGTGAACGCCTCGCGTAGCGCCGCATGTCGCTCGGCCGCCAGCAGCCTTTGCTCAATCGTTTTGGCCTCGCTGTCCGGGGTTCTCTGCGTCCGGCTCGTGCCTTACGCCTTGCCGCACCTGCGTTCTGTTCAAGACGCGTGTGCATTCCCGGCGGGTTGTGGTGGCAAGCCAGCCCGGAAGCGCGGCCGGATCGCGGATCTTGCCCAGCTGGTTCACCAGCAGTAGCCAGACGTTCTGGCCGACGTCGGCGGTGTCGGTGGCGTCCAGCCGGTACCGGCGGCAGAGCGATCAGATCAGCGGGGCATACCGTCCTACCTGGCGCGGCCCATGCAAGCTCGTCGCCGTCCCTGGCGCGTGGCACCAAGATGACCACTCCCCGCTGGGGCCGGACCGCGGAAGCGGCGGTGGCGTAGGACGCGACTCTTGCCGGTGCGCCGAATGCGAGCGAACGTACCTTCCTGCAGCAGCGGCGCTCGGAGCTTCCGTGACATGAAAGGGCGCCCTGTCAGGCTCGCGACTACGTCGCAGCCACCGGGATGAGACCGGTGCCATCCCTCCCGTACATGGCCATCCATTGGCCCGGCGTGCGCACAGACCCGCTAGGACTGCGTGAAGACCGCCGTAGTCCGGGGTGGAACCTCCAGCGTCCCGTCAGCAGCGTTGAAGACGGAGCGCCTGACCACTGGGTCGATTGACGACACCTGAACCGGGTGGAGTGCTACCACCGCCCCGGCAGGCACGTGAATCGGCTGGATGTGGGTTTGGGGCCTAGCATTGAAGATGGTCAGGATGGCGTTCCAGTTCGGATCGATGCCGCTGGTGTCGATGCGCATGCTGATGACGCCGGGGGTTTCTGTTCCCTTCCCGGGCAGGTAGGACAGCCGTTTACAGATTTCCTCTGCTGAGCCCAGGGAGAAAGCTGGTGATGATTGCCGGATCCGCAGAAACTCCCGGAATTGACCGACCGCGGCGTTGATGGCCGCACAATCCGGGATCAGCCTCGGGTCGGCTAGCAGCGACTTGTCGAATTTCCAGTACGCCTGGTTATCGGGGGCTGGTGGAAGGCCGCCGCCGAAGCCGTTACCGTGCTCGCAGTCCCACAGCAGCCGATTGAACCAGTCGCCGGAGTTGTAAGAATTGCGGTCCAGGGATTTTGATCTCAGCCGCTCACTCCCGGCGAGTACGAAGGCGGTTCCCTGGCTTAGCAGCACGATGGCGAGCGAGAGTGACTGCATCCGCACCCGGTCAGCCATCGGGGTTGAGCGGGGAAGCTTGTGGGCCAGGCTGTCGAATAGCGTCTGGTTGTCATGGCAATCCACGTAGGTAATGGCCTCCCCCGGCTCAGCGCCGTAACCGAGGCGTTTCTGAGCCACACCACCTTCCGCGGGGTCGGCAAGTGTGTAACATTTCAGGTTTCCGGCCAGCCCGACCTGGATAAGGTCTTGATAACGCATCAGCCGTACACGCTGTGAGTCTAGGTCCCCGTTGACGGCCGCGCCATTCGGCGCGGTGAAAAGACCTGAACCAAAACCCTGGGCCCTGGGATCGTCGTCGAATAGGCTGCCGCCGCGCACTGCGTCGCGAAGCAGGTCATTGAAAGTGCCGATCCCAGTGCCGGCCATATTACGCTGGGTGGCCTGAACGAAGCGCGCACCATCTGCTACTTCACCGAAATTCCAGCCCTCCCCGTACAGCAGGGTGGATGTGCCGTCTATCTCTTTGAGCGAGTCAAGCGCAGCGCGCACGTCGAGGACGTTGGCCTTGGGATGAAAGCCCATCAAGTCGAAACGGAACCCGCTGATCTTGTAATCGCGTGCCCAGGTAATGACAGAATCGACGACCAGTTTTCCCATCATCAAGCGCTCTGGCGCCGTGTCAGGACCGGACGTGCCGGTGAAAACTGTCCCGTCGTCGCGCAGCCGGTGGTAATAGCCCGGCACGATGCGGTCGAGAACCGAACCGGGACCTTGGCCCGCAGCGTGGGTGTGGCTATAGACCACATCCATCACCACCCGCAGGCCGACCTCGGTCAGCGCGGCGATCATGCCGCGGAACTCCCTGATTCGTGGCCATCCGTCGGGATCGCTAGCGTACGAGCCTTCGGGAACGGTGTAATGCAGCGGGTCATAACCCCAGTTGAATGCATCCCAGTCTTTGATCGCTGCAACCCGCTCCTGCTGCAGGCCGGAGTCGGGCGGCAACGAAGCCAGCTCGCCGGGTAGGTCCATCTGGTCTTCGCGGCGCTCCAGCACCGTCGCGAAGTCGAAGGCAGGCATGAGCTGTACATGGGTGAGACCGTCCGAAGCCAGCTCGCGCAGCACCCGCATCCCGGCGGAATCTTTCACCGAAAACGCCGAATAGGTTCCGCGCAGCCCCGCCGAAACCGTTGCATCGGACGCAGAGAAGTCACGAATGTGCAGTTCATAGACTGAGGCCTGGTCCTGCCTTACCGGCTGCGGCATCGGCAGCGTTTGCCAGCCGCGGGGTGCCAACGCTGGGTCCTTGAGGTCGACGAGCTGGCTACGGCCGGAATCCGCCGATAGCGCCAGGCTGTAGGGATCTGTGACCTCGTTGGTAACGATGGCCTGGGAGCTTGGCGCATACACCGTCACCACAAAGGTGTAGAACCGGTTCTTCCAGTCGGCGTGACCCCTCGCGGACCAGATTCCCGTAGCACAGTCGCGCTCCATCGGTATCACCTGATGCGAAGCGCCCGCCGCAGTGTCGTAGAGTTTCAGCGCAACCAGGCGCGCCGTTGGTGCCCACACCGCCAGCCGTGGCAATCCCGCCCACCAGGTCGGGCCGAGCTGCTCGGCGGCAGCGGTCCCGAATACGTCATCGAGCACACCCGCTATCTGAACTCCGGTCGCGGCGACGAGGCCGCCCTGGCGATCGCGCTGTGTCGCGATCAACGGCGATGTGAGAGCCTCACGTATCGTTTCATCCGAGCCAAAATCCACATTGAGTATCTGCCAAGAAGCCAGGTGCGGGTACTTGCGCCGAAGAAGCTCCGGCAATGGCCGCCGAGCCGGCCTGAGCAGGATAGCGCGACCGCGACCCGTGACAATCTCGGATACAGACTCCCCGGGTGCATACTCCAGACCGCAGCGAACTGCGCCGCTCACCGCTGAGTTCCAGACGAGGGTCCCACAGCTGATCCATTGCGCAAAGGCCTTCGACAGGTCAATGCTCATCGCGTCGCTGCCACGGATCGCCTATGACTTAGTCCTGTCGGCTGAGCAAGTGCCCGATCCCGGCGGCGACGGCGACACTGATCGCCCATCCGGTGGCTATCGCCATCCAAACATAGGCGAGCAGGAAGAAGCCGGGCCAGGTGGCCGCGCTTGGAAGCCAGTAGTTCACCTGGCGGAGATTTATGACAGGAAAGAGAAGCTCGAATGCATACGTGTATGGCACAAAGCAAGGATAGTGAGGGGTGCATTCGTTCGCATTTACGCCCTTCACGGCGCCGCTGCCGACCGGCTCTATCAGATTGTTCGACTTCGCCAGATAGAAGAGAACGGCCCCTACAACTCCGATGATCGCGATAGCGAACAACGGCCTGTACATCTTGTAGCCGTAGCGAACAGTAAAATCCAGGAAGCGACTCCACCACTTTGACTCCCATGTTAGCCCGCCGCGCTTGCGCCGGTCGCGCTGTCCCGCTATCGAGATTTCCTTAGCCTCTCCGCTCATTCCTTTCTGCCGGTAGATCTGGCTCAGCTGATGATACATGTTTGGCGCGTATCTAGCATGCTTGAGCCAGTTGATCCGGTAACGGACGGCATCACCGTTTTTCCCCGACCCATCGCCTCCCCGGAGGTTCCTAAAATTGAACCCATCGAGCACCGTCTGATCTTGCCCCCCTGGCCAACTGCCCTCCCTGTCCCAGAGCAGGCCGACGTCCGCGAAGGAGACATCGACCGCAGCGGGGACCTCCCGCGGGCGCCAGTCGAACTTTGCGGCCACGCTGAGTCGCTGGGCATCCAGGCTCTTAAACGCCCCGCCCTTGCAGTTGAGCTCACGGCCAACATCCGCATCGGACAGCTCAACCCTGTTGGATGTGAACTCGCCGTTCATGAATACATTGCCGTCACAGGTAAGACCGCCTGCGCACAGATCGGTGAAAATGCCATCGGTGCAATTAAGCTCGGTCTTGATCCTCGCATTGTGAAACTGAACTGTCCCGGCAGCTGTGAACCCGCGGTCCAAGTAAACTCTGCCATCACAGACTAGCGCGTCCGCATTCAGGGCAATGTCACTTCCATTTGCAAAGCTGCCTTCTGTGCAATTCAGCTCGTGCGTGATTCTCGCACCTATGAGCTGCACCTGGCCCGTTGCGCTGAAGCCGTGACCGAGCCACAGGTCCCTGCAATCCAGACCATTACCCCGCAGCGCGATCGTACCTGGGTTGCGGAAGTCGCCGCCGTTGCAGCTTACTCTGCCCGCGATTTTACCCCCGTCCAGGCTGACTTCGCCTTCAGCCTGGAAGCGCAAGACTCGCCGGTTACGCTTTTCTTTGTAATCGTCGAAACAGACCTCGCCAGCCTCTATTAGCTGAGCATCGATCGCCATCCCACCTGCTGTTAGCGCGTCGAAAGAGCCACCGCTGCACTTAACCTTGCCCGCGATGTGCGCCTCGGTGAGCAGTACCGAGCCCTCGGCCCGGAACCCTCGGCTGAGGTGGAGGCCAATTCCTACCCGCATCCCATCCGCTCTGATGGCGACTCCAGTCTTACTCGCGAAATGGGCACGCGACATATCGACGCTGCCGTCGATTCGTGCCGACGCTAGGACAAATTCGCCCCTGCTCCGGAACTTACCGTCAAACAGCGCGGATCCGGTGACGATCATCCCCCGCCCGTCAAACGATTTGACGTCCGTCGACGTGAACCGGCTCTTGGTGCAGCGTAGGTGACCTGTCACCCGTGCCCCGCAGAGGGAAATAGTTCCCTTAACACAGACGTCTTCGAGGACAAGATCCCCATCCACGCTGAGCCGATTTGCCTCCAGCCCGGGCATCTTGCAGTCGACCAGGGAAATCCCACCCGACGCTTGCGCACCTGTCAGCTCGAGCGGGCGCTCGAACCAGCAGCGCTTGAACAGAAGGGGACGATCAATGCGCTCGCCCGCCAGACTCAGGGAGCCAGTGACCCAATACCCCACGTAAGGGTTACTTAGCCCGTCCGGCGCCGACGAGAGTATTTCTTTCCGCATATCTTCGGCCTGTATCGGCTTGTAGTCCCCCAGCTGTGGGTCGCCCGTGCGTGGGCCGTGTCCGTTGCCGGTCCAGTGTTCCGGCCCAGTTGGCTGGTCTTCTACAGGATTTGCCAGGTCTGTCACGCCCGGTCACCCCCGCACTCCTAAGGATGAGCCTGCTGGCAGTCTGGCTGGCTGCCACCAAGCTGCGCTGTTACTCAATCGGAGGAGCAACCCGCCACATTGATACAACCTGTAGGTGGCCCCGAGGCGAAGTCGCAATGCGGTCCGGACGGCAAGGTCGCCACTAGGACGTCCACTACGAAGGCGGCCACCCAACCAGCGCCTGCAGGACGACCGGCGCCAGGTTGCCCTAGACGTCGTCCACTCGGGCAGGATGACGAGCAGGTGATCTCGCAGCGCCACCAAGCCAACGTGGCCGCGGCGCCGGCGTCCTCACGCTGGTCGCCAGTGAGGGCTGGTTGGGGTGCGGCCGGGCGCTGAGGGCTCGAGCTGGCATCGTGCACGGCCCGGGCTGCGGCCCTGGCGACGGTCAGCAGGCGGCTGGGGGCCCGGCTGGCTGCGGCTGCCTCGCCGGCCCGATCGGAGGCTTCGGCGGCAGCTTCAGCGGTTTCCTGGCACATGTGGAGCAGGGCGTGGACATGGTCGGGGAGGGCAGGGGCGAAGGGGCGGGGTATGTCCATGGTGTCGGGCAGGGACCGGGTGGGGACCAGGAGCCGGCCCGCGCTGGCCGCGGTTCGTATCCGTTCGCGCTGGGCGTAGGCCCGGCTGGTCATGGCGTCGCAGGCGTGGTGGACAGCGGCCAGCGCTAGTGGCACATCGCTGGGATGGGGGCAAGGTCCTGTGGCGACCGGGGCTGGTGCCCGGGCCCGCTGGACACGGTCCATGCGGGATCGGCGTAGGCCAGGCGCCCGGTGCACACGGCGAGGTCGCCGGCCTCGCCAGCGTCGGGGGCCAGGTGCCGCATGGTATCGGTGTCGACCTGGTTGAGGGCGCGGGCGAGGTGCAGCCAGCTGTTGCGGGCATGCCCGGCGGCGTCGGCGGCGCGGAGCAGGCTGGCGCTGAGCCCGGCCGTGCCGCTGTCGGCGGTGCGGGCGGCCAGGGAGCGGAGCAGGATCTCGCAGTGGTGACTGGTGACCGTGCTGGTGGCGGCGACGTGGCGCAGTGAGTCCGCGGTCAGGTGCGGTGACCAGGCTGGCTGAGAACCGGTGACCCAGGCGGTATGACGGGCCCGTTCGGCACTGGTGATCACGGCGTTGTACAGGGCAGCGACCTGTTCGCTGCCGTCCAGGAGGGGGCGGGGAAGTGGCGCGTTGAGCGGGATGGCGAGCAGCAGGTCACGATCGGTGGCTGAGACCGGCGCGGCCCGATTGGCGGCCTGCACGGAGCCGCTGAGCGCCCGCAGCCATCCGCAGGCGGTGCGCAAGGCCCGTCGCGCGTCTGCGGTGTCGGGAGGCCGGGCGGCCAGGGCAACGTCCGTGCAGGGGGCGGCGATCTGGTGGGCGAGCCAGGCCAGTTCCGCCAGCAGCGCCCGCTCGGCCGACGGGGAGCAGACGACCAGGCCCATTCAGAACGGAACTGCCGGGCGCCGCGCGCGTCATTGGCTAGGTGCGTGTGCAGCAGGTCCCGACCGGCGGTCAACACCATCGCCGCCGCGTCGAGCTGGCGGGCAAGCTCGCTGCGGGCGGCCACACCGGGCGCTCGCCTGCCCCGGGCGTGCCGCAGGTGCCGGGCGGCGTGGCCGAGCGCGTCCCGCGCGGTGAGGCGGGCCTGGCCCCATGTGGTCAGCGGCGGGCTGGCGCGGGACTCCATGCCGCCCGGAACTGCGGCGATGTCCTGCAGGTAGCAGCCCATGACAGTGATCATGTGCAGCAGGCTGTCGGTAACTTCCTGAACGTGCTCGCCGCTGCGATCGGCCTGGTGGCCTGCTACAGCGGCGCTGGCGTGGTCGCGGGCCGCCGTCAGGAAGTCGCCGAACGCGGGCCGCACGGTCATGGCCCGGTGCTGAGCAGTCCGCAGATGTCCCGGGCGCTCTGGGCGGCATGCCGGCACGCGTACCGGTCGCCCGTGTCTAGTCCGGCGGCGGCTGCCTGCGTCAGGCGGTCAGCCACCAGGCGGCTCAGCCCGGCCACTACCCTGGCTACGCGCTCGGGGCGGCTCACCGGACCAGGGCTGCTGTTCGGCAGGCGCGGCGAGCAGCGGGTGCCCGGGCAGCGAGGGTGCGAGGGCCAGGGCGTTGCGGCCGTCCGCGGCGGATGCGGCGGCCATCACGAACGCGGCGAACAGGCCGCTGGCCGGGTCCTGAACGGGATGGATCACCGACACCATCCCCTCGAACGCCGCATAGGCCGCGTCCAGGACGGCGGCCAGGCCGTCGGCTTCCTGCAGGCGCTGCCGCGCCGTGTCGATTATGGTCATCTGCCCTCGTCGATCCGGCGGTTTACCAGGATCATCGCGCCGCCACCCGCATCGTCGGCGGCGCAGCGCACATCTGCGGAAAAGACGCCACGCCTGAATCTGGGCTGTGCATGATTCGCTGAACGGTGCCAGGGTGACCGCGTTCGTCGCCTCGCATGACAGGAATGCCCTCACATTGCCGTGCGGTTGACCTGCACCCTGTGACACGTCGCGGACACGTAGAGGGTTCAATCAAAATCGGACTGTGCGGCTCGCGGTCCGTCCTGGCGTGCCAGAGTGTCGTGAACGGCCGCCGGTGCATCGCGGTGGCGCTGGGCGGGGATCGCGTGCTCATGTCTGACTAAGTGACGGGCGGGCGCCACGGCAGGCTGCCCGTTGCGCACGAAGCGCAGCTCACGGCGTTGGAGTTGGCCGCGCTCCAGCGGCCCGCGAGGCGCCGGTCGGCGACAGGATCGCTTCGGGGCGCTAGTTTAATTGCTGGGTTGCGGCGCTGTCGCGGCGCCCGGAAGTCGGCATGCGCAGCGGCCGGTTTGTGGCATAAGTAATGGTCAGGGGAGTGCGTGTGAATCAGCTCAGTCTCGGAGTGATCGCACGGTCACAGAAAGAGAACGAGCGGCGGCTGGCGATCCACCCGCTGCACGTCGAGCGGATCGAGGCCGGCCTGCGGCGGCGCATCTACCTCGAGCGCGGCTATGGTGAGCATTTCGGCGTGCCGGACGGGCAACTGGCGGGCTATGTCGCTGGCTTGCGCACCCGTGACCAGCTCCTCGCGGACTGCGAGGTCATCCTGCTCCCCAAGCCACTGCCCCAAGACCTTGGGCAGATGCGGGAGGGCCAGGTTCTATGGGGCTGGCCGCACTGCATTCAGAACGAGGAGATCACCCAGCTAGGCGTCGACCTCCGGCTGACCCTGATCGCATTCGAGGCGATGAACCACTGGCACGACGATGGCTCATTCAGCCTGCACGTCTTCCATAAGAACAACGAACTCGCCGGCTACTGCTCGGTGCTGCACGCCATGCAGCTCATCGGGACTACCGGTGAATACGGCCGCCCGCTTCGTGCGGGTGTCATCAGTTTCGGTGCGACCGGCCGGGGCGCGGTCACCGCTCTGAACGCATGCGGCGTGAACGACGTCCACGTCTTGACTCACCGGGATGTGACCGCCGTTGCCTCGCCGATCCACTCGGCCCGCATGGTGCATTTCGAACGCGACGCCGATAACCCCGCCCGGTGCCATGCGCTGTGCGAAAGCGGCCGGGTGCCGCTGGCGGCCTACCTCGCCAGATTCGACATCGTGGTCAATTGCGTGCTCCAGGACACCGGCGCGCCGCTGATGTTCGTCGCCGACAGCGACTTGGCCGCGTTCTCGCCCGGCAGTCTCATCATCGACGTGTCATGTGACACGGGTATGGGCTTCAGCTGGGCACGACCCACATCATTTACGGACCCGATGTTCACCGTGGGCGGCAATATTCACTACTACGCCGTGGACCACAGCCCCTCGCTGCTGTGGAACTCCGCCACCTGGGAGATCAGCGAAGCTCTCCTGCCACACCTGAGGACCGTGCTCGGAGGCCCCGGCGCATGGGACCTCGATCAGACCATCCGGCGGGCCATCGAGATCCGCGGGGGTATCATCCAGAACCCAGACATCCTGTCCTTCCAGCACCGCACGACGCAATACCCGCACCCGCGGCTCCGTTAACACAAACCAGGCGCGGAGCTTGAGGCCCTATGATCCGGCCACGCACCCTTGACAGCGTGTCGGCACTCACGTAGTTAGGTAAGCGCCCTCAGGCCGGTCAGCGCCCCAGTCTTGTCCGCTTCAGGCATCGGCATCCACGTTCGTCCGCGCTCAGCGACGCAATAAGACCGGCTCAGGCGACCGGGTTGTCCTGGCGGTTCCAGAGCCGGTCGCTGGCGAGCCGTGCTCCCTCGGACATAGACGTGAGCTTGGCCCAGGTGATCTTCGGGTCGACGGGCAGGAAGGAAGAGAATGTGGCGAACCCGCAGTCGCTGCCTGCCAGGACGCTCTCCCTGCCGACCAGGCGGGCGTAGCGCTCGATCCGCTGGGCGATCAGCTCGGGATGCTCGACGTAATTGGTGGTGGAGTCCAGCACGACAGGGATGATGACCTTGCCATCCGGCAGCCTAGTGTCCCGGAAGAGCGTCCACTCGTGCTCATGCCGCGGGTTGGCGGCCTCGAATGACACGGCCGATGGTCGCGCCGCCAGGACCAGGTCGATGATGTCCGCCAGCGGGATGTCGAGCTGGTGGGGTCCTTCGTAGTTACCCCAGCACAGATGCATCCGCAGCCGGTCGGGCGGGATGTCCCGGGCGGCGTGATCCAGTGCCTCCAACCGCTGGGAGACCTTGCGACGGAACTCAGCGGTCGTCACCGGTGGCCCTACGACCCAGCTGGCCGCGAGGTCAGGGCAATCCAGCTGAAGCACGAGGCCCGCCCGGTGGATCGCGTCGTACTCGGTCTTCATTGCCTCGGCGAGCGCGTGCAGGTAGTCCTCGGTGTTCGGGTAATAGCGGTTAGGCATGAACATCTCGATCACGCCCGGCGACGCCGCGGTCATGAAGACCTCGGTCGCTCCTTCGGCGCTTGCGGTGAGGTTGGCGATATCGGCTGCCAGCTTCGAGGTGTCCTGGTAGGCAACCGGGCCTGTGCAGGCCGGGTTCGCCCAGATCGACGCCATGTCCGGGTCGCCGGCCAGCCGCGCCGCGAACTCCGGGAACTCCTCAAGACCGCGCTGCTCCAGGAAAACAGGCTCACCGCCGAAGCCTGAGAGCCGCTCCTGCACGTACGTCGCGTAACTGGGCTTACTGACCTCGCCGTCATTGATCACGTCGACGCCCGCGGCCAGCTGGCGCTTGACTGTCTCGGCCACCGCCGCCGCCACCAGCGACTCATCGCGCCGGCCCGTAAGGCCGGCGGGGCGCGGCAGGCTGCCGGTATGCGTCATCAGGATCCGGTCGGTGCTTGTCTTCATCGACACCCTCCACGTCAGCGTCCACAGAAGCGACCGCCTCGGCGGCATTCGCCACGAGTACTGGCATGCCGCTTAACCTGCACGGATGAGATTTTCGGCAAGCACACGGCCAGCCCGGCCCGGTCGGTCCAGCCGGCCGGCCTGGTCAGGTAGAGACTTTCGGCCCTGTTCGCCGCGGTGGGCAGCAGCTCACGCTGGTGTGGCGTCGCAGGCCGCCCGGCCTGGGCAGAGGGTACGTCGTATGGAGCATGCAAGCGAGTACAGCCACAAGCTGGTCTCCGCGGGCCAAAAGGAAAGCAGACGAGATGTACCTGATGGTCTTCCCCGGCCTGGTGCCCGCGGCGACGTGCGGCCTCAACCGCGAGCACTTTCTCTACGACAACAGCGTCGGCGACCGCAAGCCGCACGACCCAGGAGCTCTGCACATACAAACAAGACCTGACGGCGCCCTGCCCTGCTGGAGGCTATCATGGCCGACCTGAATTCCGTGTTCGCCGAGGCGGCGGCGCGTTACGCCGAACGCCCGGCTGTCCGTATGGACGGTCTCGTGCTGAGCTACTCCCGGCTGCGCGATGCCGCCTACCGGATGGCATCCCTGCTGTCGTCGGCTGGCGTTGCGCCGGGCGACCGGGTGGCCATCATGCTGCCCAACATGCCCGCTTTTCCGGTCGCCTTCTACGGCGCGCTCGCCGCCGGGGCCATCGTCGTGCCGATGAACCCACTGCTCAAGAGCCGTGAAATCACCTACTACCTCAGCGATTCGGGGGCAAAAGCGCTGCTTGTCTGGCATACAGCGGCGGGCGAGGCCGCCCTGGGTGCCGCCGCGAACGGAGTATCGGTACTGAAGATCGACGAGCCCGACGCTGCAGGGCTGCTCACCGGCCTGGCTCCTGTTCCCGCAGGGGTAGAGCGCGCCGGCGACGATGACGCGGTCATCTTGTATACCTCGGGGACCACCGGGGTGCCCAAGGGCGCCGAGCTCACGCACGCGGGCCTCACCCGCAACGCCTCTCTCACGGCCAGGAACCTGCTCAACGCGGCCCCTGATGATGTGGTCATGGGCTGCCTGCCGCTGTTTCACGTCTTCGGGCTGACCTGTGCCTTGAACGCCACCATCGCCGTCGGCGCCAGCCTGACGTTGCTGCCGAGGTTCGACCCGGCCAGGGCACTGGAGATCGTCGGTCGCGACCGGGTGACGATCTTCGAGGGCGTGCCCACGATGTACGCCGCGATGCTGCACGACCCGGCCGGCGCGCGGGCGGACACCTCGTCCCTGCGAGTGTGCGTATCCGGTGGCGCGGCCATGCCGGCGGAGGTCATGCGCGGGTTCGAGCAGGCTTTCGGCTGCATGATCCTGGAGGGCTACGGGCTGTCCGAGACCTCTCCTGTCGCGTCGTTCAATCACCCGGACCGGGTGCGCAAGCCGGGCTCGATCGGGACGCCGATCCAGGGAGTCGAGATGCGCGTAGTCGATAACGAAGGCGCCGAACTGCCCGTCGGGCAGATCGGCGAGATCGTCATCCGCGGTCACAACGTGATGAAGGGATACTGGTGCAACCCGGGCGCCACGGCCGAGACGATCACCGGCGGCTGGCTGAAGACTGGCGACCTGGCCAGAGTCGACGAGGACGGCTATTTCTACATTGTGGACCGGAAGAAGGACCTGATCATCCGCGGCGGATTCAACCTGTACCCGCGCGAGATCGAAGAGGTCCTCTACGAACATCCAGCCGTAGCCGAAGCCGCCGTCATCGGAATCCCGGATGAGCATCTCGGCGAGGAGATCGGCGCCGCCGTGAAGCTCAGGCCTGCCGCTACCGCCACTACCGGCGAACTGCGCGCGTTCGTGAAGGACCGGATAGCACCCTATAAATACCCGCGTTACGTCTGGATCGAGCCCGATCTGCCCAAGGGCCCGACCGGCAAGATCCTCCGCCGCGAAGTGAGCGCACCGCAGGACCTCAGGCAGGCGCCCCGCCCGGGCGGGAGGTAAACGCGTGTCGAGACCGCCGCTGTGGCGCCAGATGTATGACCGGGTTGAACGCGCGGTCGCTCCCCCGCTCGAGGCGGGCGTGCGAACCGCCATGTTCGCGAGCACCCTGGCGACGGCAGCGAAGGTCCGGGCAGAACTGAACCGTCAGAGATCACAGCTTGCGGATCGCCTGGGTACGGTGAGCGCCCGCGGCCTTCACCTGGTCAACCTGCCTGCAGCCGACGACGTGACCCGGCTGCGGGCGGAGATTCGCGACCTGGACCAGCGGGTGCGGGACCTCACCCGGCAACTGGACCAGGCAGAGCGGGAAGGACAGACCGATGGCCGTGATGGCAAGTCCGGCGGAGATGCTGGCACGGGTCCGGACTGATATCGAGCGCCAGGCCGTTCGCGCACGCAACGGGGTGAAGTATTTCACCGGAATCGGGCGCCCGCAGGTCGGGCAGACGCCCAAGGACGTCGTATGGAAGCGGGACAAGGTCGAGCTGTGGCGCTACCGCAGCGATCGGCGGCGGTGGCGGCCTCCGGTGCTCGTCGTCTACAGCTTGATCTGCCGCAGTTACGTGCTGGACCTCTCGCCGGACAACACGTTCGTGGGGCAATTGCTCGAAGCCGGCCACGATGTGTTCCTCATTGACTGGGGGGTGCCCGACGAGCGGGACGCCGATAACCGCCTGGAGACCTACGTCGACTACTACCTGCCGCAGGCGGTCAGGGCACTGCTGGCCGAGGCTGGCTCTGATGGTCTTACCCTCCTGGGTTATTGCCTGGGGGGCGACCTGGCGCTCCTCCTGGCCGCCCGTCACCCTGAGCTGCCGGTCCGCAACCTCATCACCGTCGCCACCCCGGTGGACTTCGCCGAGATGGGCATGTTCAGCAGGCTATTCAGCGACGGACGGCTCGATGCCGATGCGCTGATCGACGCCACCGGGAACGTGCCGCCGGAGAGCATGCACAACGCCTTCAGGGTCATCAAGCCGACCGGCGACGTCAGCGCCTACGTGATGTTGTGGCAGAACCTGCGGAGCGACGAGCAGATGGCGGCCTACCAGGCCATGGGCCAGTGGACCAAGGACCATGTGCCATTTCCAGGTGCGACGTTCCGCCAGCTAGTCCAGATGATGCGGGACAATGCCATGGTCAACGACACGGTGCTGCTCGGCGCAAAACCGGTGCACCTGACGGATATCCGCTGCCCGTTCCTCTCGGTGCTGGCCGAGCGCGACCACATATCCCCCGTGGCGTCGGTGGGCCCGGCCGTGGACCTAGTCGGTTCGGCGGACATCGAAGAGATCCGGCTGCCGGCCGGCCACGTCGGCCTGATGGCGAGCCGCACCGCGTCGAAATGGACCATCCCGCGCATCGCTGACTGGATTCACCGGCATAGCGAGGAGCTTTCGTGAAGCTTATTCCGGCCAGCGAAGTCCCGTCTGACCAGCTGCCGCCCGACGATACGGTCCGGGCCGCACGGGCGCGTGCAGCTGCGCGGTGCACAGCACGTCGATGGCCTGATCGAGGTCACCGCGCTTGACCAGCAGGCCGACCAGCCAGAGGACGGTACCGTTACCTGATCCATCAACTTCTGTCTCATGATCAGGCAGCCTCTCCTTGCGGAGGGGCGGTCCCCGTCTGACCGGCGGCCTGCTGGCCGCTGTGCGGGGTTGACGTTTCGTCGCCTCCTGCCGCCGCCCCCGTGGGCGGGGTGGTCTTACGGATGGCTCCGCGTCCTGCCACCGGGCCACTCCCGGCGGGCCTGCCTTCCACGCGCGG
>WNGK01002585.1_pt1 | contig 19606 bp, 20 predicted proteins | sample 5400601 | NCBI WGS metagenome assembly WNGK01 (sample SAMN13153376, study PRJNA577476) | soil metagenome | isolation source: 60 cm soil or saprolite under Garry oak tree replicate 1 | place: USA:California | collected 2016-06-15
CGGCGTGGCCGATTGCCGTCGAGCGTGGGAAGCCAGGGATGTCGGCGTAGGGGATGCGGGTGGCGTCGGTGAGCGAGTCGGCGAACGCGCCCAGGCCGGAGCCAAGGACGAGGCCAATCTTTGGGCGGAGGGCGGTGCGCTTCAAGACTAGCTGCGCGGCGGATTCGGCGAGGGCGAATTGATCGGGCATGAATACTGTCAGGTTACAGGTCGCCATCGGCCAGATGACGGCCGTGGCCGTTCTGTTCCAGCCAATCATACAGAAATGTCTGGTAGAGATAAGAGGCGACGATTTCTTCGCCGAGTTCGTGGGTTTCGGTGCAGATGAACGGCAGGCGCAGACCGGCGAGCGTTGCGATAAGTGATTGCGTGATGCGGTTGGGATTGGCGGCGCGGTAAGGATATTCGGACTTGATGTCGGTCAATGAAGCGGTGATGACGAGCAGGCTGTGGGGCAGTTCGCTCATGCGGCGCAGGCGGTTGATGAAGACTGCGCGGTTGGTGGTGAAGGATTGAATCAGGTCGGCGAGGTCTTTGCGTTCGACGACGCAGGAGTCTTCCATGCCGCTGACGGAATAGTCGCCGAGGGGCAGGGCGCGCGGCGCTCGATCGATTTGAACCATCCCTTGAAGCGGCGGAAGGACAGCGGGTTTTGCTCGCGGGTGTCGATGATGGCTACGGGCAGCGGCGTGCGGAGTTGCGTGCCTCCGGGCTCGGCTAGCACGGGCAGCGGCGGCGGAGGAACGAGTTCCGCGCGTGGGGACCATGCGAGTGGCGACGGGATTAGAGTTCGCTTGCGCGGCATGGGTCTCCAAAAGCTGCGGCTGCGTCTGGCCCTCGGCGGGGCGGGCGAGGACGCCCCACTCTTGGGCTTCGCTCAGGGCAAGCTAGCCGCCGGGACGGCAGCGTTACATTCTGCTGTCAGAATTTCTTTTCGAACTTCGAGAATTCACTCTCCAGCTTCCATTGTTCACGGGCGCGCTCGTTGGCCGCGAGAAACTTCGCGCAGGCGGCTGACGGCTTCTCCGCACCGGCAGCGTCTGTCAAGCATGCTTTGACCGCAGCGAATGCCGACTTCGTTTCCGCCCACAGGCTTTGTCCCGGCAGGAAGCTGTGTTCGATGCTCTGGCGCGTCGTGCGCTTTAAGTCGGTATACGGCAGCTTGTATCCCTCCACCGCGCGCAGATATTCGTGCGTCATGTCGGAGCGCGCCACGCCTTCGTCGTCCGACGAAATCGCAACCGGGACGCCGTATTTCATGTAAATCGGCAGGGGATGGTCGTCGCCGCTTACGCCGAGAATCTGATCGTTCGACGTGAGGTTGATTTCGACCAGCACGTTGCGCGCGGCCATTTCCTTCATCAGGCCGATGGGATCTTTTTCGAGCATCACGTCGACGCCGTGGCCGATGCGTTCGGCGTGGCCGCGCTCGACTGAAGCGCGAATGTGGAACGTGAGATCCTCGGGCTTCACTAATCCCATGGCGATTTCGCCGGCATGCAGGCTGATGTGCACCTTGGGATAGACGCCGTGCAGGTAGTCGAGCATGGCCATGTGCTCATTGAAATCGTGGATGGGGACGTACCAATCTTCGGGCATGACCAGATTTAGTCCGACGAAGCGGGGATCGGAGGATGCGAGTTCGAAGCCCAGCACGATTTGGGCGAATACGGCCGCCTGCGGCAGGCCGCGCAACACCTGATAGAGGTAGCGGACGCTGACGTTGCATCCGGGTTCAGCATCGGGAGTTCCGCACTTCAGTTCTTTTTGCGCGCGGGCGTCGTCTTCCGCCAACGTCTTGCTGGTGGCGGCGGCGATTTCTTTCAGGCCGCCGGCGAGAAGCTTTTCGCGCATCTTTCCCAAGTCGCTCTCCCAGCCCAGCTGCATGCCCAGTTTGGGGGCGGCGCCTCCATCGGCGGTGTGCATGAATTCGATGTACTGCACATGCTCGCGGGCGGCGCGGTTGATGACGGTGGCGACGCCTTCGGCTACGTGATTGTGCGACGCAAGTCCGAACTTGTCGAAGGTGGCGAAGAAGTGGTCGTGTCCGGACTCGTCGCCGGGGCGCCAGTTGCGCATCGACCAGGCGTCGATGATCTGGTTATAGAGGATGTGGTCGTCGTAGGCGCAGCGCACGCTGGGCTTGGGCGTGTAGTGCTCGCAGGAATCGCAGGGAGCGCCCAGCAGGCGGGAGGTGGTGCGGTCCACGCAGAAATTGTCGGAGGCGGCGAAATCGAGCAGGTCTTCGGCGTAGATCGCGCCGTCGAGGTGGTTGTGCAGGTCTCCGCCCTTGGGCATGTCGCGCAGGAAGGCCAGCAGCAAGGGAGGCTTGCTGCGAATCGAATCGAGATAGCGCGCCGTTTTCTGCTCGGCAGTTTGAGCTGCGGCAAGAGCAGAAAGAAGCAAGAGAATCAGATACCGGCGAATGTGCTCGCTCACCGCAACCCCTCTGAGAATTCTGGATTGTAAATGTGTCGGTGGCGCATACGCCAATCTGACAGATTGCGACCCTACAAAAGACACATAGCCCCGGACGCATTCGTCCGGGGGCGCTCGCTTCGCTTCGCGGGGTGGACCCTTCGACTGTGCTCAGGGCAGGCTGCGTCCGCCCTTACGTGAGTCTCGCACTCTGCTACATTGTTTTCTTATGCAGGTTTTGAATCAGGCGAGGCGAGGTTTTGCCAGCGACAATAATGCCGGAGTGCATCGGGAGGTGCTCGAAGCGATTGGACGCGTTAACCATGGACATGTGGTGGCTTACGGCGACGATCCCTACACCCGCTCGGCCCTGGCGAAATTCGAAGAGCATTTCGGGGCGGGGATTGACGTGTTCTTCACGTTCAATGGGACGGGCGCGAACGTGCTCGGCTTGCAGGCACTGAACCGGCCCTATCATGCAGTGCTGTGCAGCGAGTACGCGCACATCTACACCGACGAATGCGGCGCTCCGGAAAAACATACAGGATGCAAGCTGATCCCACTGCCGCACGAAGACGGCAAGATCACCCTCGAATCGATTCGCCACGCCTACCACGGCATCGGCGACCAGCATCACGTGCAAGCGAGGGTCATCTCGATCACGCAATCGACCGAGATGGGGACGGTCTACCAGTCGGAGGAAATCCAGGCCCTGGCAAATTTTGCGCATGAGCACGAAATGTTTCTGCACGTGGACGGCGCCCGCATTGCCAACGCCGCCGCCAGTCTGGGCCAGACGCTGCGCCAGGCTACCCGTGACCTGGGCGTGGACGTACTCTCATTCGGTGGAACGAAGAATGGAATCATGGGCGGGGAAGCGGTGGTGTTTTTCAATCGCAAACTCAGCAATCCCAAGCCCAGCGAGGATTTTCGCTACCTGCGCAAGCAAGGCATGCAACTGGCATCGAAGATGCGCTTCATCGCGACCCAATTCGAAGCCTTACTCACCAATGATTTGTGGCTGCGCAGTGCCCAACAAGCTAACCGGATGGCCCGCCTGCTGGAAGGCGAAGTTCGCAAGATTCCCCACGTCCGCATTGCCTGGCCGGTCGAGGCCAACGGCGTTTTCGTGCAGATTCCGCAGCCGGTGATCGACAAAATCAAGGAGCGCTACTTCTTTTATCCGTGGATCGAAGAGGAGTGTATCGTGCGCTGGATGTGCTCGTTCGATACCACGGAGGAAGATGTGAAAGAGTTCGTCAAAGTCGTGGCGGAGGCGGTGAAAGGGTGACGCGGCCTTCGCTCGCCGCTATTGCTTTTTGCCCCGCCATTGACTAAATTGGCCCATTCCCCTCTGACTGTTGTGCCTTGCCCCGACCTCTCAGTTCGAAGGAGCTACAAATGAAGCGGACGTGGTTTAGTGTTGCCGCCCTAGCCGTCGCCGTAATTTTTGTTGGTTAGCTTATTGAGTTGCGCGCGCGAACAGCGACTCGTTTCTATCACTTTGCAGCCGGTCGGCGGCTTCGTATTTGAGGGGTTCGATGCTCAAGGGCAGTTCACCGCATCGGGTACTTACATCCATCCTCCCGAGACCAAGGATATTACCGATAAGGTTGTTTGGAGTCTCGACATCGGGAACTTCGGAACGCTCACTCAAACAGGCCAGATCACTTACACTCGGACTGACGGTTGCGGAAGCGGAGATGTTATCGCGACCTTCTACAGCGACCCGAGCAATCCGAACGCGGGATCAGCGATAACGGCCAGCGCGCCCGTAAAGGGCGTGAACAACGGGACATCGACCTGTCAATAGGTCGGTCTCATTCTTCTTCCAACAGCTTTCCCATCGTAGGCTTGTGCCTCTCCGGTTTCTTCTTTTTCTCGACTACAACTTGTCCTGCAGGGGGCGCGCCGACGCGCTCACGGGCCAGTTCCTTGACTGCGGTCACGGCTCGAAAGCGCTTCGCTTTTTTCTTTCTGGCCATGCGAATCTCCCAGTGCCGCCGGCTGAAGGCTTAAAGCGAGTGTAACCTGAGCGGCTGCAAGCGGGTTTTGGGAGTCAGGCGTCCCGTAAAATATGTAATAATCCCTAGCTAGATGAGTGTTGAGCGCCGGGCGCCTGAAAGTAGGGATGCTTCGACTCCGCGCTGAGGATCGTTTCATGCTCCTCAACGCTTCACTCAGCCTGACAACGATATTATTATTATTTTATGGAAGAGCGCGATTTTTTCGACGAGAAGCAGGAGAAGAAGCCGGCTTCGCTGAATTGTCCCCACTGCCACCAGGCGGCGGAATACGAAGTGACCTGGGTGGTGCGCACGAAGAAACGCCAGCTTTCCGGGCGCGCCGACGAGCGCGACCGCGCCCGCTTCGCCAAATTCCGGTCGTACATGGTTCGCAAGGACGACATGATGGCCTGCAAGAACCTGCGCTGCCGGAAGCGGTTCGATATTTCCGGACAGTCGACGGTGATTACCGAGTAGGACTCGCTGACTCCGCGGGCGAGACGCCCCCGGAACAGCCGGCGAGACGCCGGCGCTACGATAGCCCATCATCTCCGCATTTCGTCCGTTTGGTCTCCCTCATTTATACTGACTGGTTTTGCTGTGGCTTCCTGGGCCACGGCTGAGGAGTCGTTCTCTTGAAAATCCTGGTGTGCATGAAGCAGGTGCCGCAGAAAGATGCGCCGCTCAAGCTGAACGAAAGCGGCGCGTGGATCCGCGAAGATGTGTCGTATGAAGTCAACGAGCCGGACGCGTACGCCCTGGAAGAGGCGCTGCGCCAGAAGGAAAAGCACACCGGGGAAGTCGTCGTAATTACGAGCGGCCCGGCACGGGCGCAGCAGGTGTTGCGCGAGGCGCTGGCTAAGGGTGCGGATCGCGCGATTCATCTGGAAGACGATAAGTTCGTCGGCCTGGATGCGTTTAATACCGCCAAGGCCTTCGCCGCGGCGATCAAGGATGAAAAGTTCGACCTGATTTTCACGGGGCTGCAATCCGACGATTACGGGTATGCGCAGACCGGCGTGATCCTGGCCGAACTGCTGGGACTGCCGCACGCGACCATCATCATGCAGATCGAGAAGACCGACGGCGGGATTCGGGTGAAGCGCGAGCTCGAAGCGGGATACTTTCAGTTCGTCGACATGCCGACGCCGGCGGTGCTGACGATTCAGTCGGGCATCAACAAGCTACGCTACGCGACGCTGATTGGCATCAAGCAGGCGAAGAACAAGCCGCTGCGGAAGGTGGCGCTGGCGGATGTGCAGTCGGCGATTGGGGAAAATCTGCAGAAAATTGAGCGGCTTTATGTGCCACAGAAGACGAAGAAGACCGAGCACATTGAGGGTCCGCCGGGGGAGATTGCGAAGAAGCTGGTGGACAAGTTGCGGAATGAATTGCGCGTGCTGTAAGGGCAGCCGCGGAGGCATTCGTCCGCGGGCCGAGTGGCTTCTATGTATAGAAAAATCCCCACTTCTCGCAAAGGACGCGAGAAATGGGGCACCCGGCAGGTCGAGAACTGAGAAACTGAGAACTTCATCATGGCTGACACCATCCTCATCGTAGTCGAACAGCGCGAAGGCAAACTCAATCGCGTCTCCTGGGAAACCATCACCGCCGGTCAAGCCATCGCCGCTGCGACCGGGTGGACTCTTGAAGCCGCGGTAGTCGGCGGCAATGCCGCGTCGATTGCCGCGGAAGTTGCGGCGAAGAAAGTCGCGAAGGTCTATGCCGTCGAGTCTCCGAAGCTCGAGCCTTATACGCCGGACGCATTTGCCGCCGGGCTGAAGGAGTTGCTCGCGGCGAAGCAGCCCAAGCTGGTGCTGATGCCGCATACGTATCAGGTGCGCGACTTTGTGCCCAAGCTGGCGACGGCGATGGGACGCACCGTCATCAGCGACTGCGTCGGCTTCAAATATGAAAACGGCAAGCTGGTATTCACGCGGCAGATGTTTCAGGGCAAGCTGGCGGCCGATGTCAGTTTCACCTCCGACGCTCCGTGGTTCGCGACATTTCAGAATGGCGCGTTCCGCGGTGACAAGGCCGAAGCCGGAGCCAGCGCGGCTCCCGTCGAAACCGTGGCGGTTGAAATTGGCGATGGCGTCATCCGGACGAAGCCGCAGGAGGTTTTCAAGGAAGCCAAGCAGACCGTCGATCTTACGCAGGCCGAAATTATTGTGGCGGTGGGGCGCGGAATCAAAGAGCAGAAGAACATCGAGATCGCCAAGCAACTTGCGGAGGCTCTGGGTGGCGACCTCGCGGCGTCGCGTCCGATCTGCGATTCGGGCTGGCTACCCATGGACCGCCAGATCGGGTCGTCGGGACAGACGGTTGCGCCCAAGCTCTATTTGGCGCTCGGCATCAGCGGCGCCATTCAGCACATCGTTGGGATGAAGGGCTCGCGGACAATCGTCGCTGTGAACAAAGATTCAGAAGCGCCGATTTTCGAGATTGCCGATTACGCGATCGTGGGGAATTTGTTTGACATCGTTCCGCCGTTGATTGAGGAAGTGAAGAAGGCGAAGGCGGGCGGCTAGAATTAAAGGACGGCTGGCCATTGACCTTTATTGTGACTATGGTTAAAATAGTGGTCATATGAACGATGTTTCCATTTCCGAATTCAAATCCAAGTGTCTTGGCCTGATCGAACAGGTTCACAAGACGCGCCAGCCGCTGCGCATCACGCGTCATGGGCGTCCGGTGGCCGAGGTGATTCCGGCCGGGCCGGATCGAAAGCGCAAGTTCCTGGGAGATATGATCGGAACTGCCAAAATCGTGGGCGATATCGTTTCGCCCGTTATCGATCTGGAAGAAATCGAGGCCTACCGCGATTGAACCTGCTTCTCGATACACACATTTGGATCTGGAGCAAAGTAGATCCAAATCGAATCGGCAAACGTGCGGCGCGGGAGTTGTCGAACACCGCCAACGAACTTTGGCTATCTCCGGTTAGCGTTTGGGAGGCTCTCGCGCTCATGCAAAAGGGCAGGATTCGCGTGGAAAACCCTTTCGCGTGGGTCGAGCGCGCGGCCGAACAGCTGCGAGAAGCGCCGCTGACGCATGAGATTGTAAGGACGGGTCTCGCACTCCCTTTGTCTCACGCGGATCCGGCGGACCGTTTTCTGGCTGCCACTGCGAAAGTCTTGAAGCTGACTTTGGTGACAGCCGACCAGAGGCTGCTCGGCCTCGGCGAGATTGCGAGTCTGGCGAACCGTTAAATGCTAGTCTTCCGCAAACCGATCGAAGGTATCGAACGGCCGCAGATGCCTGCCGACGTGGTCATCGTCGGCGGCGGGCCGGCGGGCATGGCGTGCGCCCTGCGGCTCGCACAACTAATAGACGCGCACAACGCAGCTCATCCTGACTCGCAGCTCAGCAAAGAGAATATTTACGTGCTCGAGAAGGCGCGCGAGATTGGACAACATTGTCTTTCCGGCGCGCTGCTCGATCCGCGATCCATGCACGAACTGCTGCCGGGATTTGAAAACGAAGCGCCGCTGGACGCCAAAGTCACGAAAGAGGCGGTCTACTTCCTCACGGAGAAGGGGAAGTTTAAGCTGCCGATTACACCGCCGTTCCTGCGCGACCATGGCAACTATGTAATTTCGCTGAACCGCTTTGTGAAGTGGATGGGCAGCAAGGTGGAGGAGACTGGCATCACGATCTTCACCGGATTCGCCGGATCCGAATTATTGTTCGACGGAGGCCGCGTCACCGGCGTTCGCACCGACGACAAGGGCGTCGACAAAGAAGGTCACCAGAAATCCAACTTCGAACCGGGCTACGATCTGCAGGCCAAGGTCGTCATTCTCGCGGAGGGGCCGCGCGGGTCGTTAACAAAACAGCTCATCTCGAAATTCGATCTCGCCAAAGACGCCAACCCGCAAACTTACGGCGTCGGCCTGAAAGAACTCTGGGAAGTGCCGGCCGGGCGCATCGCAGCGGGCGAAGTGATCTACACGATGGGCTGGCCTCTCACCACGAAAGAATACGGTGGCGCTTGGATTTACGGATCAAAAGACAACGTTGTGTCACTCGGCTTTGTGACGGGGCTCGACTATGCCGACCCGCGGCTCGATCCGCAGCGCGTGTTGCAGGAGTTCAAGCGGCATCCGATGGTGGCGAAGTTGCTCGCGGGCGGCAAGATGATCCGTTACGGGGCGAAGTCGATGCCGTACGGCGGATGGTGGGCGATTCCGCCGGTTGCGGGCAATGGATGGATGATCCTCGGAGACTCCGCCGGATTCCTCAATTCGGCGCGGCTGAAGGGAATTCATCTCGCGATCAAGAGCGGGATGCTCGCCGCCGAGACCGCGTTCGAGGCGCTGAAGAACCATGATTCGTCAGCAGCGACGCTCGGCCAGTTCCAGAAAAAAGTCGAATCGAGTTGGATCAAAGACGAACTTTGGAAAGTGCGCAACCTGCATCAGGGATTCGAGCACGGAATGTTCGCGGGAATGCTCCACACCGGACTGCAGATGATCACCGGCGGACGCGGCCTGCGCAACCGGTATCCCGCGAAGGCCGGGCATGAGCACATGCGCAAGCTGGCCGATCTACCCCCGGATGGCGGTGCGGAAGCTCATCTGCTGGGCGCGGCCAAAGGCGACGGCAAACTCACGTTCAACAAGCTCACTGATCTTTACCACTCGGGGACCAAGCATGAAGAGGACCAGCCGGCGCACCTGGTGATTCACGACACGAACATCTGCAATACGCGCTGCGTGAAGGAATTCGGCAGCCCGTGCCAGAATTTCTGCCCCGCGAACGTCTACGAAATGGTCGATGACGCGAGCCAGCCAAACGGCAAGCGCATCAGCCTGAACCCGTCAAACTGCGTCCACTGCAAGACCTGCGACAGCGCCGATCCGTATCAGATCATCACCTGGGTTCCGCCAGAAGGCGGCGGCGGCCCGAATTACGACGGCATGTGATCTGCAAGCCTCATGTGGGGACGGGCACCTTCGCCCGTCCCGCCGAGCAAAGCGAGGCGTGGCTGTGGCACGGCACGCGCCGCAAGAAACTTCTTTGCCACGGATTCACACGGATTTCCACGGATCAAACCTGAGGCTTGTCTCCAGAGTCATTAGTCCAGCTACGTGCTGGTATACGACTTGCGCTATGCTTGTTTTCCTGAGGCGAACAATGCACGTTAAACGGTTATGCGGTCTTGCCACATTGTTTTTGTCCACCGCTTTCTTCACTCTCTCCCTTCTCGCTCAACAAACATCGCAGGCGCCCCCCAGCATTCCCTCAACCGGCTTCCCTGGCCTGGATCAGTACCGGGCGTCGCGTATAGCGGTGTTCACCGACGACTACGGGCAGTTGGCGCGCTACCGCGAGGCGAATGCCGCGCTCAAGTCGCCTAAGGCCGGAGAGAATCGCGTCGTATTTTTCGGCGACTCCATCACCGACATCTGGCATCTCGACGAATATTTTCCGGGCAAGCCTTACATCAACCGCGGCATTGGAGGCCAGACCACGCCGCAGATGATGGTGCGCTTCCGCCAGGATGTGATTAACCTGCGGCCGAAAGTCATCGTCATTCTCGCGGGGACCAACGATATTGCCGGTAATACCGGCCCGATGCGGATCGAGGACATCGAGGCGGACTACGCCTCGCTCGCCGAGCTCGCGCGCGCCAACAACATCAAGGTGATCTACTCGTCCGTGCTGCCGGTACACAATTACACCGAGAGAGCGAAGGATTTCTTTGCGCAACGGTCACCGCAGAAAATTCTTCTGCTGAACAACTGGCTGAGGAGTTACTGCGCGCTCGCCGCCAGCGGCTGCGTTTATCTGGACTATTTCAGCGCCATGGTCGATGACAAGGGACTCTTGGAGAAAGATCTCGCCGACGATGGGCTGCATCCGAACGCCGCGGGATTCAAGATCATGGCGCCGCTGGCCGAGGCCGCGATCGAGAAGGCGCTGGCGAATCCAAAACCTTGAATCCTCTTTCTGCCCAGCACGTCCTATAATGTGAAAGTTAGGTTTCCGACCGCCCTGACCTTCGGGCATACCCAAGGCTGTGGCGGCTAGGGATGGATTCTCTTCGCGTACTCCGCGTTGCCTTTGCGTACTCAGCGGTTAAAAGCTCTTAACCGCGAAGATCGGAAAGAGAAGCCGCAGAGTTCGCGAAGAAAAACTTCCCGAGGGTGCTGGTGGGAACGCCGGCGCCTCCCGCGCTCCGTACGGTGCGCATTGGAAAGGAGACAGCCGCCGGGATGGTCCCGCCTGTTTGTTTCCTAAATCAGCTATTGGCTTTTGGCTCTTAGCTTTTGGCTCAAACCCAGACTAAGACGCCGACGCAGTTAAGCCAAGAGCCAAAGGCCAAGAGCCAAGAACTTGCTTCTCCACGACAAATTCGGGCGCGCGATTACAGATCTGCGGATATCCATTACGGACCGCTGCAACTACAAGTGTGTGTATTGCCGCACGGGGAACGAAGGGGCGCTCTACGGTGATCTGCCGTTCGAAGACTATTTGCGCATGGCGCGCGTGCTGGTTGGGATGGGGATCAGCAAAGTTCGGTTGACCGGCGGAGAGCCGCTGCTGCGTAAGGGCGTCGTTGACTTCGTCCGCGAACTTGCAAAGCTGCGGCCCGAGAGGCTGAAGCCCGAGTCCTCGAAGACGTCTTACGGCACGGCGGAAGCCGTGCCCTTCCCAAAACCCGCAGGGCGCGCGGATTCCGGGAACACTTTCTCCGAGCCGCTCGACATTGCGCTTACTACGAACGGGCACATGCTGGCCGAGTTGGCGCAGCCATTGAAGGATGCGGGGCTTACGCGGGTTACGGTTTCGATGGACGCGGTCGATCCGGACCGCTTCGCCCGAATTACACGCGTTCCCAACGGATACGATCACGTGCTGGCGGGTATTCGCGCAGCGCGGCATGCCGGATTGTGGCCGTTGAAAGTGAACTGCGTGCTCATGCGCGGATTCAACGAGGACCAGGTGATCCCTTTCGGAATGTTCGCGCGCGAAGAGGCCGTGACGGTGCGCTTCATCGAGTTCATGCCGCTCGAAGAGGGACGAACCTGGGCGCCCTCGACAGTGGTCACGCTCGACGAAATTCTGGCGCGTATGGCGGAATACCGGCCGCTGGTCGAGATTCCACATGCGCGTTCGGAGACGGCGCGGCGCTACCGGTTTGAAGACGGAGTCGGCGAGATCGGCATCATTGCGCCGGTGTCGCATCCCTTCTGCGGACATTGCAGCCGCATCCGCATCACCAGCGACGGCAAGATTCGCACCTGCCTGTTTTCGGTCTGGGATCACGACCTGCACGCGCAGATGCGCCGCGGAGCCTCCGACGATGAGTTGGCGGAGTTCATCTGGGGCGTGGTCGCGAAGAAGGAAGAACGGCACCATATCGGCGAGCCGGACTTTGTGCCGGCTTCGAGGACGATGGTGCATATCGGGGGATAGCTGTCAGCTCTCAGCTGTCAGCTTTCAGCAAAAGCTTTTCACCGCCGAGATCGAATAGGACACCGAGAGAACAAAACTGGGAACGGCACGACTTCGAGTCGTGCCCGACAAGCGGCGATAGAGACCTCGGCCTCAGCCGCTGCGGCTCGTTTCATTTAAAATCGGCTTCATGAGTTTGCGTTGGGTGACGGCGACCGCTACATTCGCCATGGTTTGTGGGACCCTGCAAGCACAGAACGCCACCTATCTTGGCTTCGACCGCAACGATTACCCCGGCGACGCCAACCTCAAAATCCTGCGCCAGACCTTTTCATACACGGGATATTGGCTGAATCATCCACCGGGCGAGAAAATAAATTCATGGGCCGGACATCGCGCCGCAGTCGAGTCCGCCGGATTCGGATTTCTTGTACTGTTCAACGGAAGGCTCTACGCGCAGTTGAGGACCGTGGGGAACGCTACACGCCTCGGGCAATTGGATGCGCGGGCGGCGGCCGCGGCGACACGGCGCGAGGGGTTTCCGCGCGCGACCATAATTTTTCTCGACCAGGAGCAAGGCGGACGCATGCTGCCGGAGCAGAAGGCTTACATTTACGCCTGGGTCGACGGCGTCACTGCTGCGGGATTTCACGCGGGGGTTTATTGCTCGGGTATCCCTGCGACGGACGACGGCAACGTCGTGACTGCCGAAGACATTCGCCAGAGCGCGGGCAAACGCGAGATCGTCTACTGGGCTATCAACGATGCGTGCCCGCCCGCCCTGGGATGCGCGTTTCCGCAGCAGCCGCCAAGTCCGGCGCAGAGCGGAGTGGGATTCGCCGAAGTCTGGCAGTTCGCGCAATCGCCGCAGCGCAAGGATGTCGCGGGGCGCTGTACCAACTACAGCCGCGACGGGAACTGCTATCCACCTGGGACGGACGCCGCACAGGGGCTTCATATCGATGTGAATTCGGCTACGTCGGCTGATCCTTCGCACGGAAGAAGCCACTGAAGCAAGACACTTTATGACCAGGGAGTTACGCGGATTTGCACGGATCATTTCAAGACACCGACGACTCGATCACCGTCTGCGCTAAAATACACTTAGCCCATGCCCGATCGAACTTTCACACTCGATGAAGCGCTGTCTTTGTTGCCGGTCCTCGAGTCCCTGCTGCGCACGGCGATTGCCGGCAAGAAGGTGATGGAGGAAGTTGAGGCCGAGCAACAGGCGCTCAGTCACAGGATTTTTCTCAATGGCGGTATGTTTGTCGATGTCGTGCCGCTGGCCCGGCGCAAAGCGGAACGGGTCAAGGCGGAGCAGCGCGCCAAAGATGCGCTGGCGGAAATCGACTCCATCGGCGTGCAAGTGAAAGACATCGACATTGGCCTGCTCGATTTTCCCTGCGAAGTCGAAGGCCAGATCATTCTGCTGTGCTGGAAAATGGGAGAGAAATCGATTACCCACTGGCACGGAACGCAGGAAGGATTCGCCGGGCGCAAGCTCATCGACGAGCGGATCGCACGCGGCAGGAAGACGAATTAGTTCCAGTTCATTGGGCTGAGGCGATGCATGCCGCGCCATTCCTGGCACAATTCGCGCCCGTGGATGGCCCGGAAATCCTGTCCGCCAAGCCGCTCATTCCAAATAGTTTCGGATCCGAGCAACATACGCCGAAATTCAGGGTTTATTTTATATGGAAGGAACGTAGTCGGGCCAAAACGCTGGCTTTTGCGGCACAATGGCGTTTTCGTGCTTGAACGGGTCTGTCGGCCTTGAGGACACTACTAGGGGAAAAGGGCAAATGAACACGCATAAAGCCGTGCTTCAGTGGATGTTGTTGGCACTTGTCGTGTTTTTTTCCGCTTCGTCGTTCGCGCAGGTTTTTGTTTCGATCCGTGTCGGCCCACCTCCGTTACCGATTTACGCGCAGCCCATCTGTCCAGGGCCCGGCTTCTTGTGGACGCCCGGATACTGGGGCTGGAACGATGATGCCGGCTACTACTGGGTGCCGGGCACATGGGTGGTGGCGCCCGTCGGCATGCTCTGGACGCCGGGATATTGGGGCTGGGGCGGGGGATTCTACGCGTGGCATCCGGGATACTGGGGCCCGCACATCGGTTTCTATGGCGGAATTAACTATGGGTTCGGTTACGGCGGCGTGGGATTCGTCGGAGGCGAGTGGCGCGGCGGAGCGTTCTACTACAATCGCTACGTCACCAACGTCAGCGTCACGAATGTGACCCACGTCTATAACCGGACCGTTGTGGTCAACCACACGACCACGAGCTTTAACGGTGGGACGGGCGGCATAACGGCGCGTGCGACGGCGCAGGAAGAGGCGGCTGCTCGCGAGCAGCATACCGCTCCTTTGGCAGAGCAGACGCAGCACGAACGCCTGGCCAGCCAGAATCGCCAGAACTTCGCGTCTGAAAATCACGGACGTCCGGCAGTCGCAGCCACCGCCAAAGCCGGCGATTTCAGTGGCCGCTCCGCGGTCTCAGCGCGGGCCGCGGGCGGGGAATATCACGCACCCGCGATGTCGCCCAAAGAGGCGCGGGCCGGATCCACGGCGGCGGACAAGGGGAAGTCGAAAGAGGGATTCCGGCCGTTCACGCCTCCGTCCAGGAACGGATCGTCCGAGAATGGATCGGCCAAGAACAGCTCAACGAGCGGAAGGGCCGCAGGAGGGAATGGGAGCCGTCCGAGCAGGACTCGTGCCAACGAGACGCGCCCCCAGCACGAGTCGAGTCCGACTCATTCCGCGTCGCAGCCGAAGCAGAGGCAGAGCTCCCCGAAGTCCAGCCCGCCTCCGCACAGACAGAACGCCCCGAAGCAGGACCACCACAAGGGCCGGTAGGGGACTGCATTAGCTCAGGTCTGAATGGCCAGCGCACGGGTTCCGGACCTGGCCACTTTCTTGGTGATGCGGTGAGGAAGGTGATTATTTAGGGACAGCCGAACGGGCGGCTCTCCCCACAAGCTTTTTCTGCAAGCCGGGTTGGAAGCGGCGTTCTATCCGGGAGGCGGACTGCGTAGCCTGATTCGAGAGCACGATTAACAGGGATGGTTCCGCGCCCTTAGCTCAGTTACTGCAGGTGTGCGCCGGGCGAAATCATCTCTGCTACAATTTTTGCAGACCCAGCTTTTGCAGACCCAGCCATACAGAAGCACGACTAGGATTGAGCGGGCGCGCCCAAGGAGTCCCAGAAAACTATGTCATCGACGAAGTCCCAACTCCGACTGATGGGCGCCTTTGCCGCGCTTGCAACCCTGGCCCTGGCGATCAGTTGCCGGGGATTCTTCCCGCCTGAGCAACTGGCCTCGATTACAATTACACCCTCGAGCCCGAACGTGCCGCTCGGCGGCACGACGCAACTTACGGCCTTTGGGACGAATACCGACTCACAGTCGGCGGGCAATATCACCGGCAAGGTTTCGTGGTCGAGCAGCAGCGGCGCAGTTGGCGTCAGCAGTTCGGGAGTGCTGACAGGGAATGACCTTAGTTCGTCGGCCGCCACGATCACAGCGTCATATCAGGGCATTAGCGCAACCGCTTCGGCCACCGTGTGCGTCGAAAACGGAACGAACTTTACGCTCACTTTCACTCCCACTACGGCCACCATTGGGGAACCGGAAACAGTGAAAGCGACTGCGGACGTGTCGGGGGTCTCCGGTGGTGCTGTCGATATCAGTTCCGGTGTTACATGGTCGTCGAGCAATACCTCAGTCACCATTACGGCTGGCGACCCGGCATCGATTGACACAAGCACATTAACGGCTGCCACGACCGTGACGATCTTCGCGACCTACTCCTGCAACGGAGTAAACAACAACTTCCAGGCCAACTTGACGATCAACTAGGGCGCGCATTCTGGTAGCCGGCCTATTGCAGATTTTCACCGCAGGGCGGGCAACCCCTTCCCGAACCCGGGTGCCCCATTTCTCGCGTTCTTTGCGCGAAGTGGGGCTTTTGACTTTCATGCGGTTGAGTTGACGATTGATGTCTCGTGGGTTTGGGTTGGATTTCGATTCCCGAGAGTGAAGTTGATGCAAGGAAAAACCCCCTTCTCGCCAAGAACACGAGAAATGGGGCATCCGCCTTTCATCCGAGCACTTGCACCTTCTCGGCACCGGCTGCGCGGCGCAGATCCTCATCCAGCGTAGCTAACGGGAGAGTCCGTCGTAAGGCCAGTTCCAGATACGCGGCGTCGTAAAGAGTCAGTTGATGGCGCTCGGCGAGGCGCAGGGTTGTACCCCATGCCTGCTGGTCGGTCTGGAGATCGACCTGAATCGGCAGTTGTGCCAGGTCGGCAAGCGTGGCATCGCGAAAATTCTTGTCATGACGCTTGCGCCTTACACTCATTTCCAGAACGTTGGCTACTTCCAAACGCCAGAGTCCCGGCACCCATGCGCCGCCTCGGATCAGCAGATCGAAGACCTGCATGACAGGCTGGGTCGTCTCGTCGCTGTATGCCCAAGCCAGGGTGATGGAACGGTCGAGCACCAAACTCATAAGATCGGGTTCATAACAACGCGCTCATAGAAATTTCATTCGGGAAGCTCAGGGCCGGCCTTGATCTCTCAGCTTCTTCAGATCAGCCCACTTGAAGGGCGCAGGCTTGCGCGCTTGCAGCCGCCGGGCCCGCTCGCGGATGCGTTCAAACGCTGCCCGGGTCTGATCCTGATCCACTCGACGAACGTTGGGGACAAGTCGAGCCACCGCTTTGCCATGCCTTGTAATGACGATCTCTTCGCCGCGCTCGACGCGGTCCAGCAAGGTTCCCAGCGTGTTTTTGGCATCGAAAGCGCCGATTTCATTCATGGCGAATCATTTTTGTGAATTAAGCTAGCTTAGTCTAGCTTATATTTGCAGTTCTCGCAAGTGCCTCACCTCCGGAAGCGAAAGACCTACCCCCGGAAATTGACCCGGGCCTGAATTTTGGGCGTTCGGGCGAGCCTACGGCCACTGGTGACATTGTCCTTCGGCGGCACTGAAACATATGATGGGTATCCACCACGGATTTACCCCATGTCTGACATACGCTGCATCGGCATAGCTACCGGGGGCGGGGACGCTCCCGGCCTCAACGCGGTGATTCGCGCGGCCACCAGAGCTGCCATCCTCGAACACAAGTGGAAGGTCATCGGCATTCCCGATGGCTTCGACGGGCTGATCTGGCCGGAAAAATCTTTTGAGCTGACGCTCGACCGGGTCAGTGGAATTCTGCCGCGCGGCGGAACCATTCTGGGCACCACCAATCGCGGGAATCCCTTTCACTACAACACGGAAGACAACGGCGAACAGGCCGTGCGGGACATTTCCGACCAGGTCATCGCCAATTCAAAGAAGTTGGGCATCGACGCCATCGTCACGATTGGCGGCGACGGCTCGCAGAAGATCGGCTATGAACTTTTCCAGAAGGGCATGAAGATCGTGGGCGTGCCCAAGACCATCGATAACGACCTGTCGGCCACGGAACTCACGTTTGGATTCGATACAGCGCTGCACACGGTCTCGGATGCCATCGACAAGATTCACACTACCGCGGCGTCGCACCACCGCGTGATGGTGGTCGAAGTCATGGGACGCGATTGCGGCTGGATCGCGCTGGCTGGAGGCATCGCAGGCGGCGCTCATATTATTCTGATTCCGGAAATTCCGTTCACCATCAAGAGCGTGTGCGATTTTATAGCGCGGCGTGAACTCGGCGGCCGGGACTTTACGATCGTGGTGGTGGCGGAAGGCGTGAAGCTGCCCCCAGAGCTGAAACAGAATCGGCGTGGTGGTTCCGTGGGCATCCTGATCGGCAACGCCATCGCCGCCGGATCAAACAAAGAAGTACGGATCAGCGTGCTGGGGCATATTCAGCGCGGGGGCTCGCCTTCGCCGTTCGACCGCGTGCTGGCCACGCGCTTCGGCGTGGCTGCGGTCGAGTTGATTGCCGGGGGCGCGTTCGGAAAGATGGTGGCCTTGCGCGCCAGTTCTATTGTCGCCGTCGACATGGCCAAGGCCATCGGACATTTGAAGGCGGTGCGGCCCGACGGAGAGTTAGTACACACGGCGCGCGCGATCGGGATCGGATTCGGGGATTGAGTCCGGGAATTGATGATTGTTGATTTCTGATTGTTGATTGAAATCCGAATCCGTGTCTTTCAATCGTCAATCATCAATCGGACTTTCCTACTCCTTCATCACCGCGTCGATGGTCAGATAGAGCTGGCTGTTGTCCTTGACTTCCACATACGGTTTGCTCGGATTGCGGCTGCTTACGATGTAGACCGTGGGCGTGTGATCGAGCTTGATAGCCTTACCCAGATCGCGGTCGGCATTGACTTGAGCCGCAAGTTTCCCGCCGGGATCGAGCACGAAGGGTAGGTCGACTTTATGCGCGGCCGCAAATTTTTCCGCATAAGAGCGCAGATTCTGCGGATTGACTTCAAGCTGGTTCTCGAAAATGTAATCGCGGAATTCGTTGCCCAAAGCCTTCGAGTGGGTATCGAAGTAGCGCCCCATCACGGCCGCCTGATACGACCAGTTGTGCATGGGCAGCGGGAAATCGTGGCGCACGACCGGGATCTTGTAGGTCTTCGAGGCCTGCTCGACCAGCGGCGCGACGCGGCGGCACATGGGGCACTGCAAATCCTCGAAGACGACAATGGCGACTTGCGACCCTTTAGGCGGACGCAGCACGGAGTCCACGGTATCTTGCGCCGACGCGCCAACCGCGCCAGCCAAAGCGATCATCACCATGATCTTGGGGACGAGAGACAAAACAACGAGACGATTGCGGAATGTGTTTTTCATCAACGTTTGGGTATCTTGTTTGATATCGGATGCGAAACAATCCATCTCTATCTTAGACGCAGAAAGCCGCATCCAGGCAGCCTGCGCCGCAACTCTCCGAATATCGGAAGTCACATCCTTATGGTAACCGAGCCCAGTTGTCTGTGTCTCGCACCTTCCGCCTGTCAGGTGCATGAGCCGTAAACCTTTGAGCCGCGACCTCGCACCGGCAACGCGCTATAGTAGTCAGTTCCCGTCTTAACTGTACGTAATCATGCGACTATGGAGCTCATTCCGCGTAGGCTGGCTGGCTCTGGTGGTTATGGTGGCGGCCATCCTTCTGCTTCCTGCGTGCGGCCGCGGACGTCACCGGGTACTTGAAGTTGCCTACGTCTCGGCGCCCCAGGCCGCGTTGCGAGATCAGGTAGCGGCCATCTTTAACCGCGTCGGCAACGTCAAAAATGGAGAGCGCGTCGAGGTGCTGGAACGCGAAAAGCGCTTCGCGCGAGTACGCACTGGCACCGGAATCGAAGGCTGGATTGAGCAGCGGTACCTCGTCGATCAGAAGACTTTCGACGCCTTGCAGAAACTCACCACGGATCATCAGAACGACCCGGTACAGGCTCCAGGAGTCCTGCGGAACGAGACTAATCTGCACGTCACTCCGGGCCGTGATACCGAGCATCTGTACCAGCTCGCCTCCGGTGCGAAGGTCGCGATCCTGAGGCGGGACACCGCCGAGAAGCAATCTGGCGCAGCGCCTCCCCCCAAGCAGGCGACGAAGGCTGGGGCAAAGGCCGCCGCGGGGCCAATACTTGAAGATTGGTGGCTGGTGCGCGACGATCAGAGCCGCGTGGGATGGGTGCTGGCGCGGATGGTGGACGTGGACGTCCCCCTCGAAATCGCGCAGTACGCCGAGGGCCAGCGTTTCGTCGCTTTCTTTGTGCTGAACGAAGTTCCGGACAGCGACAAAGGGGTACAGAAACGGGT
>WNGK01002587.1_pt1 | contig 19603 bp, 21 predicted proteins | sample 5400601 | NCBI WGS metagenome assembly WNGK01 (sample SAMN13153376, study PRJNA577476) | soil metagenome | isolation source: 60 cm soil or saprolite under Garry oak tree replicate 1 | place: USA:California | collected 2016-06-15
GTCGCCGAGGTCAGCCGCCGGTCCCGTGGCGGCTGGGGCTTCCGGTGCGGGCCCGGCGCAGCCCGATCGCCAGGAGCGACACGCCGACGACGATGGCCAAGACGCCGATCCAGGCCCAGAGCGCCTGGCCGGTCATGAAGCTGCGCTTGAGCACGTCGACGCCCTGCAGGATCCAGATGGCGCCGGTGGCGATCAGCATGAGCCCGAGGACGACCGCGGCCGCTCGCATCGCTCGACAGCCTAGCCGGGAGGTATCCGGCCCGCTCGGGCGCGTCGAACCGACGGGTCCCTCCTGGAGGATCGGTCGCCGCCCGCCAGGCCCGGCCCGACGGTAAGCTGGCCACACTCGTGCGATGGGTCACTCGCGCCAGGCCGAAGACGGATCGGATCGCCTGCCCATGGTTGATCCGGCGCTTCATCGACCTCGAGGCAGAGATCGTCTACGTGCCTGCCGAACAGGTTCTCGATCACGCAGCCCGAGAGGGGGCCAGATCGTTCGACGCCCCGGGCGCGGAGTTCACCCATCGCGACGGCCGATGCACGTTCGAGGTCCTGATCGAGGAGTTCGGCCTCCACGACCCGGCGCTGGACCGGCTGGCCCTGATCGTGCATGGGGCCGACATCTCGGGAGAAGTGGATACCACGCCCCAGTCCGCGGGCCTCCTGGCCATCGCCGAGGGCTTCGTCGCCATCGAACCCGACGACCAACGGCTGCTGGCGCTGGAGGCGCCGGTCTACGACGCGCTGTACGAGTGGTGCCGTCGCCAGGCCCAGGAGCGCCGCCCAAATCTCAGCGCCGGCCGACCACCACCCGGGTGACCTTCACGCCGCCGGCGGTGCTTCGGACCTCTCGGAAGCCGGCTCGCCGCAGGACGGTGCCCACCCCTCGGGCGCGGTCGGGGCTCACCTCGACCAGCAGCCACCCTCCGGGCCGGAGCCACTCGGGGGCCGTGCCGGCCACCGTGGACAGGATGCGATCGCCCAGCGGCGACCCGTCCGTGAGCGCTTCCCGAGGCTCGAACCGCACGATCTCGTGCGGCAGGTCCCTCAGCTCACGCCTCCCCACGTAGGGGGGGTGAAGGGTCATCACACCGACCTCGCCCCGCAGGTCGGTGGGCAGCGGCTCGAACAGGTCGCCGGCGAGGAACAGGGCGTTCGCCAGGCCCAGCCGGCGAGCGTTCGCCCCGGCCAATCGCACGGCCCTCGTCGAGATGTCCACCCCCACGACCCTTGCCCAGGGCACGCGCGACGCGACGGCAAGCGCCACCGGCCCGAGGCCGGTGGCCATGTCCACGTGCACCGGATCCCGGCGACGCCGGAGGCGGCGGACGGCCTGCTCCGCCATCCATTCGCTGGACTGCCGTGGGATGAACGCTCCGGGCCGAACCTCCAGGCGCAGGCCGAAGAACTCCGTGGAGCCGACGATGTAGGCGGGCGGCTCGCCACCGACCCGGCGTTCGATCAGCGCATCGAACCGGTGGGCCGCCCGCGCCGGGACGACGGCGTCGAGGTCCAAGGGCTCGGGGAAGCCCAGGACGAACCCCAGGATCTCCTCGGCGTCGTAGCGCTCCTTGCCCGCATGGGGATGCTCGACGGCATCGGAGGCCTTCAGCCGCTCCTCGGCCGCATCGAGGAGGTCGCCGATCCTGGGCACCGCGGAATCATAGTGGGCCCATGCCGCCGCTCGGCCGACCCTCCGCCGCGCCCCTGACCCTCGTACACTTCGGAACTCACATGGACTTCCGCGACACTCCCGAAGAGGCCGCCTACCGGCAACAGGTCCGGGAGTGGCTCGCCACCAACCTTCCCGAGGGCTGGGGCACGTCCGGCTGGCGCGAACCCGGCACCCCCGAGGCGCTGGTTCGGTTCCGCAAGGACTGGTCGCGAGAGCTCCACGAGGCCGGCTACGTCGGGGTGCACTGGCCAAAGGCCTACGGCGGAGAGGAGAAGCCCATCACCCTCGCCGCCATCGTGCTCGAGGAGCTGGCCCGTGCCGACGCCCCCGAGCACGTCGGGCTGATCGGGATCGGCATGGCCGGGCCGACCATCATGGCCCACGGCACCGGCGAGCAGAAGGAACGGTTCCTCCGCAACATCCTCTCGGGCGAGGAGGTGTGGTGCCAGGGCTTCTCCGAACCCGGTTCCGGCAGCGACCTCGCCTCCCTCCAGACGAAGGCCGTCCCGGACCCCGGTGGCGGCTTCCGGATCACCGGCCAGAAGGTGTGGTCGTCGTTCGCCCACATCGCCGACTGGTGCATCCTGGTGGCCCGAACCGACGCCACCGGCCCCAAGCACCAGGGCCTCACCTACTTCCTGATGGACATGCACGCGCCGGGGGTCGAGGTCCGCCCGCTCCGGCAGATCACCGGCGATTCGGAGTTCAACGAGATCTTCATGGAGGACGTCCACATCCCCGCCGACCGCATCGTGGGCGAGGTCGGCCAGGGCTGGCAGGTCGCCATCACCACGCTGATGAACGAACGGGCCAACGTGGGGTTCGCCCTGCTGGCCCGGATGGAGGTCTCGCTCAGGAGGCTGATCGCCCTGGCCAAGGCGACGCCCCGCAACGGCTCCATCGCCGCGGACGACCCACTCCTGCGGGATCGGCTGGCGGACCTGTGGACCGACCTCCAGGCCTTCCGGTTCACCGTCTACCGGTCCTTCTCCTCACTGCTCAAGACCGGCGTGCCCGGCCCCGAAGGGTCGGTGGCCAAGCTGTTCTGGTCCGAGACGAACCAGCGCCTGACCAAGACGGCCCTCGAGATCGAGGGGGCTTTCGCCCTGCTGGGGCCGGGAAGCGACCGGGCGGTCGAGGACGGGCGGTGGCAGTACGCCCAGCTCCGCAGCCGCGGCAACACCATCGAGGCCGGCACGAGCGAGATCCTTCGGAACATCATCGCCGAGCGCGTGCTGGGCCTCCCGAAGAGCAGGTGACGGCGTGGACTTCGCCTTCTCCGAAGAGCAGGAGATGCTCCGGGCCTCGGCCCGGGACCTGATGAAGGACCGCTATCCGCCGGAGCGCATCGCAACGATCGCGGACGCGCCCGGCGGCTTCGATCCCGAGGAGTGGCGGGCTGTGGCCGGCCTGGGATGGATCGGCATCTCGGTGCCGGAAGGGGAAGGCGGCGCCGGGTTGGGGTTCTTCGAGGAGCTCGTCCTGGCCGAGGAGCTCGGCCGGGGCCTCTACCCCGGGCCCTTCCTGTCCTGCGTCGTGCTGGCCCTGCCACTCCTCCGGGCCGCCGGCGGCGCGGACCTCACCGCGGCGGTCCTGGCCGGCCGGCGCATCGCCACCACGGCCTGGGCCGGCCCCGAGGGCACGTTCGACCTCGACCCGGCGCCGAAGCTCGAATGGGACGACGAACGCCTCTCGGGGACCCGCCTGTTCGTGCCCGACCTCCGGCAGGCGGATCTCCTGGTGGTCCTGGGGGGGACCGCGGAGGGGGCCGGGGTGTGGGCCGTCGACCGGGACCACGAGGGCGTGGCCTGGCGGGAGCTGCCGACGGTCGACTCCACCAGGCGCATGGGTGAGGTCGTGCTCGACCACTCCCCGGCCCGCCTCCTCGGGGTGATCGAGGCCGAACGGCTCGCCGCCATCCGCGACCGAACCCTGGCGGCCCTGGCGGCCGAGGCCGTCGGAGTGGGGCACGCGGCCCTCGACCTGGGCATCGAGCACGCCAGAACCCGGCTCCAGTTCGGCCGGCCGATCGGCGCCTTCCAGGCCGTGGCCCACCAGCTCGCCGAGGCCTTCCTGGAGATCGAGACGGCGAGGTCGCTGGCCTACTGGGCGGGGTGGGCGGTGGCGGAAGGCGAACCCGACGCGCCCTTGGCCGCGGCGGCGGCCAAGGCCCGGGCGGCCGACGCGGCGGTGGCGGCCTGCGAGAGGGCCATCCAGGCCCACGGCGGGATGGGGTTCACGTGGGACCACCCGCTGCACCGGTGGTACAAGCGAGCCCTCGGGATCTCCGCCTTCATGGGATGGGGTCCAGAGCACCGCAGCCGGGTCGCCGCGGCCATCCTGGGCTGACACGGCCTGACGCCGATCCCCACACGCATCCAACGTCGATCATCGCGCCCTCGGGGCGGATGACGACTTGCCCCGTAGAATCCTCGGCGATGGCCCCGAAGCTTCGACCCGTCCCGCCCACCGAGGCGCTCCCGGCGGTCCCCGAAGCCGTCGAGAAGATCCGCCTCACCGCAGACCGCATCCTGGTGAGGCTCCCCGATGAGAGCGAACGCCGGTCCAAGGGCGGGCTTGTCATCCCGGCCACCGCGGCGACGCCGATCAAGCGGTGCGTGTGGTCCGACGTCGTTCTGGTCGGGCCCGAGACGCGGAACGTGCGGATCGGCGACAGGGTCCTGTTCATCCCCCAGACCGGGCTCGAGGTCGACGTGAAGGGCGACAACTACCTGCTGCTTCGCGAACGAGACATCCAGGCCGTGAGCTCCGACCGGGCCGACCGCCAGCCCGGCCAGTACCTGTAACGGCTACCGTCGCGACCGGATCCCCGCACCCTTTCGGCTACCGTCGCGACCGGACCTCGACCTTCCCCTCCTGCACCCGAGCCTCGAACGCGGGCTGCGGCGCGGTGGCGGGGCCCTGAACCACCGCTCCGTCCTCCAGGTTGAATGTGCTGTGGTGCCAGGGGCACCGCACCTCGAGGCCCTCGATGCGCCCCTTGTGCAGCGGCCCTCCTCGATGGCTGCACCGGTTCGCCAGCGCCAGCACCCGATCGCCCCTTCGGAGCAGCAGCACGTCGACGCCGGAGACCGTGGCCTTTCGAGGCTCCCCCTCGGGCAGGTCCCCCACCTCGATCACCGCGGTCCACCGTCGCACCGGCGACTCGAAGACCGTGTGGTCGACCCCCAGCCCCTTTCGGAACGACAGGTGCCCTCCCAGGAACCCCGAGCCGGTCATGACGGCCGCCCCGGCCACCGACACCGCCGTGCCCGCCCGGCGAGCGCCGCCCCGCCGCAGCAGGTACGCCAGCCCGTACAGGGTTGCCGCGGTGAGATTCCCGGCGGCGTGGACGGTCCCGATGGTCACCTCGGCCTCGTCCTCGCTGTCGGAGAGATCGGACAGGCCCGTCACCGCCGTGGGCAGGGCCGCCAGGTCCCCGATCCCGATCAGCGAGTCCGCGGCGCGACGGCGCTCCTCGCCTCCCAGCACGTCCAGGAAGAGCGCGCCGGCCCACGCCCCGATGGGGACGTCGGTCAGCATGGGGTGCGCCGGGTGACCCTGCCACGTGCCGCTCAGCAGGTCCTTCACCGGGCCCGGCCGGACGATGGAGTTGAACCACCCGAGCACCTTTCGCCCCACGGGCTCGAGCGCCCTCCACGACTGGACCCTCTCCGTGGCCGACTCGGCCAGCCGCCAGGCCGGCTGGCCCGAACGGCGGTGCGAACCACCGCTGAACCCGTCGTTCGGCTCCATGGCAAGGTTCCTTCCCCTCGTCGTTCGAAATCGAACCGCCAGCCCGGCCGGGCCGCCCGGGCCGCCGTGCGTGGACCGACCCCGACAGGGGTAACAGCGAGGAAGCGCCCACGAGACGGAGGAGGAACCGCATGACCAGCCACGTCGACGCGAGCCAGGGGTGGTGCTGCGACGGCCGAACCTGGAAGGAGCACGCGGACGCCGACGGCGAGTGCTGCCAGCCCGAGGGCAAGCAGATCGACGACCTGCCCGCGGAGGGCCAGCGGGCCGCCCGTGAGCGGCTGGAGCAGAAGGCCTGATTCGCCGCGGCACCCGTTCCCGACGGATCTTCGGGAACCCCGGAGCCCACTGACGGGCCCGGAGCTCGAAGGACCGGGGGGGCGGCCCCAGGGGGACTCACCCCCGGTCCTCACTCCTCACGCAGGCTCATCCGGAACAGGATCCGTTCGTCCTCCACCAGCTCGACCGCGGCGATCCCGCTCTCGAGCAACTTGGCCCAGCTCTCCGCCAGCCACGCCTCGGCCCCCTGGCGGTCGTCGAACGCGCGGGAGGACCCGCACGACGCGCCGCCGTCGGCGAGGTAGCGCCATACGACGCTCACTTCACCAGCCGGGACAGCCTGCGGTCGGCCAGGATCCGGCCTCCCGTCTGGCACGAAGGGCAATACGTCACCTCGTGCGACTGGTAGGACACGCGCCGAAGGTCCTGCCCACACGCCGGGCAGGGGGTACCCGCCCGGCCGTGCACGATCCAGTGGTCGCCCAGCTTCGGGGGCAGCCCACCGGTCCGGCGGCGTTCGACCTCCAGCCCGTCGGTCAGGGCCGCCCGGACGGCATCCAGCAGCCGGGAACGCTCGCCCGGGGAGAGGGAGGAGAGCGAACGGAACGGCGAGAGCCTCGCCCGGTGCAGGATGTCGTCCGAATAGCCCCGGCCGATCCCGGCCACCCGTCGCTGGTCCCGCAGCAGCGCGTGGATCCGGCCCGGGTCGGATCCATCCAGGACCAGGGCGGCGAACTCCTCGGAGAAGGGCTCGGGCCCCAGCCTGGCCAGCGGCCCGGGATCGCCGGAGGCCAGGATCCACCACCCCGCCTTCCGTTCGGTCCCGAACTCCTTCACCAGCAGCGCTGGCGGCCGGTCGAACACGAACCGGGCCACGGCGCCCCTGGGCCTCGAGCCCGGTCGGAATCTCTCCTCGAAATCCACCCGGCCTCCTTGCGACAGGTGGACCGCCACGGTAAGACTGTCCGCGGCCAGGAGCAGGAACTTGCCGCGCCGCCCCGCCGACCCCAGCCGCGTGCCGGCGAGATCGGTCGGCCCAGGCGACACGGTCTTGAGCCCGGAGAACGAAAGGGGGTCCGCTCGGGTGAAGGACGCGCCGAGCAGGCGAGCTTCGATGCGTTCGGCCAGCGCCTGGACCTCGGGGAGCTCCGGCATCCTCCCGCCGAGTCTATGCGGTCACCCGGTCATGCCAGGACGCCGGCGGGCCCCGGCCAAGGCCCCGAGGGGCCTCAAGAACCCCCGCCGCGCCGTCGATAGGACGAACATGCGCGCCTGGCTCGGCCGTCTCTCGCTGCTCGCCCTGGTCCTGGCGGCGACGCTCCTCCCGGCACAGGCCGCCTTCGCCGACTTCACCGACGTCCCCAAGACCTACTGGGACTACACGGCCATCACCTACGTGGCCCAGACGAACACCTGGATGCAGGACTTCGGCACGTCCACCTTCCAACCGACCACGAACGAGACCCGCGAGCTCACGTCTCGGGCCCTGGTCGAGGCCTACGCGCCGAACGAGCCGATCGACCCCACCATCACCTTCCCCGACCTGCCCTCCACCGACCCCTTCTTCCCCTCCGCGAACGTGTCGGTGAAGCTCGGCTGGATGGCCGCCTACGGCAACGGCAACTTCGGTCCCACCGACGACATCAAGGTCGAGAAGTTCGACAAGGCCATCGTCCTGGCCATGGGGACGCTCGGCGACGCCATCACCGGCCTGCAGAAGATCCACCAGGACGACGGCGACGCCTATGCCGTGGACAAGTGGTTCCCCTACCTCCAGCTCTCGCACTGGCTGGGGCTGCACTACAACCACGACGACGAGACCATGGACTTCAACAAGGCCGACCCCATCCACCGGGACGAGGTCGCCTACAGCCTGTGGGTGGCCAAGACCCTGTCCTCCTGGGTGCTGGACGACGCGGCGAAGTTCGACACGATCTCCCTGCCGGCCCTGGACCCGAACAAGAACGGCCTGCAGAAGAACCGGCAGAACGTGACGGCCTACGCGCTGACCCAGATGGGCTACCCCTACGTGTGGGGCGGCGAGTGGAACACCTCGACCGGGACGGGCTACTGCTGCGGCTCCCAGCCCATCGGCGGGATGGACTGCTCGGGGTTCGCCTGGTGGGTCATGAAGAAGAACGAGGCGAGCTACAACGCCGCCCAGTACCACCCGCTGTACGGCGGCTGGACCCTTCCGGAGCGGGTCAGCACGGACATGGCGACCGCCACCAACACCCAGTACGCGTACTCCGAGTTGGCCGTGGGCGATCTGATGTTCTTCGCCTCCGACGGCTCCGGGCAGGCCTCGCACGTGGACCACGTCGCCATCTACCTGGGGAACAACTGGATGATCCACTCCTCGGGAAGCAACGACGGCGTGGCCATCGACTGGGTGGGCGACGGCTACTACCACGACATCTTCGTGTTCGCCCGTCGCCTCATGGGCTCGAAGCTCGGCCCGGCCGGCAACCACGACCCCACGGGGGGCGATGGCCCCAGGGCCGGCGGCGAGCCTGGCAACCCTCGCAACCGCCGGGCCTGATCGTGGCCCTGCCCCACTCCGCGGCCTGATGGCCTGAGCTTCAGCAGCGCCGACGGGGGATCAGTCCTTCCCCAGCACCCGGTTCACCGCCTCCAGCAGGGCCCCCATGGTGAAGGGCCGCCTGAGCTCGGCGTCGACGGGAACCAGCATGAGCTTCTCGGTCTCGCCCTTGGCCGCCATGAACACGATCACCTTGAGGCCTTCGAGCTTGGGGTCCTGGCGAATCTTCCTCAGAACGCCCCAGCCGTCCTCGGTGGGCAGCTCGGCATCCAGGATCAGCAGGCCGAACGGTTCGGTTCGAAGCCGCTCCAGGCCCTCCGCCCCGCTCTCGGCCCACTCCACGTCGTAGCCGGCCACCTGCAACCGGAGCACCGGCTGGCGAAGGTGCTCGGGGCGGTCGTCGATGAGCAGGATCCGCTTCCTGGCCACGCCTGGGCCAGCGTACGTGTTTCCACCGACAGAGGAAACGGCCCTCGGATTGGTTTGACAAGCCCTCGCCGGGCCCAATAGGGTCTGTCCGGGCTGCGATCTCGGCAGCCCGATTTGTTATGACAGCTTCGAGCAGACCTGCCCGAGCACGGATGGCGCGGCTTGGTGGAGCCGTGCTCCTCGCCATATCCCTCGTCGTCGGGACCGGCTCGGTCTCCTCGGCCCGACCGTCCAAGGCCGACCTCGACGCGGCCAAGGCCAAGCTCGACCGGCTCAACCGGAGCCTCGACCAGTTGGTCGAACAGTACGACCAGGCAAGGATCCGGCTCGGTTCGGCCCAGCGGGACCTGGTGCAGGCGCGAAAGGACGACGCCCGGGCCCAGACCGAACGCGACGCCGCCCAGCGGCTGCTCTCGGCCAGGGCCGCCGAGGCCTACGAGGGCACGGGCTCGGCGCTCGAGGCGCTCCTCGGAGCGACCTCCCTGGCCGACTTCAGCGACCGGCTCGAGTTCGTCAACCGCCTGGCTCAGCAGGACGCCGACATCGCCTCCCGGGCGGAGGTGAAGCGGCAGGAGTCGCTCCGGGCCCAGGACCGGCTGAACTCCGCGGTGTCCCGCCAGCAGCAGGCCCTCCGGGACATCCGGAGCAGGACCGCCGAGATCAAGAGCGGGATCGCCCAGCAGGAGGCCCTGGTCAAGCAGATCGAACAGGAGCTGGCCAAGCCGCTGTATCCGAAGCCGACGAAGCCGGCCTCCCTTCCCGGCCCGCCGCGCGGCGGGACCTCCGGCGGCGGGGGGCCCGGTCCGTCACCGTCGCCCTCGCCCACCCCGGCTCCGCCCCCCGATCCGGGCTCCGGAGCCCAGATCGCGGTGCAGGCCGCGTTCTCCGTGATCGGCGTGCCCTACCACTGGGGCGGCTCCGATCCCTCCACGGGGTTCGACTGCTCGGGCCTCACCATGTGGGCGTGGGCCCAGGCCGGGGTGTCGCTGCCCCACTCGTCCGCGGCGCAGTACGACATGCTCCCCCACGTCTCTCGCGACCAGCTCGCGCCGGGGGACCTGGTCTTCTTCTACACCCCCGTCTCGCACGTCGGGATCTACGTCGGCGGAGGCATGATGATCCATGCTCCCCACACGGGCGGGTACGTCGAGGAGGTCTCGCTCGACTCCGAGCCCGATTACGTGGGGGCCGGCAGGCCCGGCTGACCGGATCCGTTCGAACCATCGATCCAGCACGAAAGGGCTCGGCCTCCGGGCTGGCTTTCCGCCCTCCGTCCGTGCTACAGATATCCCTCTTTTCGAGCTGTCCCAGTCGGGAGAAGGAGGGGGAACGTATGGTTCGACGCATCCTTGCGGCTGCTCTGGTGGCTGGCTCGGTAGCCGTGGTCGCATTCGCGGTGCCGGCGGCCCAGGCCACGCCGGCCACGCAGTCCGCCACCTGCGACGTCGACATGCTCCTGCTGTTCAAGCCGGGGCTGACCTTCAGCAGCCAGAACCAGCAGATCCGGGCCAAGGGCAACCTGACCAACTGCACGGGCGGGGTCGTGACGAGCGGGGTCATCCTCAAGACCAGCTCGGGCTCCGGGAACATGAGCTGCACCAGCGGGAGCGCCTCCGCCACGGTGAACGTGAAGTGGAACACCGGGCAACTGTCCCAGGCCGCGGTGACCGTGGACACCAGCGGCAACATCAACGGCACAGTGACCAGGGGGTTGTTCGCCGGGGAGACCGTCTCGGCGAGCCTGACGATCACCCCACTCAACGGCGACTGCTTCTTCACGCCGGTGACGAAGGCGGAGGCCACGGGCTCGGTCAGCCTGTAGCAGGCCGCGCATGCGTCGAGGCCCCTCGCCGCCGCACGGCGAGGGGCCTCTGGCGTTCAGCGTTCGACCCGGGGAGCCGGGATAGGGGCGCGGCGTTCACGGCGCGGGTGGACGCCCGGACCAAGGCCCAGGCCCGACCGGCTTTCCCGCGAGATACCCCCCGGCCACCATGGTCATGAACTGGTGGACGGCGTCCTCGCTCAGCGCCAGCGGCCCCTGCCGGAACCCCCGGGATGACAGGCCCCGCTGCACGGACTGGCAGGCCCGCCAGTCCTGGCGGTTCGTGAGGTCCCAGAACTCCACGGCGTAGCTCGGATCGAACCCCTTCCGGCCGGCCGCCCCCGCTGGGAACAGCCACTCGCACTCGATCCGGCAGCGGGCAGGCCCGAGGGGTTCGATCCGGTGGGTCATCACGTAGTCGGGGTGCAGGCTCAGCAGGAGGTTCGGGAACAGCCCGAAGTAGAAGACCAGCCGCCTGTGGTGGGGGTCCAGCCCGGGCAGCGGCTCTCCCCCGCTCCGCCCGTCCAGCGACATCGTCTCCGCGTGCGGCTCGAGGTCCATGGAGCCGCCGGCCCACAGGCCGACCGGTTCGAAGTTGCTGCCGCTCTCGGTCGGCGTGACCCGGCACAGCTCGGGGTGGATCTGGGGGCAGTGGTAGCACTCGTGATAGTTCTCCACCACGAGCTTCCAGTTCGCCTCGACCTCGTATTCGTGCCACGCGCACGCCACCAGGCCGGCGGGGTCGTACGGACGAACCAGCTCGTCGAGATTGCCCACGTGCGCAGTCTCGAGGGGCGGCCCGTCGCCGGAGGCGTTGACGAAGACCCATCCGTTCCAGATCGCAGTTCGCACCGGTACCAGGCCCTCGTGCACGGCATCGGACGGCGGCAGATGGCCGAACCGCGGCGAGGCCCTGAGCCGGCCGTCCAGCCCGTACACCCACCCGTGATAGGGGCAGGTGACGGCGTGCCCGTTGGCGCTCTCCCCGCAGGGCACGAGCTCGTGCCCCCGGTGCCGGCACACGTTGAAGAACCCCCGAAGCTCGCCGTCGGCGCCCCGCACCAGCAGCACGCCCTCATCCCCCGCCCGCACTGCGACCCGGTCGCCCGGGTTCGCCACGTTCGAGGCGCGGCCCACGCACACCCAGGAATCCTCGAAGAAGTGGCGCCGCTCCCAGTCGAACACCTCCCGGGACGTGTACGCCTCCGCCGGGAGGGTCCGGGCCCGCCCGAGCGGCGCCAGCACCGGAGCCAGTCGGCTCGGCTCGTTGGGAGGCCGGTTCGGGAGGGTCAGCATCGAACGGGCCATCGCTTCACCCGGACCGCCGGGCGGCGATGATCAGCAGGGCGGGCGCCTGGATCGATCGAACCTCTTCGGGCGTCAGCCCCTGCCACGTCAGGTCGAGCTCCTTCATCCTGAGTCCGTTGACCTGCGCGTATGGCATCGCGATAACCTTAGCGGGCTCAGGCCTCCCGCCGCGATGTGGCGGCATCATGGGGACGCCTGGGAAGATCGCGGCCATGCAGGTGTTGCGGTCTCGGCGCTGGCACGCGAGGGGTCCGGCGTGACCTCCCGCCCCCGGTACGACGCCGTTGTGATCGGGGCCGGGCACAACGGCCTGGCGGCGGCGGCGTACCTGGCGAGGGCCGGCCGACGGGTCCTGGTCCTCGAGCGCCGGGACCGTCCGGGCGGGATCCTGGCCGACGCCGAGCTCGTGCCCGGGGCGAAGGTGCCGGCGCTGGTCCACACGGTGGGCCGGCTGCGACCGTCCGTGATCCGCGACCTCGGCCTGGCCCGGCACGGCCTGGAGCTGATCCGGCCGGAGGTTCGGGCGGTGGCCCCGCAACCCGAGGGTCCCGCCATCACGCTGTGGCCCGACCCCGCCAGGACCGCCGACGAACTTCGGCCCCTGTCGCCTCACGACGCCGCCGCCTATCCCATGTTCGACCGGAAGGTTCGAACCATCGCCAGTTTCCTGGCTCACCTCAACGCCGCGGCGCCCCCGGCCATCCACAGCCCCTCGCTCGCCGACGCCCTGGCCGGCCTGAGGCTCGGCCGGGCCTTCCGGCGGCTGGGGCCGAAGGCCGGACGGGAGGCCCTCCGGGTGCTGCCGATGGCGGTGGCGGACCTGGTGGGCGACGAGTTCGAACGCGACGAGCTCCGGGGGGCGCTGGCGGCCCGGGCCGTCCAGTTCACCGCGATGGGGCCCTGGACGGCCGGCACGGCCGCCGTGCTGCTGATGGACTCGGCCGGCACCGACGGGGGCGCGGCCGGGCAGACCGTGTTCGCCCGGGGCGGGCCCTCCGCGGTGGCGGCCGCCCTGACCGGCGCGGCCCGGTCGTTCGGGGTGGAGGTTCGAACCGGCGCCGAGGTCGCTGCGGTGACCATCCGCGACGGCCGGGCCACCGGCGTCGCCCTGGCCTCCGGCGAGGAGGTCGCCGCTCACGTGGTGGTATCGGCCGTCGACCCCAAGCGAACCCTCCTGGGCCTGGTGGACCCGGTCGAGCTCGGGCCCACCATGGTGTGGCGGGTCTCGAACATCCGGACCCCCGGGTGCACGGCCAAGGTCAACCTGGTCCTGTCGGGGATTCCGCGGTTCCCCGGGATCGACGACCCCGTTCGGCTCCGGGGCCGCATCGTCATCGCCCCCGGGATCGACTATCTCGAACGCGGCGCCGACGCGGCGAAGTACGGCCGGGCCAGCGCCGAGCCCTTCCTGGAGGCGGTCATCCCGTCGCTGTCGGACCCCACCCTCGCTCCCGAGGGCACCCACGTCATGAGCGTCGTCGCCCAGTGGGCGCCGCGCCGGCTTCGGGATACCACCTGGGAAGCCGAACGCGACGGCTTCGGCGACATCGTCCTGAAGACCCTCGAGACGTACGCCCCCGGGCTCTCGGACCTGGTCGTGGAGCGCCAGGTCCTGACACCGGAAGACCTCGAACGCGACTTCGGCCTCACCGGCGGGCACATCCTTCACGCCGAACCAGGCCTCGACCAGTTCTTCGCGTGGCGGCCCCTCCTCGGGCTCGCCCGGTATCGCCTGCCCGTCGAGGGCCTGTACCTGTGCGGGTCGGGCGCTCATCCGGGTGGAGGCATCACCGGCGCGCCCGGGGCGAACGCCGCACGCGAGATCCTGGTGGACCTGAAGCGATCCCGCTCCTGACCCCCCGGTCACGGTCGAGGCGATGCCTGCCCCGTATCCACCCCGTAGTTGCCCGTGTTCCATTCGTCGTGCTGCCCGCGCCACCACTCGGTGTTGGCGTCGGCGAGGCCGGGCGTCTGCCAGACGAACAGCCACCCCTCCCTGGCCGCGGTGACCACCTCGACGGTCCCGTCGCCGAGGAGGTCCCCGACCACGGGCGCGAAGACGTTCCACCCGGTGGTCCACTTGGGGAACCCGGCGGCCTGCTGCCCGCTGGCCTGGTAGGCGTGGACCGCGTTCGAGTCTCCCCCGTCCACGACCTCGGCCTGCCCGTCGCCGGTCACATCGGCGATGGCCGGCTGGCCCAGGAAGTCGATCCCCTGCCGGACCGCCGGGAAGCCGGGGGTGGCCGGCCCTCCCGCCGCCGGGAAGACGGTCTCGTAGTCCTTGATGGGGTGGCCGTTGTTCGGCTGCAGCAGTGTGGTGGCCAGCGACACGCCGCCGGTCTCGGGAACGGCCAGCGAGAGCAGCCCTCCCACCTTGCCGAAGGCGCCGCTGGTGGTGAAGGAGATGGGCGGGTCGGCGCCGGCGGCCTGGTAGGTCGAGACCACCTGGCCCAGGCCGTCCAGCAGCATGAGCGGTGACAGCACAGCGGCCACGGCCACGCTGTCGGGCCCCTGACCCGTCCCGGTCAAGTCGACGGCGATGGCGCCGACGTGCCCTCGGTGACGAACTCCTGGGCCGAACCGTAGTACTCGACCACGCCGGGGATCCGGTCCGGCCACCCGGTGGCGGGCGACCCGTCCGCCCCGTACGCGAACACCAACCCGAAGGGGTTCGGCTGGAGCCCCGACCCGTGGGTCTCGGTGTACTGGGACCGCATGACCAGGAACGGCCCAGCCGCCCGCCCCTGGAGGAAGGCCACCGCGGGCGGCGTCTCGAGCTTCTGGTCGTCCACCAGCACGTAGCCCGGAGGTGGGGGCTCGGCGGGCGGCCCCACCTTGACCGGCCACCCCGGAAGGTCCGACCCGTCCGGCCGCCACACGTGCAGATACCCGTCCCATCCTCCGGCGATCACCTCCAGCGTGCCGTCGCCGTCCATGTCGAACAGCACCGGCCCCCCGGCCGCCAGCCCCTGCACCGGCAGTCGCGTGTAGGGAAGGTCCGGGCGGGGGATGCCCGGCCTCTCCACTCCGGTGTCGAGCGTCCTCGGCCACCCCGGGCGGGGCGCCCCGCGAGGATCGAACACGTAGACCCGGCCGGTGGTGGTGGCCGCCACCACGGACAGCTCGCCGGTCCCTTCCAGGTCGCCCACGGCCACGTCGGCGAGGACGGGCTCGAACCCCGGATGCACCCCGGCGTGCTCCACGAGCACCTGCACCGGTCTCGTGTGGACGGGCCAGCCCGGGAGCTCGTGACGCGTGACCGGATCGACCGCGTGGACGAGTCCGTCGGCGCCGCCGAACACGATGGCCGGGTGGCCCGTGGCCTGCAGGTCCACCAGGGCCGGCTGGGACTCCCCGCCCGACCGCAGTCGCAGTGGGAACCCGGCCAGCCACGTCGGGTCGTGCACCACGTTCACCGCACGGCGGTCCAGGGCGACCCGCCCTTCGGCGTCGGTCGCGGTGAGACGGAGGCTCACCGCGTACTCCTCGGTGGTCTCCAGCGCCTTCGTCTTCGAGATGGCGAAGGGCTTCGACCAGAAGCTCTCCGGGATACGGGACAGGTCGAGCGTGCCCAGGGATCCCCGGTAGGTCCCCGCCCCGCTTCCCGTGCCGATCCGGAACCACTGCTTCGCGTGGGGCTGGGCGGCCGTGGCCGCCTGGAGGACCCACGTGAAGCCGGCGGTTCGGGGGGCCCGGATCGTCCCGTCGACCTCGACGCGCGACTGCCGGGTCGGATCGAACAGGGCGTACCAGTCGGGGCTGTCGATCCGGGCCCCCGGGGCGACCCGGTCTGCGGCGACGAGGTCCATCGCGGCCAGGAGGTTCGGCATCCCGTAGCCGTACTGGAGGTTCCAGGCGCCCGGCCCTCCGGGCCACGGAAGCGAGCCGTCGTGGAACGGGCGGGCCGTCGTCCGCATGACCTGGACGGCCTCGCCTGCGGTGAGCGGCCCGTCGATCAAGCCCCGCTCCGCTGCCTGAAGGCCCCACGACAGCAGGAGCCCGAACACCCCCGCCATGGTCGGGGTGGCCTCCGAGGTGGTCCCGCCGTTCGTGGCCACCGTGAACATGTTGTGGGTCCCCCAGGAGGTGTAGTTCGAACGAACCCACGCCTTCCCATCGGCGGTGGGCACCGCGCCGTTGGCCGGGATCACGTTCGGATGGAACATTCCGCCCTGGTGATCGGTGGAGTCGAAGTCATTCGAGGCCTGCACCATGAGCACGCCCCGGTTCGCCAGGGAGTCGACGGCCTGGGCCATGAACGATGAGTACCCGAGGTCGGCCGTGGTCGAGGCGATCACGCTGGCCCCGGCGTCACCGGCGTAGAGCCATGCCTGGGCCAGGTCGTCCGAGCGGTCGAGCGCCTCCGCTCCGGCCTTGACCGGCATGATCGTGCAGAGCGGACAGACGTGCTGGATGCGCTCCATCTGGTCGTTGGCGTGCTGGTACACCGAGTCGTAGGTGGCCGGGTCGTTCTGGTGGTCGTAGAAGTCCCAACCCGAGATGTCGTTCGTGTAGCCGTTCCCGTCGTGGTCGATCCCGTCGGAGAAGGCCGCGATGAGGTCTTCGGGGTCGAGGATGCCGTTGCCGTTGCCGTCGGTGGTTCGCGGGTCGCCGGCCCAGTCGGCCGCGTTCACCAGGCCGTCGGCGTTCGTGTCGTAGTCCGAACGGTTCTGCGAGTACACGGTCTGGCACGGCTGGTCGAAGCAGGGAACGGGGATCTCGTGCCAGTTCACGTAGATGTTCGTGACGAGCTGGGCCGCGTCGGAGTCCCGCCAGTTGATCCCGCCTTCGATGTAGGCCACCAGCACGGAGGGGTCGCCGGTCGTGTAGGTGGCCCAGGCGGCCTCGAGGTTCATCCCGCACGGGCCGTCCTGGGTGACCGGGTCGCACGACGTGGCGCCGGATGCGCCCACCGCGGGCAGCACGAGCAGCCCAGCCAGGATCACGAGAGCGGCAGCCGTGCTCGCCGGCCGTCGGGGGGAAGGTCGAACGAGCGTACGGGCGCGGCGCATGGAGCCTCCTTCTGGCGGAAGGGAACCAGATCAAGCCGGAGATGCTTACCACCGGCGGGCTCGCGCTAATCGCTGCCCGGGGCGTCCGGCCCGATTCACTGCGAAGCGGCTTGCGCCTCAGGCCGTCGTCAGCCCCGAGAGCGAGGCGAGCGTCGCCCCGGCGGCGCCGGCGGGCTCCCACCACGTTCGGTCCCCCACGATCCCGTCTGGGGTCAGACCTCGGTCGGACTGGTAGGCCTTCACCGCCGACTCCGTGGCGGAGCCGAACGTCCCGCTGTCCGGGCTGGGGTCGGTCGGGCTCCCCGAGCCGCCGTAGGTCAGCAGGCCCTGCTGGAGCGCCGAGACGATCGGTCCCTGGGCCCCCAGGAACAGGTGGAGCGTCTCGGGATCGCCCGGCATGGCCGCCCACGTGTCGTGGCCGACGATCCCGTCGACCGTCAGGCCGTTGCCGTCCTGGAACGACTCGACGGCCGCCTTCGTGTCGGAACCGAAGTCGCCGTTGATGCCGCTTGGCTCCAGCAGCTTGACCATCGCCAGGATCCGCTGCACCCGGCGAACTTGGATCCCCGTGCCTCCCTGGCTCAGCGTGGGGCCTCTGTTCATGGCTCCTCCTCTCCGGCAGGCTTTCGGCCACCCTATCGCGAGTGAAGGGCCTTGGCGATCATCTCTGGTTCGGAGAACGCGAAGGGGCCCTCTCTCGAGGGCCCCTTCCGATGCTGCTCTTGTCGTAGGGGGACGCTCTAGAAGTCCATGTCCCCGCCGCCCATGCCGCCCATGCCGCCGCCGGGCATTGCCGGGGTCTTCTCGGGCTTGTCGGCGATCAGGGCCTCGGTGGTCAGGAACAGCCCGGCGATGGACGCCGCGTTCTGCAGGGCCGACCGGGTCACCTTGGCCGGGTCGATGATGCCGGCCTTGAACATGTCGGTGTAGGTCCCGTTGGAGGCGTCCAGGCCGTAGTTCGCGGAGTTCTCCGACCGGATCTTCTCGATCACCACGCCGCCCTCCAGGCCGGCGTTCTCGGCGATCTGCTTGATCGGGGCCTCCAGGGACTTCGACACGATGCGGGCCCCGGTGGCCTCGTCGCCCTCCAGGTCGGTCTTGGCCACGGCCTGCTGGGCCCACAGCAGGGCCACCCCGCCACCGGGGACGATGCCCTCCTCCACAGCGGCCTTGGTCGCCGAGACGGCGTCCTCGATGCGGTGCTTCTTCTCCTTGAGCTCGACCTCGGTGGCGGCCCCCACCTTGATCACGGCCACCCCGCCGGCCAGCTTGGCCAGGCGCTCCTGGAGCTTCTCCCGGTCGTAGTCGGAGTCGGTCTTGTCGATCTCGGCCTTGATCTGGTTGATCCGGCCCTTGATGTCGTCGGGGTTGCCCCCGCCCTCCACGAGGGTGGTTTCGTCCTTGGTGACCACGATCTTTCGGGCCGAACCAAGCAGGTCCAGCGTGGTGTTCTCGAGCTTCAGGCCGACCTCCTCGGAGATGACCTGGCCACCGGTGAGGATGGCCATGTCCTGGAGCATCGCCTTGCGCCGGTCACCGAACCCGGGGGCCTTCACGGCCACGGACTTGAAGGTGCCGCGGATCTTGTTCACCACCAGGGTGGCCAGGGCCTCCCCTTCGAGGTCCTCGGAGATGACCACCAGCGGCTTGCCCGACTGCATGACCTTCTCCAGGATCGGCAGGAGGTCCTTCACCGCGGAGATCTTCGAGTTCACCAGCAGGATGTTCGGCTCCTCCAGGACCGCCTCCATGCGCTCGGGGTCGGTGATGAAGTACGGGGAGATGTAGCCCTTGTCGAACCGCATCCCCTCGACCAGCTCGAGCTCCATGCCGAACGTGTTGGACTCCTCGACGGTGATGACGCCGTCCTTGCCCACCTTGTCCATGGCCTCGGCGATCTGCTCCCCGATCTCGGGGTCGGCCGCGGAGATGGCCGCCACGTGGGCGATCTCGTCCTTCTCCTCGATGTCTTTCGCCTGGTTCTTGATGGCCTCCACGGCGGCCTCCACCCCGGCCTCGATGCCCCGCTTCAGCGACATCGGGTTGGCCCCGGCGGCCACGTTCCGCAGGCCCTCCTTCACCATGGCCTGGGCGAGCACCGTGGCAGTGGTGGTGCCGTCACCGGCCACGTCGTTCGTCTTCTTGGCGACCTCCTTGACCAGCTCGGCCCCGATCTTCTCCTCGGGGTCCTCGAGCTCGATCTCCTTGGCGATGGAGACGCCGTCGTTGGTGATCGTGGGCGCCCCCCACTTCTTCTCGAGGACGACGTTGCGCCCCTTCGGCCCGAGCGTGATCCGGACAGCGTTGGCCAGCTTGTCCATCCCCCGCTCCAGAGCCCGACGGGCGTCCTCGTCGAACGTGATGATCTTGGCTGCCATGCGACCTCCTCCTCGTGCTGCGGCTGCCTGCCTTGCGAACCTGTGCCTAGAATGCTAGCACTCTGGCGAGGCGAGTGCTAACAGAGGGTGCAGCATGGGCCCGGTTCGACATACTTGGCGACTGTTACGCTTCTCAGGATCTTCCTGAGCCTGGCTTTGGGTCCGCTTGGTACCTCCGGCAACTAGTGAGCCGACTCACCTGAAATTTCGTAGAAGCGGCTTCGTTGTCTCGCACTTTCCTGTCCACAACAACGTTGGCGGCTCCTTCGGAGCCTGTCGGGTGAGCGGTCACCAGATCGTATCGACCGGGTACTGGGCGACTTGGCGGTCGGCGGTAAGGATCGCTAGCTCCTCGCTCTTCGCTTGGGCCACGAGCATCCGGTCGAAGGGGTCGCGGTGGAG
>WNGK01002589.1_pt1 | contig 19601 bp, 20 predicted proteins | sample 5400601 | NCBI WGS metagenome assembly WNGK01 (sample SAMN13153376, study PRJNA577476) | soil metagenome | isolation source: 60 cm soil or saprolite under Garry oak tree replicate 1 | place: USA:California | collected 2016-06-15
AAATGTCAAATGTTGGGATGTCCCATGAACGATGTCATATGTAGCTGTCAAATGACTCAACTACCAAATGACCAGATAGTTCAATTGGGTTATTGGGTCGTTGGGTAATTACGTCGTTTGACAAGTGCATATGACATCGCTCATGGGACATCCCAACATTTGACATTGAAGAGCAGAGCAACAATTTAATGCACCACCCCCTGCCTGCCCCTGACCCCTGGCCCCTGACCCTGTGCTAAAATCATGGTTTGTCATTCGACCATTGTCCCGTTCGTCTAGCCCGGTCTAGGACACAGCCCTTTCAAGGCTGCAGCACGGGTTCGAATCCCGTACGGGACGCTTTAAGTCTCGCATCCATGCGACTGCGCCAAACTGTCTATGGGGCGCCGATCTGCTTGAAGAAGAGCTTCGGCCAACATTTCTTAACGGATCGTTCGATCCTCCGGCGAATGGTTCAGTTCGCAAAGATCACGCCGGAGGATTCCGTTGTCGAGATCGGTGCAGGCGCCGGAGCATTGACCCGAGAACTCGCCGCCGTCGCCTCCCGTGTTATTGCCATCGAAATTGACAGAGATTGGATTGCCGTATTACGGGCCGAGATGCCGGCAAACGTGGACATTGTTGAGGGGGATGCCTTAACGGTGGATTTTCCACCCGAAAGATTTCGTCTCGCCGGCAACCTTCCCTATAACGTTGCAGCGCCGCTTTTCAAAAGATTCATCGAAAATCGAGAGCGCATTGTAGATGTCGCTGTGATGATCCAGAAAGAAGTTGCGGAGCGGCTGATCGCCGAGCCGGGCACGGGTGAGTATGGACCGCTATCCGTCCTCATCCAGTATTACGCTAACGTCACCTATGGCTTCACGGTCCCGCCCGGAGCCTTCAAGCCGCGCCCCAAAGTCGATTCGGCGGTGATTCGCCTGGATTGGAAATCAGACGTCCCCGAAGCGCGGGATTTCACAGATTTCGTCCAACAGGCGTTTTCATCAAGACGGAAGACATTGGTGAACAATCTACTGCGGCTCTTTCCGGCATTGGGCCGTGAAGAAGTTCTTCGCCGCATCGACAAGACTGCAATTGGAATAAACGCGAGACCAGAAGAGCTTTCCGTATCTGAATTTTTGCGTGTGTATAATCAATTCAGGAAGAGTTAGCCGCAAATGACGCGAATAACGCGAATGCATTTGCATTTGCGTCATTGGCGTAATTGGCGGCTGACTTTCATCTGGAGATGCAGACAGACCAAACACTCGATGTAGTTCCTCTTGGCGGGCTTGGCGAATTTGGTATGCACATGATGGCGTTCCGGTGCGACGGATCGATCATCGTGGTGGATGCGGGCATCATGTTTCCGGACGAGGAACTGCTGGGCATCGACATTATCGTTCCCGACATCACCTACCTTCTCGAAAACAAGAGCGAAGTTAAAGCAATTTTTCTCACACACGGCCACGAAGACCATATCGGCGCGCTGCCGTTCATACTTCCATACCTGAATGTTCCGGTGTTCGGCTCGAGCTTCACGATGGCGCTGGTCAAGAACAAGCTCGAACAGCACGGTCTGATTGGTGAAGCACAGCTCCACACGATCAAAGCAAAGGAGCAGATCCGTGCCGGCTGTTTCACGGTGCAGTTCTTCCATGTGACGCACTCGATCGTCGATGCATTTGCGCTCGCGATAAAGACGCCGGCCGGCACAATCATCCATACCGGTGACTTCAAAATCGATCCGACTCCCCTGGATGGAAAGAAATTCGACCTGCATACGCTGGCAGCCTACGGCGAACAGGGCGTGCTCGCGCTTTTCTCCGACAGTACGAATGCCGAGCATTCAGGCTATACGGCATCGGAGCGGTCCGTGAATGACCGCTTCGAGTCGATTTTTAGAACTTCCAAGGGCCGCATCATTCTCTCGTGCTTCACGTCATCGATTCCACGCCTTCAACTTGTTGTCGATCAAGCGAAGCATTACGGCCGGCTGGTCAGTTTTCTCGGCCGCCGGATGGCGGAAAATACGGAGACGGCCGAGGAACTGGGATTTCTGAAAATTGCGCCGGGTCTGGTTATCCGGTCGAAGGACATTCGCAATTACCCGCGAGAAAAGGTATGTGTGGTGGCGGGTGGATGTCAGGGTGAGCCGCTGTCGGCGCTATCGAGACTGGCGCTGGACGATCACAAGGATTTGAAAATCGATCGAGGCGACACGATTGTTCTGTCGTCGCGGCAAATTCCGGGAAACGAACGAGCGATCGGCCGCATGATCGACCACTTTTATCGCCGTCATGCGGAAATCTACTATGCGGATGGCAGCCAGCCTCCGGTCCACGTGAGCGGGCATGCCAGTGAGGAGGAATTGAAGCTTGTGGTCTCGCTTGTGAAGCCACGCTATTTCATTCCGATTCACGGAACATATCGACAGCTTCACCGGCATGCCAGACTGGTCGAGAAAACGTCTGTCGTGCAAGATAGGATCATCGTGGCCGAAACCGGCAACATCATCCGGTTCGGGCCGGCGGGAGCGGAGATCGCGGGAAAGGCGCCCGTCGGCCGCGTGTTGATTGACGAAGGAAGTCTGGAAGAAGTTGAAGAAGTCGTCATTCGCGACCGGCGGCACATCTCGGAAGACGGCATCATTCTTCCCATCATCGCCATCAACAAGCAAACCGGGATGATGGAAATACCTCCCGAAATCATCTTCCGCGGTGTGGCCTTCATTGAAGAGGAGCGGTTGCTGGCCGAAAGCAAACAGATGCTCACGGAGACCATCGGCGCCGCTTCCGTCGAAGAGCGTGGCGATTGGACGGTAATCAAGGAGAAGATCCGGAAGGACCTGAAAAAGTTTTTCTATAAGCAGACGGCAAAGCGGCCGTTCATTTTGCCGGTCATCCTGGAAATTTAATCCGGGATTGCGAATTTCGAATTGCGAATTTCGAATTTGACAGAGGATTCGCCCACACCTTCTCCAAATTCGCAATTCGAATTCGCAATTCGAAATTGTCCCCTATGAACATCTTTCAAGCGATCGTCTTCGGTGCGGTGCAGGGTTTTACTGAATTCCTTCCGGTCTCCAGCACGGCGCATCTGATTCTGCTCCCGTGGTTCATGGGCTGGCCGGACCCCGGCCTATCTTTTGATGTCGCACTTCATCTGGGCACGCTTGTGGCTCTGCTCATTTACTTTCGGGCAGATTGGATCGCACTCGTCGCGGCGGCGCTCCAATTCGTTCGCGGACGCACTTCAGATCCCAAAGCCCGCATGGCTTTGTTCATAGTCGTGGCGACGATTCCGGGCGCTCTCGCCGGCGCTCTCTTCGAAAACAGGGTCGAAACGGCCCTGCGAGCCCCGCAGATGATTGCGCTCATGCTGGCTGCGATGGCACTCGTGCTGGTGGTGGCGGAATTGAAGGGCCGGCGCAAGAAGGACCTCGAACAAATTTCATGGCCGGATGCAATTGCTGTCGGCCTTGCCCAGGCCCTCGCGCTGGTTCCGGGTGTCTCTCGATCCGGCGCGACAATTACCGCCGGTCTTTTCGCCGGCATGAAGCGGGAGACGGCCGCGCGATTCTCTTTCTATCTCTCAGCTCCGATCATCGCAGGCGCGGTAGCGAAGAAAACTCTGGACATTCTCCGAATCGGTTTGACTGTAGATCAGATGACTCCATTCATCGCCGGCATTGTCTCAGCGGGCATCGTGGGTTACCTGTCGATCGCGTTTTTGCTTCGATACCTTCAGACCCATAACACATTCTTGTTTGTGTACTACCGAATCGCGCTCGCTCTCACGGTGTATCTCGCAATCTGGTTCCGATTTCGCTAGAATCGTCCCGGCGTGGGGGCCAGTGGGCCCCACGCTAATTGATAAGTAACACTATGAGCCAACGAAGTTGGACGGCTTACTTCGTCCCAACAGAGTATCGCCGGGTTAATGAATTCGTAGGACTGTTGCTGCTGACAATTGCGATTTTGTTGGCATTGAGTTTGGTCTCCTTCAATCCGGACGATCCCTCGTTCAACATCAGCAGGAATCCGCAATTCGAAACAAAAGCCACAAATTTCGCCGGTGTGGTCGGTTCCCATCTGGCCGATCTTGTCTTCCAGGCCTTGGGCTTTTCCAGCTTTCTCCTTCCGATTTTTCTCGGCGTCTTTGCCTTTTATTGGCTCGCGTCGTGGCGAGTGGCATATTTTGGAATACGGCTGTCCGGAATGATCCTGATGGTTCTCAGCATCTCGACAGCCTTCTCAATCTCGCCATCATTTCCTCGAATTCGTGACCACATTCCCGCCGGTGGCGCGTTCGGCAGCCTGATGGCGGATAAGTTGGAAGCATCACTGAATCCTGCGGGGTCCGTCGTTATTCTGACCGCAGGGCTTCTCATTTCCCTTCTACTCGCAACGACGTTCTCATTTGCGTGGGCCGTCACATTCTTGAAGCCTCGTTTCCAATTCGTGTCTTCCATGGCTGAGCGATGGGCGGAGTGGCAAGCCGATCGCGCCCGCCAGAGAGAACTCCGAAGAGCGCAGAAAAGAGAAAAGTCGCCCAAGAGACAAACCATCATCACCGAGAAATCAAAACCAGCCGAAGCTGTAGTTGCTGCCGAAGCCAAACCTTTTGCCCGCAGGGCGGCCGCATCTGTTGAAGCAGGACGGGGTGAGGTCTCAATGGTGGCTTCCAAACCCAAAGCCGCCAGGCCTTCAACTTCACCCGCACTCCCTCCCACTAGTCTCCTGCATCCGCCCTCAGGTTCCGTTCAGATCGACGAAGCAGCGCTTCGGGAGCGCGCTCGCCTGATCGAGAAGAAAGCTCTCGAGTTCGAAGTCGAAGGCACGGTACACCACATCCACCCCGGTCCTGTCGTAACGACTTTCGAGTTCAAACCGGAAGCCGGCGTCAAGTACTCCAGGATCACCAGTCTCGGCGACGACCTCTGCCTCGCGCTCAAAGCCGAATCCATTCGTATCGATCGCATTCCCGGCAAATCGACCGTCGGTGTCGAAGTTCCCAATGACGAGCGGGCCGTCATCGTCCTGCGCGAGCTCCTGGAGTCCCGCGAATATACGCAGACCAACTACAGGCTCCCTCTCGCGCTCGGCAAAGACATCACCGGAAAGATCGTCGTTTCGGATCTCCAGAAGATGCCGCACCTGTTGACAGCGGGTTCAACCGGGACTGGAAAGAGCGTTTCGATTAACGCGATGATTCTCTCGTTGCTCTTCCGGTCGCGTCCAGACCAGGTGAAAATGATCCTCATCGATCCCAAGCGGCTGGAGTTGGGTCTGTATCAGGACATCCCCCACCTTCTTGTCCCTGTTGTGACCGAACCGAAGATCGCACAGAACGCTTTGCGTTGGGCGGTCGCAGAGATGGAGTCGCGATATAAGCGGCTCGCGAAGCGGGGCGTGCGGAATCTCGAGGTCTACAACGCGCAGGTGCAACAGCTTCCCATTCCAGGTTTGGACGGCCAGGCGGACGGTAACGAAGAAGATCGGGAGCCGATTCCCTATATCGTTATCGTCATCGACGAACTCGCCGACTTGATGATGACCGCACCTCGAGAGGTCGAAGAATCGATCACACGGCTGGCGCAGATGGCGCGCGCAGTCGGCATTCATTTGATACTGGCAACTCAGCGCCCGTCGGTCGACGTTATCACCGGGCTCATTAAGGCCAACTTCCCGGCCCGAATTTCATTCCGCGTGGCATCGAAGGTCGACTCTCGCACCATTCTGGACTCGAACGGCGCCGAACAACTGCTCGGCCGTGGCGATATGCTGTTCCTCCCGCCCGGGTCATCTCGTCTCGTGCGCGTACACGGGCCTTTGATTACAGAGGAAGAAGTGATTCAGATCGTCGATTTCCTGAAGAAGCAAGGAACGCCAAACTACAACGAAAGCATTTTGGAATCGCCGGAAGAGCATTTCGAAGCGGCCGAAACGGACGGCGCCGTGGATGACTTATACGATGAAGCGGTCAAAATTGTCATCGAAATGGGCAAGGCCTCTACTTCCGTTCTACAACGCCGCCTCCGCATCGGCTACGGCCGCGCCGCCAGCCTCCTGGACTCCATGGAACGGGACGGCATCATCGGTCCACCCGACGGAACCAAGCCCCGCGCCGTCCTTATCAATAAGGAAGATTATCTGAGCGAGCCGTAGAAAGGGGAAAGAACACACATTCCCTCCTCGCAGAGGAGGGGTGGATGCGCCTATTAAAAAATGCCGCGAAGCAACCGGAGCTGGTGCAGACGGGGTGGTCAGCCAGCAGTGTTTAATTCAAGACTGACCACCCCGTCTGCGCCTTAATTGGTGGCCTTCGGCAGCTTTTTTTGATGGCGCAGCCACCCCTCCTTCGCAAGGAGGGGAGTCCAGTTCGCAATACTGACTAACACCTATGGCTTTCAAAACAGACGCAATTCATGCGGGCCAGGAGCCCGATCCCACAACCGGCGCTGTAACAACTCCGATCTATCAAACCTCAACCTACGTCCAGGAAGGCCTGGGCAAGCACAAGGGCTTTGAATACGCGCGGACGCAAAACCCAACGCGAATGGCTCTTGAAAAGAATATGGCGGTTTTGGAGTGCGGGGTTGCGGGATACGCGTTCGCATCGGGGATGGCGGCGACAACCGCGCTAACGCACTTGCTGTTGAAACAAGGCGATCATGCCATCTGCTCGGACAACGTTTACGGCGGAACATTCCGGCTCTTCGACAAGATCGTCCGTAATTATGGCGTCGAGTTTACTTACGCCAACACATCGAACCTGGCCGATGTCGAACGAGCCATCCGGCCCAACACGCGCATGATTTTCGTCGAGACACCGACAAACCCGATCATGGCGATCACGGACATTCGTGGGGTCTCGCAAATCGCGCACGACAGTCCGGACTGCCGGCTCGCCGTCGACAACACGTTCATGTCGCCATACTTCCAGCGGCCAATTGAGCTTGGCGCCGACATCGTTGTTCATTCGACCACAAAGTACCTCAACGGCCATAGCGACAGCGTCGGCGGCATCGTCGTATTGAACCGCAAGGACGATGCCGAGCGCCTCCAGTTTATCCAGAACGCGGCAGGCGCCATTCTCTCTCCATTCGATTCCTGGTTGGTCCTTCGTGGGATCAAAACCCTTCCGGTGCGGATGGAGGCACACAACACCAATGGCATTGCGATTGCGAATTATCTAGGCGCCAAGAAACAAGTGAAGCGGATTTACTATCCGGGGCGACCGGAGCATCCCGGCCACGACCTGGCCAGGAAGCAAATGTCCGGCTTCGGCGGCATGATCGCGTTCGAGCTGGATGGACTGGAGCAAGCGAGGAGTTTTCTGGGCCGTGTGAAACTGTGCTCGCTGGCCGAAAGCCTCGGAGGCGTCGAAACGCTGATCTCTCATCCGGCCACGATGACTCACGCTTCTGTGCCGGCGGAAGAACGCGCTCGCCTCGGGATTACCGATGGACTGGTTCGGATCTCGGTGGGCATCGAAGACGTGGAGGATTTGATTGCAGACCTGGAAAACGCCTTCGCGTCATTGGCGTAATTCGCGGCTAGCTTCCAACCGACGATTCAATCCAATCGATGTACTTCTGAAACGCATCATCAATTGTGACTCCCACGATCTCCGGAACCGTGTAACTGTGGAGCGCCTTGATCCGGTCTTGAAGCTGGCCGAACCTGCTGCGTGAGGTTTTGATCAAAAGCAACACCTCGTCGGACCAGGTCAGCTTCTGCTCCCAGATGTAGCACGACCGAATGCCAGCCAGCACATTGACACATGCCGCGAGTCTACCGGTCACCACGGTTTGAGCGATGGTTTCTGCCTGCTCTTTTGATTCGCATGTTACAAAGACGATAATTTTGTCAGTCATCTTGTTGTTATGATCTCCCTATGACCAGGATTAAATTCGGCACATCCGGATGGCGCGCAATTATCGCCGATGAATTCACGTTTGCCAATGTGCGGCTCGCCACAGAAGCCATCGGCCGCTACGTCAGGCGCCGCAACGATTCACCAGGCCTTCTTGTCGGCTATGACACCCGATTCGCTTCCGAAGATTTCGGCCGGGAAGTTGCGCGAGTGCTCTCCTCTCAGAATATTCGCGTTCGGTTGTGTTCTCAAGCCGTACCGACACCGGCCGTCGCATTTACGGTTGTGCAAGAGAAACTCGATGGCGCGGTCAATATCACTGCCAGTCACAATCCCGGTGAGTACAACGGCCTGAAGTTTTCGACGCCGGATGGCGCTCCCGCTCTTCCTGAAGTGACCACGGAGATCGAAAATGAAATCGTACAGCTTCAGGCGTCGAACTGGGAATTTACGTCGAGACCGAATGATTCGCTGATCAGGAGCGTCGACATCGGCCCCGCCTATCTCCGCGATCTGGCAACGAAGATCGACACGAAAATAATTCGCGAATCGAATCTCAGTATTGCCTACGATGCGCTGTACGGATCCGGTGCGGGCTATCTCGACGGGTTTCTCCAGCAGCAGAACATTTCGGCAATGACCCTCCACACGAATCGCGACGTTTACTTCGGCGGTCATCATCCCGAGCCTGCCGGCGAGCAACTCGGCGAACTGAAGATCGTCATGCAAGAGAACCAGGTCAAGCTCGGCCTCGCAACGGACGGTGATGCAGATCGATTCGGCATTCTGGACGAAGGTGGCGAATTTATCTATCCGAACGAACTGATTGCGATGCTGGTGGACTATCTTATCGAAAGCCGCGGCTGGCGGGGAGGGGTGGCCAGAACTGTTGCGACCACGCATCTCATCGATCGTGTCGCCAAGTTTCACAACCGCGAGGTGCTGGAAACGCCCGTCGGCTTCAAATACATCGGCGAATATATAAAGGAAGGGCGCATCATTCTTGGCGGCGAAGAGAGCGCCGGGCTCTCGATTCGAGGTCACGTACCGGAAAAGGATGGCATCCTGGCATGCCTTCTTATTGCCGAGATGGTGGCCAGCAGAGGAAAATCGCTGAAAACTCAACTAAACGATCTTTTTCTGAAGGTCGGCCCTGTGTATAATCGGCGCCTGAACGTGAAACTTGATCCGGCGATCAGCGCCCGAGTGAAACAAAAGATCGCTTCGGATGTCCGCGAGTTTTACGGCCGGCGCGTGATTGCGCAAAACCGGCTCGATGGACTGAAGCTGTTGTTCGATGACGAAAGTTGGGTGCTGATGAGGCCGTCGGGAACGGAACCGGTTGTTCGATTCTATGCGGAATCCACATCCATGGAGGATCTGGACACGCTTTTGGAATACGGGAAACAGTGGATCACCGAAGCTTGATGCAAGGCGTCATTGTTCGAATCGCTTTTGGCGTATTCGGACTTCTCTCGGTCGCGATGCTTCTGCTCGCCGTCTTCAACGATAAAGGCGTACTTCAGGTGCACGCCCAATCGAAAAAACTCGCTGCGATTGAAACCGAAATCAACAGGATGGATGCTGAGAACAAACAGCTCACCGAGGAAATCCAGGCCCTTCGCAGCGATCCCAATACCATCGAAAGACTCGCTCGGGAAGAATTGAAACTCGTCAAACCCGGAGAAGTCGTACTGGTCACGCCTGAGAACTAAATCGTTTAGCCGCGAATGACGCGGATTACGCGAATGGGCCGCACGCAGCCAGGGTTTCAGTAGAAAACCGTATTCATTCTTCGCGGCCCATTCGCGTAATCCGCGTCATTCGCGGCTAAACACCGGCCGACTTCAACCCAATCAGCTCCCCATAGCCCAGAACATGCCCCTCCATCGCTTTCATCACGCCTGCTTTATCATTCGCAGCGGGCCGTATTTCGTCGACATCCAAGGCGTACACGTGGAAAACATATTGGTGCTGACCCAGCGGTGGGCATGGCGGCGCATATTCCGCCGCTCCAGCAATGTTCTTAGCCGCCACGATTTTGCGCTCGTTCAGGCTGGCGGCTGTAGCGGCTTCCGGAATTTCATTCACTTCCCTTGGAATGTTGTACAGCACCCAGTGCACTATCGGAAACAACCGCAGACTCGGTGACGGAGCATCCCAGTCCATGGTGATCAGGACATAAGATTTAGTCGTGGTTGGTGCGCCTGTCCATCCGACATGGGGTGAAACGCCGGCGCCGCGGCACGAGAACCGTGTTGGGATTTCTTGGGCATTTTGGAAGTCATTGCTGCTGACCTGCAGTACTCTCGTCAAGGATGCGTGGTAGCCGGCTTCGTTGTTCCGTGCATACGCCGTATATGTGAGCAGCACCACAATGGCCACCACGACCAGCAGCGGAACGAGCCACAACAGAGGTTTGAGGATTTTCATAACTATGGCCAGACCTGCTCACCGGGCTTGGCCGATCCCGCCAGCCACGCCTTGCCCTCTGCGTAGAGTCTCTCCACCGAAGGTCCCTTTAATCCCGGCAGGCCTTTTTTCACAGGGAAGCCGATCTTCGACTGCAGATACGCCAGGTGCCGGTAACCTTCCGGAAATTGTCCAAGCAATCCCTGATCGAGCTTGAGTGCGGCTGACGGCTCGACCGGATCCATACGGTCCTTCTCATAGATGGGCTGACGGCGCCGGACAAGCCATAGGCCGTTATGTTTTATCAGGAAATCGTACATGCGCCCGGTGCAAAGGACATCGACCAGAACCCCATCGACTGTGGCGCGCTGGCTGATCGTCATTTTCGTTTGCGCGATCGCTCGCTCGCCGGCGATGTCGCAGGTAAATCCCCCGTAAAAGTGCAGGATGTTGACGCCCTTGTCGAAGCCTTCTCGACTGACCTCGATGAACTTTTCCGCCGGGCCCTGGAACCAGGTGGCGTTCATCCAGCCTTCGGGATGCCACACCGTTTTGAAGCGCTCCCAATCGCCGGCATCGCGCCACAATATCCAGTTGTCTACCGTTTCGCGGATGGCTAATTTCTCCGCCGTCAGTTGATCCATTGGTCTCCTCCTTCGATTTGTCGCGGTGTGTGACAGGACGTTATCGCCTTCGGTGAGTTTTGTAAAGCCGTGGTGGACCTTCATCGCGCTTCCGCATGACGGGAACCCGCCAAACCAACGCCGCTTCACCGGCAATCCAACCGCCCCATGAGTCCCCACTTCATTCGGAATTCTCCTGCAGGATTCTTCACCAACCGGCAAAGCTCGATTTTGTGCCGTTGACGATCCCCCGTTCCGGCTTATAATGAAGACCTGTACCGCGGGGTGGAGCAGTGGTAGCTCGTTGGGCTCATAACCCAAAGGTCGGAGGTTCAAATCCTTCCCCCGCAATTGAGGCCGCTTCCCCAAGCGGCCTTTTTTCTTGGAGTTAAGACTCTCGTTTTATCAGTCGCTTTCCGAACCATAGCAAAATTTGGGCAAAGTTTTGGGCCCACGGTAAAACAGAAAGGGTGTGCTCTCGAAGATAACTCATTGGTGAGGAGATGGATGGCTCATATCCACGTCGGTAGACGTAACCCAAGGAGTGAGACCTGAAGACAAGCCGATTTCATGTTCCGGTCGGCCGAGATGAGATAGGGCAATTCGTCCTTTCTCGCTCGTCTTCAAAATCACTGCGCAGCACCGCCTCCGATCGAATCAAGAGCAGCAATCATTTCGGAAGGAATGTGCAGCGTTGCAGCATTGAGATTCTCCCGAAGATGTTTGACGGATGATGTGCCGGGGATGAGCAGGATGTTCGGCGAGCGCTGAAGAAGCCAGGCAAGTGCGACCTGCATAGGCGTCGCCCGTAGTGCCGATGCTGCCGTGTCGAGTACTGACGACTGTAATGGACTAAACCCTCCCAGCGGGAAGAATGGGACATAAGCTATGCCTTGCGCCGCGAGGTCATCGATGAAGTCATCATCGTTCCGGTTTGCGAGGTTGTAGAAGTTCTGCACGCAGACTACCTCTGTAGTCTTCTGAGCCTCAGCCAACTGCTCGGGCGTGACATTGCTCACACCGAGATGACGGATCAGTCCCTGACGTTTGAGCTCAGCAAGCACGGTCAGCGGTTCCGCGATCGAACCCTCCGATGGCCCCATCACTCCTCCAACCCGAAGATTCACGACATCCAGCGCATCGAGGCCCAGATTCCGGAGATTGTCGTGAACGGCATCGACCAGTTCTTGTTGCGAAAGAGCATGATTCCAAGACTTGTCGTCACCCCGGCGGGCGCCGACTTTGGTGACGATCACCAATCCATCCGGATAGGGATGAAGCGCCCGCTTAATGATCTGATTCGTCACATGCGGACCGTAAAAGTCGCTGGTATCGATATGATTGACGCCAGCCGTAACCGCCTCTCGCAATACAGCAATGGCTCCGTCAACATCACGCGGCGGTCCCCACACCTGCGGACCGGCAAGTTGCATCGCGCCATATCCCATACGGTTCAAAGTCATCGAGTGGCCAGGCAGCGTGAAGGTGCCTCCAAGATTCATTTGTATCGTCATTATGTTTCTCCTCTACTCGTCCTTTGTCTCGGCCGCTTCGTTCCTCTTCAGAACGATCGCTTTTCACGTGCTTGCTCTTCGCTTACGCGAGGATTTGGTCTCGCAGACCTCCATAGCAGAGTGCGCGAGCCATCTCTTTCTCATAAAGATCCTGCGGGAATCCGAGTTCAATCCGGCTTGCAGCATCAAGCGCCTTCAACTGCTCCGCTGAGAGCATCAGATCCAAACTTCCGAGATTGTCCTGGAACTGCGAAAGTTTCCGTGCGCCAATGATCGGGATGACCGGCACGGGGCGGTAGCGAAGCCACGCCAGCGCGACCTGCGCCATGCTGTGATCGGTCTCATCGGACACACTCTTGACAGCGGCGACGATGCGAGCGGTCCGTTGTTCCTCTGGCATAAAGTCCTTCATCATGTCGTTGTGCATACGACCCTCGCCGGACGATCCTTGGCCGTGGTACTTACCGGTCAATATTCCGCCGGCCAGGGGTGACCAAGCCGTTACGCCGATATTCAGCGACTTCGCCATCGGGATCAGTTCTCGCTCGGCCGTCCGCTCAATGAGGCTGTATTCGATTTGCAACCCGACGAAGGCAGACCATCCCCGCAGGTACGCCAGCGTGTTCGCCTGCGCGATCCACCAAGCGGGCGCATCGGAAATACCTGTGTAAAGCACTTTGCCCGCTCGAACCAGGTCGTCGAGTCCTCGCATGACTTCTTCCACGGGCGTGATCTGATCCCAAATATGGACCCAATAAAGATCGATGTAGTCGGTTCGCAGCCGCTTCAGGCTCGCTTCCACCGCCTGCATCATGTTCTTGCGGTGGTTGCCGGCCGCGTTCGGGTCTGTTCCCGGAACACTGTTGGTGTATTTCGTGGCTAATACAACGCTCTGACGGTGGCTCTCCATGAATTCGCCCAGAAACGATTCGCTCGTCCCGTTGGTGTAGACATTGGCAGTGTCGATAAAATTTCCGCCAGCCTCACGAAACGCGTCGTACACTTTTCGCGCCTCATCCTTGGCCGCGCCCCAGCCCCAGTCGTCCCCGAAGGTCATCGTTCCGAGCGCCAGTTCCGACACTCGAAGTCCGCTATTGCCTAAAAGTCGAAATCGCATTATCAGTTCCTTTCGTGATGAGTTGTGTAAAGCCGCGTGCGCTTGCCACGCGCGCCCCCAGTTGATCTTCTGAGATCCTGAACCGTCCCGTTCGATCAGACGTCCAGTTCCTCCTGTTGCCCCGCCTAATCGGAACACTTGCTTACGCTATAGCTGCATCTGCCGTTCGTCTGACATCGAACAACACTCCGGTCAAGTTTTCTGAGACCTTCCACAGCCTTGCCGCGATGGTCTGGTCTTTGGACAGCTTATTGGAGCTAACTTGCACTGGGTACCCGCGCAGTTCCATGAACCCACTGGGGCCGTAATACTCGCCGCCGTGTGCCTCTTTGTCGTAAGCGGCTCGCAATGTCGGTAAGGCTCCCATTGATATGTCTTGAGCGAAAAAATCGTTTAGGAATCCGGTTATGCTGGCATGACGTTGGAGTTCGGTCGCGGTCCAGCCGGGATGCGCTGCCGTAATGATTACCTCTGAACCGCTGCCCTTAAGCCGACGATTCAGCTCGTAGGTAAAGTAAAGGTTCGCGATCTTACTGTCTCCATATGCTCTCCACGCCTTGTATTGCCGCTTCTCCCAGGTCAGATCGTCGAAATTCAGCCGGCCGAACTTCTCTGCGCTGCTCGCGACATTGACGATGCGCGAACCTTTCGTCTCTTGCAGCAGGCTCATTAGCCCTGCGGTGAGAGCGAAGTGTCCCAGGTGATTTGTCCCAAACTGCAACTCAAAGCCATCTACCGTTTTCGAATACGGCGGTACCATCACACCAGCGTTGTTGATCAGCCGGTCGAGTCTCGGGTATTTGCTCTTAAATTCTTCAGCGAAGCGCTCGACCGACGAGAGATCTGCCAGATCGAGTCTCATGACTTTGACATTCGCCTTCTGATACTGGCTTTTAATCTTTTGTGCGGCCGTATGTCCCTTTTCCAGATTCCGCGCCGCAATGATCACCTCGGCGTTTTTATTCGCCAGCACACGAGCAGTTTCGTATCCGATACCGCTGCTCGAACCCGTCACGGCTACAACCGTCCCGCCTTGGTCGGGAATATTCTCTGCATTCCATTCGTTGTTTCTCACCTGTGTTTCTCCTTATAACAATAACTGAACGTTCGTTTAACACGCATCGCGATAAAAACAGTCACCTCGCCACAGCTTTCCAAGTGATCTCGTAAACTGCCTTCAGCAGCTTGTTATCAAGAACCACCTCGCCGCAGAAGTGCTGCTTGACCAGACCGATCAAGGGGGCAAAAGCGAATGCCGTAAAGATCTCCACCGGCACGTCCTTAAACACCTTTTCGCGCTTACCGCGCTCAAACCATTCGAACAGTGTCTGAAAGTAGCTCATTCCCTCTTCCTTGTGGACGCGGTCAACGAGCGGCGAATTGGCAAACTGCTCGGTGAACGAAAACTTCACGGAATTCTTCACGGCGTATTTGTAAAAGTTGTTCCAGATCACCTTGAACGCCTCTTCGACTGTGAGCTTCGGCTGCAAGCCTTTGCCAAGCGCTGCTGCTATTTCGCGTTTGACATGCGTGTACGTCTTGTTGAGCATGTCCTCCTTGTTTTCGAAATAGATGTAGATCGTCGCGGCCGAGACATCCGCCACCTTTGCGATCTTTGACATCGAGGTGTCTGCAAGTCCGTTTGTCGTGATCAGTGTGATCGCGGCATCGAAGATCGCCTGCTCCTTCTTCTCATCCTTGACTCTCATGGTTTCTATCATGAACGAACGTTCAGTTATTGTCAATTGCAGTCTACAACGTTTATGCCAGAATTCTATTAAAGGCTTGTTCCTGTCACTTCTCGGCAAGGTAGCGAAGACCGATTCAACGGTGTTCTTATTCTGGGCGAAACCGGCACCAGAAAAGAGTGGATTCTTCAAAGGCGGGCCGCGGTCGTGGAAATATTGCGACGGGGGTCGGCAATCAGTATCGTGGTTTTCTGGCGGCTGGCAGTATTATATAGAGATAGGAACACAGACTATGAGCATCAAGGTCGAATTCTCGAACGGCGTGTTCAAACCTCTTGAGAAGGTGGACAACGTTCGGGTGGGTGCGGTGTACACCGTATTGTCGGATGATGAACTCCGCAGCCTTACGGAAGATCTGCAATGGCTGAAGGCCTCAGAAAAGAGCTTCGAATTCTGGGACAACCCGGAAGATGCCATCTACGACACGCTATAAGCGCGGCGACATTGTCCTCGTTCCATTCCCTTTCACAGACCTGAGTTCCTCCAAAAGGAGACCGGCCCTCGTTGTCTCCCCTGATTGGTTTAATTCCTCGAATCAGGATTTGGTCCTCGTCGGCATTACATCGCAAATCGGCGATGATCCGCGGTCAGTTCTGTTGGATGATGCCGATTTTGTCGGGGGGAAATTACCGAAGCGCTCGATGGTGAAATTGGCGAAGGTATTTACAATCCATTCGGCGCTAATCGGAAAGCGAATCTGCTCAATAACAGAATCAAAATTGGAAAAGATTCTGAAGACCATCCGCGAATTCTATTCTTGAGCGCGCGAAGCCCTCTCACTTCGCATTTCCAACTTTCGCATATCTGGCTTTGACGGATTACTCACGACTTTGGCGACTTCCCGATATCGGAAGCAGTCGACGAGGTGATCGTTCACCATTCCGACTGCCTGCATATGTGCGTATATAACAGTGGAACCCACGAAGCTGAATCCGCGGTGTTTCAGGTCCTTGCTAAACGCATCGGATTCGGTAGAGGTAGCGGGAATCTGTTTCATAACTTTCCAGCGGTTCACTTTGGGTTGTCCGCCGACAAAACGCCACGAATATGCATCAAAACTTCCGAACTCCTCCTGAATTGCGAGAAACGCCCGCGCGTTGCGGAGGGCCGCCTCGATTTTTTGTCTGTTTCGAATGATCCCTGGATCCAGCAGCAGCTTCTGAACGCGTTTCCCAGTATATCGCGCCACTTTGTTGGGATCGAACGCGCTGAAAGCGCGGCGATAGCCTTCACGCTTGTTCAGGACGATCGACCAGCTCAGTCCGGCTTGCGCCCCTTCCAGAACAAGGAACTCGAAATGTTTGACGTCATCGTGGACCGGCACGCCCCATTCCCGATCGTGATATTCGAGCATCAGGGGATTGTTTTCTCCGACCCACCCGCATCTTTTCTTGACCTCGCTCATACTTGAGCGAAGCCTCCATCAACGAACAATTCTGTCCCGGTGATGTAGCTGCTGTCGTCGGACGCGAGAAACACCACGGCCCGAGCGATTTCTTTAGGTTTCGCAAGCCGTCCGAGTGGCACCGATGCGTTAATCGTCTTTAACCGTTGCTCTCCGACCTCCGAAGAACCTAACAGTTCCCTCAAGCCCTCCGTGTCTGTGGAACCATGACTCACGACGTTCACACGGATCTGCCGGTCCTTCAAGTCCGTCGTCGAAGTTCGCGCAAACGAGCGCACAGCCGCCTTTGTGGCGCTGTAGACACTGTTTGCGGGCAGACCTTTGCTGGCGACGATCGACGCGTTCAGAATGATTGATCCGCCTTTGTTCTTCACTGATCTGACCCAGCAGTGCGTATTTTGCAACGCCCGCATTCGCGAAGACGACATCGAGTTTTCCTTTTTCGCTTTTGATTTGCGAGAACAGGCGGTCGAGATCCTCAGAGTAGGAAACATCCGCTCGACGTCGGAAAGGTCCGCCCCATTCGCAATCATTTCCAACGTCCGCTTTTCGGCGGCGTGTAACGTCGCAGTCCGCTTTGCGCGATCATCCAACTGGCTCATCTTTCGATACGGACTTAGATTCTCGCATGGGAATGAAGCGTATCCAACCGTCGGACGATTTTGACGCCCAAGAAAAGCTGTATTTGGAACAGGAAATCCGTGGAGACATGGATTTCGAGCAGATCGTGGGGAACTGCAGTAATTGCCGCTCTAACCTTTTGGCACATGTTTTGCGCAGTCAGAGGGCCGAGGGCTGATACGCATGTTGAGAATCTCTATTGTCGAAAGTCCGCGCCGCTGCCGACTGGTCGTGGAGGTAAGCTGATCCCACCCTGGACCGCCCAACTCGCGACCGCGGGCGAAAAAGCCAGAGCGGATCTCCATGGGCGCGAACTTATCGTGGACCTCCGCAGCCTAACCGCCATCGGGGCGCAGGGAGAAAGCGTGCTCCTGCAGTTAATGAGCGAAAAGGTCAAGCTCCGCTGTGGCGTGTCTACAAAGGAGGTCTTGAGAAGACTCGCGTCAACGTCCCGTTGACAGTTTTGACAGCTTGGCAAGTGCTTTCGCATTCCCACCTTCAATATCAATCGTTTACTCGAAGTTAAGAGCTGGCACCCGCGTTGCATTCGGATTTACCGATCGAGTGCTTTTCAGAACGACATATTGAAGGAAACTACTGTGACGAATCAAAGCAAGCCGTACGAGCCCATGACCGCAGACAATGCCGCTCTGATCCTCGTCGACCATCAGATCGGCTTGATGACTGGAGTGCGTGATTATGAGACTGGCGAACTTAAGCGTAACGTTGTCGCTCTCGCCAAAGCCGCGAAGGTCCTGGGGGTCCCGACAATTGTCACCACCACGGCGCGTGACAGCATGTGGGGGCCGACTTTTCCGGAACTAGTCGAAGTCGTCGGCCCGGAGCGCATTATCGACCGCATGTCCGTCAACGCTTGGGACGATCCGAAGGTTGCAGCTGCCATCGAGGCAACCCGGCGCAAAAAACTCATCTTTGCGGGTGTTTCGCTGGAAGTCTGTGCCGGCTTTCCTGCAATTACGGCCATCGGCAAGGGATATGACGCCTATGTTGCTGTCGATGCCTCCGGCACGTTCAGCCAGACGAAGCGTGAAGTGGGCCTGCTCCGGATGCAGCAGGCTGGGGTGATCCTCTCCGACTACAGCACGCTAATGATCGAGATCCTCAAGGACAACGCCAGCCCGTTGGCCGCCGGTGTCTACGGGGCTCTCGATATGGCCTGGGCAAAGCTCGTCGGCCAGTTAGCGAAGGCATACGGCAAGTAAGTGTCATCGAGAAGTCTTAGGCCCTTACGCTCTCTGATCGCACTGTTGTTTGGTGCTGTCAGAGCCGTTGCAGCAGATTCATCGGTTGTCCAGGAAAGAGACGTCGTTCTCTTCGTCCAAAAGAGCGTCGGATATTGTGATTATCATCCCACGGTTCTATCATTGGTGAATCTAAACCGGGATTTACATCGTGCTTTCCGCTTGTTTCTCTCGAAGTGCCTTTAACGCTCCGCCCCAGGCAATGACTTGGTCGAGCATGACGTGAACGTGTTTTGCACCGATCAGGGCAGTCAGTTTTTCATTGTGTGCTGTGGTGCCCATAACTCTGTCTCCTGTCGGTTAAGATCCGTTTCCGAGTTGTCGGCGCAACTCACAGTCGTCCCTCGTTCTGCAACCGTTGTTGGATCTCATCGATCCGCCGTTCGCCCGCACGCAGTGTGGCAGCGCTGGTGTGCACCGAGTATTGTCCGAGCACGAGGTCGTGAGAGTGCGCTGCAGCTGAACCGAGAACAAAATCCGCATCGGCCTTCGCGTAGATATTGATGGGATTGTTCGACGGCTCAAAGATCGCAAGTTCACTGGCTTCCACCGTGTCAGGTACAAGGAGTTGGCCGGCGCTCAACGCAAGCCAACAAACCGTATGGTTGATGTCTGGTTGGTAGCGCCAGGACTCCCCGGCTCGCAATCGCACGGCCAGGTAGTTCAGCGAGCCCGGAGCCTTTAACGAGCTTGTTGCCTCACCGTGGTGGCCGATCAAAATACGTGCCGGACCGTCGCGCGCTACGCCATCAGGCGACAGGTAGATGTTTTCCACGGGTCCGAGTTCTTCGTCCGGCGGCAACGCGAGCCAGAGCTGGAACCCTCTGGTATGGCCCGTGTCGCCGGGTCCGCCACCGTGCCACGATCCGTGAGCCGCCTTGAACCATTCGACGCCGCCTTCCCGCAAGATACCCCTCGTTCCGTTCGAATCTTCGTAACGGACGCTTCCTTCGAAAAGGTATGTCACTGTCGCAATCCCGGAGTGGGGATGCAGGCCGATCCCGGGAAACGAGATCTCATCCATCTCGAAGAGATC
>WNGK01010877.1_pt1 | contig 19601 bp, 21 predicted proteins | sample 5400601 | NCBI WGS metagenome assembly WNGK01 (sample SAMN13153376, study PRJNA577476) | soil metagenome | isolation source: 60 cm soil or saprolite under Garry oak tree replicate 1 | place: USA:California | collected 2016-06-15
GCACCTCCGTTTGCAAAATATAATTAAGCAGTGACGACTTGCCGGAGCTGACTCTGCCGAACACGCCGACCTCAAACGCTGCGCTTTCCATGCGATCAAGCAGCATGCTCAGCGTGCCGCGAAATTCCACGAGACCGTGTGCGGCAATGATTCTCTCGATTTCACTGAGTAAACGTATCTCATCACCTGTTTTGCCTAATTGCTGGAGCCGCTGTTGCAGATCGGCGCCGGCGCCTTTACCCAAAAAAGTTCGCAGCTTGGCCACCAATCCATCCAGCTCCGCGCGGATACCGTCCAATCTATCGGCAGCCTCAGAAGAAAGAGGTCCGTAGGCGCGCATTCGTTCCGGTGTGAGTTCGTTAAGCGAGATCGAGCAGAACATTAGATTGATGGCGGCAGCCCAAACTGCGCCGGAGTGCGGTTCAGACGGCGGAATGTTCAGCTCCTCCATCACGCGCCGCATTGCTTCGCGAATTCGGAGGATATAATCGTGCGTCACCTTGCGCTGAATCGGCGTGGTATCGTCCGAATGCATCCGGAAGGGCGATGGCGAACCGGCATCGGCCATGGTGTGCTCAGCCTCGGAAAGCAACTTGTCGATGTACTGGAACGTGGTGCGCACATGCCGCTGATGGAATTCGCTAAAGCCGTGTGCTTCTGTCTCGTCACTCATTTTTCATATCGCCGTTGTCTCCCACGTCCTCCACGCTTAACACCCGAATGCGCTTGCGATAGAGACGGCCCCACGCGTGCATTGCCTCGACTGATGGCTGGAAAAACTTTTGCGCGATCAGAGTCGGTATAAACGCGCTCAGGATCACGACACTGACAAGAATTGTGTATCGCCGCTGGTCGATGATTTTGTTTTGCAGACCAAACAACGCCGAGATCGTGCCGAAGGTCAGTCCGGTTGCCATTAGAAGCGTTGTATAACTCGCTTCGCGTTTTCCCATGTAGTGCATGCGCGCCAGCGGGAACACGCCAACAAGCTTCGTGATCATCTTCAAGAGCAATAGAGCCCCAATTATTCCGAGCCCGGCCCAGAGCTCCGGCAATGAAACGTAAAGCCCCGCCTTGATGAAATAGAATGGCGTAAAGATCGCGAAGGCGATACTGCGCATTCGGTTTACGAGCGTTTTGTCGCGCAGAAAAACGCCGGCCATGACAAGACCGACGAGATAGGCCGGTAAAACGGCCTCGCTTTTTGCTGTTGTGGCCAGGCCACCCAGAAAAAACAGGATAAAAAAGATGAATTTAACCTCCGGCTCACTAACGCGAGTCGCGCCGAGTCGCACGATAATGAACTGCGTCCACGTCGGCATAAACCAAAGCACCACGCACATCACGACCACGAATACGACAAGCCACATGTTGAAGTTTGCGAACAAAACCCCGAGTGCGAGAACTGTGCCGAGGTCCGTAATAAAACACGCAGCCAGAATCGTCTTACCCATGGCCGTGTCGTTATAACCGCCTTCGATCATTACTGCGTAAACGACCGCCACCGATGTGGTCGAAAGTGCGACTCCAGCGATCTGCGCCTGCTGCAGGGGCCAACCGAGGACGAACTGCGCAAATAGCCAGACGATCGCGAACGGCACGCCGAAAGAAAGAATACCGATCAATCCGCTTGCGCGAAGATTCGCTTTCAGCGAACGGGGGTCGATTTCTGCGCCCGCGAGAAACGTCAGCACACCGCTGCCGAGCAGCGCGAGAAAATTGATCCAATCGGTCGTCGCGTGAATCCCAAGGAAATTCCCCGCGACCACGCCAACGAGAATCTCGACCAATGCAACAGATATACCTGCCCAAATTGAAATGAGGCTCGCTGAAAGCGCGAGCGCCATCCAAATCGCGGCAATAAACCAAACGTTTTGCGTCATAACTCCTCCATTTGCCTTTCGGCATTAGCAGGAGTCATTAGCTACGCGGTTTTCCTTTTCAGGACGGCAAACTCCATTGCCTGGGCCGCACCTTACGGCCTGGCCTGCCATGGTCAACTCATTCGCTCCGTATATTGTTCTGCCTTCTCTGTCGACGCGTTCCTTTGCCTGATCCTTTTGCGGTCTCGATGTTCAGTGAGGCGATTTTTCCCGTCGATGCCTTTGGCCAACGGAGGCTGCCGGGCGCTTTCCTCACGAAATTCGAGAAAGACCGGTCAGTCAGCAAATTTAAAGTTTGACGGATTCGGATAATCCGATATCGTAATATATATGAAACTCTTCTGGTGATGTCAGGATGCGGTTTGATGGCGATTCAGGCCGCGGCAGCGGCCGGCGGGGCGGTACTCGAACAACGGACGCAATCGTTCACAATTGTGTTGAAAGGGCCGGTCGCCCGCGCTTCATCCACCCGGCGGAAGGTGGGCAATGCGAGGGTGTCGTCTTCACCACTACAAGCCCCAATGGCAGGGAGCGGATTTGGCTGCTCACGGCCTATGACGTTAAGGAGGGCCGTGTGGAGTACGTCGTCGTGGTGCCTGGCCTTACGGCCAACGAAATCAAGATCCAAGTAATTCCCGATGGCGAGAGGCAATCCAAAGCAACGGTCACGTATCGGCATTCCGCGGTCGCGGCGGAAGGGAACGAGGAGGTCGCCAAACTGGACGCACACTGGGCAGAAGAACAACGGGCTCACTGGGAGACAGCTATCAATGCTGCGTTAGCCAAGGGAGGCACGCATGACTGATGTCGAACTAGCGCGGGCGCTCGAGCGGGTTGAGATCGCGAACGAGAATTTCCATCATACTTCGCACTTGCATGTGGCATGGGTTTATCTCGCTGAATCGTCATCGGTGGACGAGGCTGCCGCTAAAATGCGCGCTACGCTGCGGAGATTCGCATCGTCTGCGGGTCAATTGGAAAAATACCACGAGACAATCACACTGTTTTGGGTGCAACTCCTCGCTAGCGAGCACGTAGCCAACTCCGGCAAGAGCTTGGAGGAAATCGTTGCTGCGAATCCGCGGTTGCTGGAAAAAAATTTTCTACTTGATTATTATTCGGAAGAGCGGCTTTACAGCGATGGCGCGCGGACTTCATGGATGGAGCCGGACCTAAAACCGCTTTCCTTCGATGCCACTGCATTTTGTTCATCCAGTTCACCGGGCGACACATCGGCTCGGGCTCTATCTCGATGACTTGGGCGAACGAAAACTGACGCAGGGCGAAGCGCACATTCTGGCACTCCTCGCGCATTCCGCGCCGGCGAAGGTTGCCGATCTTCATCGTAGCCTCGCGCACAAAAGATCGACATTGACCAGTATTCTCGACCGCTTGGCTCCGATCTGGAACGATCCGTCATGCAGCGTGTGAGCGCCGCCGACATCAAAGGATTTGACAACGTCGTGGCGGCGCTTGAACAGGAAGCCCATCGGCGGATGCGTGCGCGACGCCACTGACGGGTTGCGCTCGGCGAGGGCTCCGTTTCCCTTTCTCCTTAAACTCGCCATTCACCGGATCAATCGTCCCGAATCGGAACCAACGCAGGCGCACAGAGCTGCCGCGCCTTCGTGGTTCGTCATTCGTCATTGGTCATTTGGGCTACATCTTGAAGCGTTCGCCGAGGTAAAGCTGGCGGCTGATCGGGTCGCTGATGAGAAAATCTTTTGTTCCTTCGCTCTCGACGCGGCCTTCGAAAATCAAATATGCGCGGTCCACAATCGACAAGGTCTCGCGCACATTGTGGTCGGTGATCATGATGGCGAGCCCCGATTTGCGCAGGTTTACGATAATCTGTTGTACATCATAGACCGCAATGGGATCGACGCCGCTGAATGGTTCATCAAGCATCAACAACTTCGGTTGTGTCACCAGCGAACGCGCAATCGTTAATCGCCGCTTCTCGCCGCCACTCAGGGTCAGCGCGGTATTTTTCGCGATTCGCTCAATGCCGAATTGGTGCAGCAACTGATCGCAACGATTCCGCCGCTCTGTTTTGCTCAGGGGAAGCGTTTCTAAAATCGCCGTGATGTTTTGCTCCACGGTCATCTTCCGAAAAATCGATTCTTCCTGCGGCAAGTACCCCATGCCGAGCCGCGCGCGCTTGTACATCGGGTAGTTGGTCACGTCGGTGTCCGAAAAAATGACGCGCCCGCTGTTGGGTCTGACGAGACCGACAATCATGTAAAAGCTGGTTGTCTTGCCTGCTCCATTCGGCCCGAGCAGTCCTACGATCTCGTTGGCCCTGACATGCATGTTGACCCCATCCACTACTGCCCGGCCGCCATAAATCTTCACGAGTTGGTCGGTGGTGAGAACAGTCTCTCTCTCTGCCGCAGGCGGCGCAGCGACTTTTGGAATGGAGACAGGTGCAGTTTGGCTAATCATGGTTTTGGCAAAGGCGGAGCAGGCGAGACCTGAGCGGGCGTCGTTTCGGTTTTTTTTGCGTCCTTTGTCTCCTCTTTCGGCTGCTGGCGAATCTCGGTACGACTCGGTCCATGCGTCGTCAATTGGCTGTTTTGGTTAATGAGCATAACCGTATCAGGGCTGGTCGCCACGTGCATGTTCGGTCCCTCCTGCACACGCGGCGTTCCGGTCAGTTCAACGTCTCCCGTGGCAGCAGTATAGATGGCTTTATCGGCTCGACCGATTGCGCGCGTCGGCGGTCCACCGTTGGGATCCGGGCGGTCGCGCACCAGTCCAACGTTCCCCTCTGCGATGGCTCTTTCAAGGCCCTGATTTTGCCCCTTCGTAATGAACACTGTCAGTTTGTCGGATTGAAGATTGAAGCGCGGGTCAGTTACCTTCACCCGGCCGCTAAAGATGCCCACGTTCTTGGTTGAATCAAAAAAAGCCTCATCCGAATAGATTTCCGTTGTGGTCGGTTCATTGGACTGTAACGCGTTTGCCCCGGGACCAAACAATTTCGTCGTAGATGATTTATTTTCTTTATCGGTCGCTGGTTTGTCCGCCTTCTTCGCCTTCTTCGCTGGTGCAGCGGAGCCCCCTGGCGCAGCGGCAATCTGCCCCTGAAGGTGCTCCCCCGTCGCGCAGGCGATAAATAGGATCAACGCCGCGAATGTTTTCATTCGTTCGTGCTTGTTTTCCCTGTCAGATGCGATTGGTCGGTGATCACCATTTTTACATTGCCAATTAGTCGCCCGGTCTTCGTGTTGGTGTCGAACTGCACGGAATCGCCGGCGATGTTGAAATCTGCGCGCTGGATTGTTGTCCGCTCCTGCGAGCTTAGGATGCGGGTCTTCAAGTCAAGTATCGACGTGTGCATGTCGATTCGCAGGTCGGTCTGATTTTCCGGGGTGTAGGTCGTAATTTTAAGATGTTCAAAGCCGACGTGCTCCTGGTCAATGCGTCGTGCCGTCCCTGCTTCGAATCTTCCCCTTAGATGGCCTTCGCCATCGAAATCCGGCAACACAAGACCTTTGGCTTCGTGGCCGATAGGCAACGGAATATTGGTCAGACTTTGCTCGCCTGGGGAAACGCTCGGCGCCACTCCCGCGCGAGTTTGTTTCTTTTGGTGGCCTTTCGACTGCGCAAACACGTGACTTGCCGCCACCGCAATCGAGAACAGAATCAGCAGTAACCAAAGGGACCAGCCCCAGTCCGCCATAGGACGGACTCGCTGCGGCGAGCTTGCGGAGCGGCCGCTACGAGACAGCAGCATGAATAGCCTTTAACATGCACAAATGCTTCGGCAAATCCTTTAGCGGAATCTGGTTCGGCCCATCCGACAAAGCGCGCGCCGGATTTTCGTGCACCTCCATAAAGATGCCGTCGCATCCGGTGGCCATGGCGGCGCGAGCCAATACCGGCGCAAGAGCGCTATCACCCGAGGTGGAGTCCCCTGCCCCGCCGGGGCGCTGCACGGAATGCGTCGCATCGAAGATTACACGGTATCCAGCCTCGCGAATCCAATAGAGCGATCGCATGTCGACCACCAGGTTGTTATACCCGAACGTGGTGCCGCGTTCCGTGAAACAGAATTTTGAGCTACCGAAGGCGATCAGCTTTTCGGCGATGTTTCGCACGTCCCACGGCGCAAGGAACTGACCTTTTTTTACATTGATCGCACGACCCGTTTCCGCGGCGGCGCGCAGCAAATCGGTTTGCCTGCAAAGAAACGCGGGAATTTGTAACAAGTCGATCTTTTCAGCGGCAACCTCGGCTTCCTCGGGCGAATGAACATCCGTCGTGACCGGAACTTTCAAGTCGCGCCCGATGGCCGAAAGAATCTCGCAGCCATCTCGCACACCAATCCCACGAAACGAGCGCACCGAGCTCCGGTTGGCTTTGTCGTAGGAAGCTTTAAAAATAAAATCGACATCTTCCGCCGCGCAGATTTCCGCGATCTTTTTTGCCATGCGCCAGGCGAACTTCTCCGACTCGATCACGCATGGGCCGAGAATGAATGCCGGGTGTTCCCCGCCGATCGTAATTTTGCCAACGCGCAACGTCTTCGGCTTCTTACTCATAATCACTCAGGGTATCATCCCGAGCCCCGAATGCTTTCGAGGCGAGGGACTCCATAATCGGACGAAATATTACGCAAATCATCCAGTGCGAACAATTACTGAGTGAGAGGTTCCCCGCTCCGCTCGGAATGACCGCGCTTTTATTGCATGGTTGGTCGGTTGCGGCGCACCAGATCCGCAATCGCAAACGGCACGTACAATCCCAGAAAGAACAGTAACGCCACTCCGTGCATCTCCAGAAGGTAAAGCGGACGCGAATCGGAGAGAAAACTCAAAATGGAAAACGCTTCCGGTTTGTGCAATAGAAATCCGTAATTGAAACCCGTCAGCTCGTCGGCAATGACGGTAACCACAAAATAAAATTCCGACCATAGAAACACGCGCACGATCGACATGGGGTATGGTCGGTATCGCCGTGTCAACATTAGAAAAACCACGCCGATGATAATACCAGAATGCGATGTAAAAAAGCTGATGAACCGCCAATCTGGAAAACCGAACCGCAAATTGGGCGTGAGCACAGCCTGGAGCGTACCACCAATCCCCCAGAAATATGCCACCTCAAACCAGCGCTGATTTCCAGTCCACATTGCGACGATTACCACGACCATGCCCCAATCACATAATTGTAAAGGCAACATTTGCTGCCAGCTAACGACGCCGTGGCTGCGGACAAAAATTAAGTAGCCGACATAGTTCAACGTGAGCACTGCCGAGAGGAGGACAACAATTCCGCGTTGGATGCGCGGCGATTTTGTGCGGCGCACGATCGCGGCAAGCGCAAAGGGCAGGACGATCGTGAGAAAAATGACCGCAAGATGCGGCAAGCCATACGGTTGAAACGAATGCTCCATTGCAAGATCGACAATGGTATGGAAATCGCGCTGCGATGTCCATGGACGGCGCAGCGCGCCGTCTCTACCTGATCAACCAGAGATTACAGGGAATCACATCGGTGATCCAGGCGATGTTACTCGGTAGTTGCTGGATCGCACCGTCGCTTTTCTGCATTGGCACTACCAGCAAGTCTGCGTTGACGGATTGAACAAAGTCCGAGGCAGCCAACCCAGTGTTGCCGCGGATGCAGCGCGCCTCAATCGGGACCTCGGTCGCGCCAGCTGCCAAAACGAATCTTTCCAGCGCATCTTCTTCCTCGTCTTTTGTCTTCGGTTTTTCACCTTCGCCGGCATCCGCGCGAATCGACGCGCGCGCCTGATCGAACGTCGTAATAATGCGAATGACATAAAGCCGCTCGCATGATTCAGCCAAGGCGAGAGGCAATGTCGTTTTCAATGCCTGCAATCCGTGCTCGGAATAATCGGCGATAAAAACAATTCGGCGCAGCGGTTTGGGTTTCGCATCCGGCTTGGTAAAGAGCATGACCGAACAGCGGGCTTCTTGCACAAGGCGGCGCGCGACATTACCAAGAAACGGATGCAACACGACCTCCTTTTCGAGGGCGCCGGCGACGATCATGTTGATCTCGTGGAGGGCGAGCGCGCGGAGAATGGCTTGGGCTGGATCGCCTTTTTCGTAATGAATTGGGGAATCGGCCGGAAGCTGCAGTTGCGCGAGCGCATCGTTAAACTTCTTCGATGTTTCCTCATCGCGATCGCCCACGTAAATCAAATGGAGGTCGGCGGAAAATCTGTCCCGGATTCGCTTCGCTTCAGCAAGCACCTGCTTGAACCGCGGGGAAAACGTGCTGGCGACAGCAATCGTACGATACGGCGATGGATTGTTCATTTAGAGTAAAGATTAATCTCCCGGCTTCCACGCCGTTCGGCAACCGCAGAAAAGTTTGATGTTTGACGTTTGATGTTTGACTTTGCGTTCGCAATTCCGCTTATGAGACGCGCCATTTACCCGGGTAGTTTCGATCCTGTGACGAACGGGCACCTCGATATCATTGAGCGTGCGCGGAAACTGTTTGATGAAGTCATTGTGGCTGTGGCGCATAATGACGAGAAGCAGCCGCTTCTCTCACTGAAGGAACGTCTCGATTTGTTGCGCGAGACCGCTGGAAAGATCGACAATGTGCGAATTGCCCAGTTCAAAGGATTGCTTGTCGAATTCGCCAGAGCGGAAAAAGCCGGGGCAGTCATCCGTGGTTTGCGCGCCGTTTCGGATTTTGAATTTGAATTTCAAATGGCGCTAATGAACCGGAAACTCGATGCCGATGTAGAAACAATTTTCCTCATGCCGAAGGAGGAATATACTTATCTTAGTTCTCGTATCGTGAAGGAAATCGCGCGTCTCGGCGGCGATGTATCGGGTTTTGTGCCGCCCGCGGTCGCCAACACGCTCAGTAAAAAATTCGGCCCGAGTCATTCTTGACACGTATTTTTCGAACCGCGGATTAAACGGATGGAATCATGAGGCTGACAAATGACGAAGCACGAACGAATGACGAAATCCGAATGACGAAAAGGACTGTCCGATCGCTGTTTGGTTATTCGAGCATTCGGCCTTCGTCATTCGTCACCGGGCCGATTCCAAGCGATGAAGATTCATCTCAAACAAATTCCAACTGAAGGTCTGCATCTCGAGGGGGATGAAGAATGCCCTATTCCCGAGTTGGAAGCGGAGGGAATTCGTTGCGTCGGACCGCTGCATTACAGCGTCGATCTCGGCGTTGCAGGCGGGGCGCTGTGGGCAAGCGGATCACTTTCGCAGCCGGTAGAGCTCCGTTGCGTATCGTGTCTGGAGAGGTTCGTGCGCGAGATTCAGGTGCCTGCATTTGCGGTACACATGGACCTGCCTGGGCCGGAGACCGTGGATCTTACGCCATTCATGCGCGAGGACCTTTTGCTGAATCTGCCTGCGCATCCGCGTTGCGATCGCGACGCCGGCCGAGTTTGCAAGCCAAAGCTAATCGAAACTGCGCCGCGAGACGCGACGCGCAAATCGGATTGGAGCGCGCTGGATAAGTTGAAGTTGAAGCGCTGAAGCGTTTAATTGTTAGGTCGTTAAATTGATTCACGATTTCGGTTGTCTATCCACGTCCCGATTGTTTTTGCCCAAATACATGCTTTTTTAGCTGCCTTACATGGGAGTTCCAAAACGCAAAACGTCGAAAATGCGCTTGCGGACGCGCAGAGCGGCGAACCGCTGGCATGCCCCGCACCTGAACAAATGCCCGCAGTGTGGTAGTACCGTCGCCTCTCATATTGCGTGTCCGTCGTGCGGTTACTACCGCGGGCGCCAAGTGTTGACACTCGAAGGCAAGTAGATTCGCGTTGAAGCGTTACATCGTGAATCGTTACATCGGTTCCGATTCACGATTTATGAATCCCAATTTGCGCTGTTCCTCATTTTTCCCTTTGCAATCAGCCAGTTTAGTTCGCAAAATTTCGCACCGATGAAAATCGCCCTGGATGCGATGGGCGGTGACTTTGGCCCGCCTAACCTCGTCGCTGGCGCCGTCATGGCGCTGCGTGAGTATCAACAGATTAAGAAACTGTATCTGGTCGGCGACTCCGCCGGCATTGAAAGCGAGTTGCGCAAACAACAGTGCAACGATTCACGGATCGACATTGTGCATTCCACCCAAGTGGTAGAGATGAGCGATCGCGCCTGGACGGCCGTTCGCCACAAAAAAGATTCGTCTGTAAGTCGCGCCGTTGATCTGGTGAAACGCGGCCAGGCAGACGCGATCGTGACCGCCGGCCACACTGGTGCAGCCGTCGCTGCAAGCATGATCAAGCTGCGCACATTACCGGGCATCGACCGTCCCGGCATCGCGGCGGTGCTTCCAACAGAAACCAATGTTTTTGTTTTGATCGATGCAGGCGCAAACATCGACGCGCGGCCCGAACATCTTCTTCAATACGCGTTCATGGGCTCAGTTTATTCGCGCCATGTTCTCGGCTACAAGAGTCCGACGGTCGGTTTGGTATCGCTCGGCGAAGAAGACGTGAAAGGCACTGAGAAGACCAAGGAAGTCTTCAAGATGCTGAAGAAGAGTTCGCTCAACTTCGTCGGCAACATCGAGGGCCGGCATTTGTTTGAGGACCCTGTCGAAGTTGTCGTATGCGACGGATTCGTCGGCAACGTGATCTTGAAAACGTGTGAATCGATCGCGGTGGCGATTTTTAAATGGCTCAGGCACGAATTAGACCGCTCCAAATGGCGAATGGCCGGCGCCTATCTCGCTCGGCACGCATTTAAGGACATTAAGAACAAGACCAATTACGAAGAGTACGGCGGCAGCCCGCTTCTCGGCGTGAACGGCATCTGCATCATTGCACATGGCGCGAGCAGCCCGCTGGCGATCAAGAATGCGCTGCGAGTGGCAGCAGAGTCAATTGAACAGCAGGTGAACCCGCATATTGTCGAGGAGATTCGCCGTTACAATGAAACGACAGCCTCGCTCGAGCCCGCGCTCCGCTAAACCGCTGCGTACGGTCTCAATCATCGGCACGGGTAGTTATGTGCCCGAAAAAATTGTGACCAACGCGGATCTCTCGCGCATGGTCGATACCAGCGACGATTGGATCACCACTCGCACGGGCATTAAGGAACGCCGTATTGCCGCCAAAGACGAAAACACAAGCGACATGGCCGCCAGGGCGGCCCTGAAGGCAATCGAACAGGCAAAGATTTCGCCTAGGGAGATCAATCTCATTCTCGTGGCAACAGCCACTCCCGATATGTTATTTCCCGCCACGGCCTGTTTCGTTCAGAAGAAGATCGGTGCAACTAATGCCGCTTGCCTGGATATTTCCGCAGCCTGTGCCGGGTTTCTTTTCGGCATTGAAATTGCGCAACAATTTATCACGTCGCATACGCACGACACGGTGCTTGTGATCGGAGCCGAGAAATTAACGTCGATCACTAACTGGACCGATCGCAACACTTGCGTGCTTTTCGGGGACGGGGCAGGCGCCGCTGTTTTGCGTCACCGCGGCAGCTCTCACGGCGTAATTAGCACGCATATTGGCAGCGACGGTCAGTACACCGATATTTTATTCATGCCCGGCGGTGGTTCGCGTTGCCCGATCACCCGCGACAATGTGGATCTGAACTTGAACACGATCCACATGACCGGAAAAGAAGTTTACAAGCAAGCGGTCACCGCCATGATGAACGCATCGAAAAAAGCACTCGAACAAGCTGGCTTGTCTATTCACGATATTGCGTGCGTCATTCCGCATCAGGCCAACTTGCGCATCATTGAAGCGATCGCAGATCGGCTCCGTATCCCGCTCGAAAGATTCTACGTAAACTTGGACCGCTATGGAAACACATCCGCAGCCGCTGTGGCCATCGCACTCGACGAAGCCAATCGCAGCGGGCGGATTAAGCCTGGCGATTACATTCTCATGGTCGTGTTCGGCGGTGGCCTTACCTGGGCAAGCACAATACTCGAATGGTAGCAAAGAAGTTGAGAGTCTTTAGTTGAGATTGATAGAAGAACGCCCGTATGAACTCTCAACTCGTCGAAACACACGCATCTCGACTTTTTGTCATGTCGAGCGAAGTCGAGACATCTCTTACTGCTATGCAGTTTAGATAAACAATGAGAGATTCTTCGACTCCGCTCGGAATGACAAAATGCTGATCGAAACACACGCGCATCTCGATTACCCGGATTTCGCTAACGATTTGGACGATGTGCTTCGTCGCGCAAACGAGGCCGGTGTGACGCGTATCATCACGATCGGGACGTCAATCGAGAGCAGCCGGCGCGCAGTCGATCTCGCTGAGAAATATTCGAGCGTCTACGCCGTAATCGGCGTTCATCCGACCTATGCCGAAAAAGCGGGGGAAGACGTGATCACGCCGTTGCGCGAGCTGGCGAAGAGTCCGCGCGTCGTGGCGATCGGCGAGACCGGTCTTGATTATCATCATTTGCCGAGCGTCGAAGCAGCGAAACAGAAAAATGTGCAGGTGTTCAGCGCGCTACAGAGCGGAACTGAAGAGCAACTGGGCGGTTGAGCTTCACCTCAATGTGGTCATTCACCAACGCGACGCGTGGGACGACACGCTCGAGATTATGAAGCCGTACGCCGGAAAACTGCGCGGCGTCTTTCATTGCTTCGGCGGAACGCTCGAACAGGCGAACGAAGTTCTTGACCTCGATCATCTGGTTTCTTTCACCGGCATCGTCACGTTTAAGAACGGCGCGAGCGTGCGCGAGGTTGCCGCCAAGGTTCCCTCCTGGAAATTCATGGTCGAAACGGATTGTCCATATCTCGCACCGGTGCCGTTTCGCGGGAAACGGTGTGAGCCGGCGCACACGCGCATCGTGGCAGAGACGATCGCGGTCGCGCGCGGCGTGCCATTGCAAGAAATCGCCGAGGCCACCACGGAAACGGCGGAGAACTTTTTTAGGTTCAACCGCTCATGACAAGTCGTAACGCGATCGACATCTTGACCCGCCTCACTGTTATCGGCGCGATCGCACTCGTCATCTCGTCCTGTGCCGCGCCGGACACGCGGCATCACATCGTTATCAGCGCGCGCGAACAAAAATTAGCGGTTCTCGATCGCGGTAACCTGATGGCCATCTATCTAGTGTCCACCTCCAAGTTTGGTCTCGGCGACTGGCCCGGCAGCTCTTGCACTCCACTGGGCGAATTGGAGGTGGCAAAAAAAATTGGCGATCACGCAACGCCTGGCACTGTCTTCAAAGATCGACGCCGCACTGGCGAGATTGTCGCATCGGATTCTCCCGGTCGCGATCCAATTGTCACGCGCATTCTTTGGCTGCGTGGGCGCGAAGCGCAAAACGGAAATGCGTTCGCCCGCATGATTTACATCCACGGTACGCCAGAGGAACGCAACATTGGCTTCCCGGCGAGTTACGGGTGCATTCGAATGCGCTCCAGCGACATCATTAATCTATACGAAATCGTCGGCCCCGGCGCAGAAGTGACGATTATTGATGCACCACTCGCATCGGTGATTCCAATACTGGCTGGCCCAATACAACTGGTGCAGACCGCTCACTCAACGAGTGCGATTCGTTAGGCTGTAGCCGGGGGGGCACCGGCCGCGGTCACCGACCGCGGCAACAGCTCACGGCAATTTCCCGAGATGCTTTCTCGGCGTTTCACGCGAAAGCAATTCCATATCCGCATCAACCATGATGCGGACGAGCTCGTGGAATCGCACTTTTGTTTCCCAATTGAGAATTTCTTTAGCTTTGGAGGCGTTACCCATCAGGAGATCTACTTCCGCCGGGCGCTCATACCGCGGGTCGTGTTTGACAAATTCTTTCCAATCAAGATCGACATGCGAAAAGGCCGCTTCGACAAACTCACGCACGGTATGCGTTTCGCCGGTGGCCAGCACAAAATCGTCTGCTTCGCCATGTTGAAGAATTCGCCACATCCCTTCGACGTACTCCGGCGCGTATCCCCAATCCCGTTTCGCGTCCAGGTTTCCCAAAAACAACTCGTGCTGCAACCCACGCTTGATCGCCGCCACGGCGCGGGAAATCTTGCGAGTGACGAAAGTTTCGCCGCGCCGCGGGCTTTCGTGGTTGAACATAATGCCGTTGGTTGCGAAAAGGCCGTAGCTCTCGCGGTAGTTGCGCTTTGCCGAACATTTCGCTGCTCGATGCTTGATAGAAGCGTGAACGCAACCCGACTTCGCGAATGGCTTCCAAAATGCGGATCGTGCCAACCCCTGTGACATCGGAAGTGTATTCAGGAATGTCGAAGCTCACGCGCACATGGCTTTGCGCACCGAGATGATAAATTTCATCCGGCTTCAATCTGTAAAGAAGTTTGACCAGGTTGACCGAATCGCTCAGATCGCCGTAGTGCAGAAACATGCGCACCCCGTTGATGTGCGGATCGGCATAAAGATGGTCGATGCGCGAAGTGTTAAATGTGCTGGCGCGGCGAATGATCCCGTGCACTTCGTAGCCTTTCTCCAGCAGCAGATCGGCCAGATAACTACCATCCTGGCCGGTGATGCCGGTAATGAGCGCCTTCTTCATGCGTAGGGTTCCGCTCTAGCGCGAATGCGCAGGTCAAGCAAACGAATTACAACCGTCCATCCCATCACTCCCCTACTCCGGCGGCGAAACCATGATTCGCGCCAGAACAGCGCGCTGTTCCGCGACCAGTTCCGCGATGCCTTTGCGTCCAAGCGCGAGCATTTCGTCCAGTTGTGATTGCGCAAACGTCGCCTCCTCACCGGAGCCTTGCACTTCTACGAATTCGCCGTCCTCGGTGGCCACGAGATTAAAATCGACGGTGACGAGTTTGTCCTCTTCGTAATTAAGATCGACGATCGCCTGTCCATTGAGAACACCAGCGCTCACCGCTGCGACCAATTTTCGCACCGGCGGCACATCGATCTTTTTTTCTCTCGCAAGTTTCCGACAGGCCATTGCGACAGCCAGGCTGGCCCCGGTAATTGCTGCTGTGCGCGTACCGCCGTCGGCTTGCAAGACGTCGCAATCCACCCAGATCGTGCGTGGCCCCACCTTTTCGAGATCGACAACCGCTCGCAGCGATCGGCCAATCAAACGTTGGATCTCCATGCTGCGGCCATCGATTCGCCCTTTTGCAATATCGCGAGGTTTTCGTGTCTGCGTCGAGTATGGCAGCATCGAGTATTCGGCGCTAAGCCAGCCACCCGTTACTCCTTGCTCTTTCATCCATCGGGGCACGTTTTCCTCAATGGTGACGCCGCAAATGACACGCGTGTTACCGATCGCAACGAGCACTGAGCCGGTGGCATAAGGCGCGATGCCCAAATCGAAAGCAACCGGGCGCAATTCATCGCTGATTCGTCCATCAATCCGATCCATGGCGGCAAAGGTAGATCGTGCACAGCCGCTCGTCATCGAGGAGTTTTCGAATCGTTATAGCACCGCCAAATATTTTCACCGGCTTGAGTTTAGGAAAACGGTAGAACTAAAATGGCCAGGCTCCATATTGAGGATGGCTCGTTGGTTCTAGACATTGACACCGTGAGATATTAAGAGTGGTTTTTAATGAGGCCTGCTCCAATTTTCGATCGATTGGGTATCGGTCTCACGCCCGGCGATTCTCACTACCGTGCTTATGTCGGACCACCACAGGATTACGATCTGATTGCAGCGATGACTTTTAACCTGCTTACGACAGCAGGGTTGCGACAGCACCATAAACTGATCGATGTGGGTTGCGGCTCTTTGCGCGCGGGCCGTCTTTTCATTCCTTACCTGAATTCCGGTAACTACATCGGTGTCGAACCGAATGAGTGGCTGGTGAATGAAGCCATCAAGCACGAAATAGGCGAGGATTTGATTCGGATCAAAGCACCATCTTTCATTTTCAAATCGACTTTGTCCGCGACCGACCCGGTGCAAGCGGATTATGCGGTCGCGCAGTCGATTTTCAGCCACGCCTCTCGTGCCCAGATCGCGAACTGGCTCCTGGATATTTCCAATCATTTAAAAGGCAGCGGCGCGCTCTTCGCTACCTTCCTTATCGGAAACGAAGATTACAGCGGAGATGACTGGATTTATCCGGGCTGCGTCACTTATCGCCTGGAGACGATGGCGCAAGCCGCAGCTCAGGCTGGTTTCCGTTTCGTTCCGTTAAAATGGCGGCATCCCCGCCAAACATGGGCCCTTTTTGCTAAAGCCGGGTATGAGGTGTGGTGGAGCGATAAAATACCGCTCACGTGGAATTCGAAGATCGACGCGAACAAGTGACCATTGCCATCATTTTTCGGACTTGCCCTTAGGCGAGCCTATATCCGGTTAAACGTCGAAGAGCTTCCAGGTACTTGGCCGAGGTCGGCTCGTTGCCAGGACAAACTGATCCGAAGAAATTGTCTGTTCAAATTGGAGTTTACCGTGTGCGGCATCTATGATACGCATTTGTATTCCACATAAGTATTTGTCTGCTTCTTAAAGCGAAAACACTTGAAGGACCCATCGACCGCCAATACCGCCGTTTGCATCGCCGGCGCGCATCGCTCAGGAACATCGATGCTCACGAGGCTGCTGCATACTTGTGGGCTCTACCTGGGGCCAGAAAGCGAATTGATGCCAGCGCAAGCCGATAACCCCGAGGGTTTCTGGGAACATCTGGGGTTCGTGGCGCTGAACGACGAATTGTTGAATGAGCTCGGCGGCGCCTGGGATCTGCCGCCAAAGGCTAACGAGAACTTCGCAGACCCAAGGCTTGATCCTTTGCGTATGAAAGCGCGGCTGCTGACCGAACGATTTAATTCGGCAGGCGTCTGGGGTTGGAAGGACCCTCGCAACAGTTTGACTCTGCCGTTCTGGCAGGACCTCTTGCCCAAGCTGAAAACTCTAATCGTCGTACGTAATCCGCTTGAAGTCGCCCATTCGATGCGGGAACGAAATGGAACTTCTTACTCGTTTGGTTTGCGGCTTTGGGAAATCTACAACCGACGCATAATCGAAGCGACAAGCAAGCAAGACCGACTTATTACTCATTACGATTTCTTTTTCGGAGATGCAGAATCGGAATTACGCCGAATCGCACGGTTCGCTGGTCTCCCCGATACGCAAGTAGGCAGCGCCGCTGCGCTCGTATCGGCGCGAAGACGCCATATCCATTTCACCATTGACCAATTGATCGATGCTCGCATCTCTCCGGAGGTGATCGACCTTTATCGCGCTTTGATTGCCGAAGCATCGCCGAGGGGAAGAAAAAAAGGGAGGACGGCTAAGGCGCAGCAAAGGGCGAAAACGAAAGAGGCCGATTTACTTCCGGGAGCGGTCAGCCGGCTGAATGCCTTCGTTCCAGAAAGGATCGCGCAGATCGAACATCTCTACCGCGAACTTCTCGCACAAGCGGAAGCTCGCCACAAGATTCAAATCGAGGAACTCAACGCCCATCTTGCGCAAGCGGAAGCCCGGCATAAGTCACAAGTCAAGGAACTCAACGCCCATCTTGCGAAAGCGGAAGCTCGCCACAAGACTGAAATCGAGCAAGCGGAAGCCCGGCATAAGTCGCAAGTCGAGGAACTCAACGCCCATCTTGTGCAGACGGAAGCCCGTCACAAGTCGCAAGTCGAGGAGCTCATGGCCCATCTAGCGCAAACAGAAGCCCGCCACAAGTCGCAAGTCGAGGAGCTCACCACCAGCTACAAGACCGAAGTCGAAGAATATAAGCTACAAATTGCCAGACAGGAGGGCCATTACACCGCTGAACTCCAAGTGCTGCGTGATCAGTTTGCGCAGGCGAACGCCCGGCATCAGACCGAAGTCGAACAACTGCGCGACCGAATAATACAATTAAACCGTCTGCTTCACCACAGGAGCGTGAATCTCGCAGAAGACGAGAGGTACATCGGGGAGCTGACGGACCGGTTGCGCAAACAGCTATGGAATACGAGAAGGCTCTCACATCTGCTTGAGGATGCGGAACAAGCCGCTGCTCGGCTGCGTGCGTCGCGTCGGTGGAAATTCGCCAATCTGGGAGTAACGCTGAAAGCAAAACTGTCTCACAGGAAAGTATCGGAGGGCTACGGACACCTTGAAAAGATTGTGAACGCCTACGCCCAGTGGCGCACTGCGCACCCTGAAGTCGCAAAGATCGATGATGAAATTAAAGCAGCCCAGGTCCCAAAGATCCCCAGGACCGCGCTGGTGGAGGCAGATGGTCAAGTTGGCAGTTCCGGTGGTACCCACGCGGCCGATGAGGCTGGTAGAGGGGAAAGCAGCCCACCAAATAAAGCGCCCACAGTTCCAGCCGCGGCCACTCCCTCGTTGCCGTTGACTTCCCTTCACTTTCCAGCGCACGAGCAAGTTGAGGTCTCCGTGATTATTCCAGTGTTTAACCAGCTCCAATTTACCCATGCATGTCTCGCTTCGTTGCAGACTGCGCAGGAACGAGCGCGCTTCGAGGTGATTATTGTGGACGATTGCTCCACGGATAAAACAACTGAAGTCGTCCCTCAGATTCACGGCGTTGTTTATCTGCGCAATGAGACCAACTCCGGTTTCATTGTCTCCTGTAACCGCGGTGCAGCAAAGGCGCGCGGCAAATATCTCGTTTTCCTGAATAACGACACGATTGTTAAGGGCGGCTGGCTAAGCGCGTTGGTGGAAACCTTTGCTGAAGACCGGCAGGCCGGCATTGTCGGCTCGAAACTAGTCTATCCAGACGGCCGGTTGCAGGAGGCCGGCGGAATCATATGGCAGGATGCCTCCGGATGGAATTATGGCAAATTCGATGACCCGCAAAAACCTGAATACAATTATCTGCGCGAGGTAGATTATTGCTCAGCGGCAGCGTTGATGATTCCCAAGGCGTTATTTCTTAGCGTGGGTGGCTTCGATTCGCGCTACGCTCCCGCATACTATGAAGACACCGATCTGGCATTTAAGGTGCGCCAAGCTGGTTACAACGTGTTATATCAGCCGCTAAGCGAGGTCATTCACTACGAGGGCGCAACCGGCGGAACGGATCTCTCAACTGGCACTAAAAAACATCAGGATATTAACCGCTCGACCTTTGCGGAAAGATGGGCCGCGGAGCTGATGACGAAGCCGGCCAATGGCGATCTGACATTCCTTCGGCAGCCCCGAAAGCCTTCGGGGAAAAACATCCTCGTGATCGATCATCACCTTCCCATGCCTGACCGTGATTCGGGATCGCTCCGGATGTTCCAAATGCTTAAGCTCCTTCACCAGCTTGGTCATCGCGTCACCTTCATTCCCGATAATCTGGCAGACATTCCTCCTTACACGGGCGAGCTGCAAAAGCGCGGTATCGAAGTTGTCTATCATCCGTACATCCAAAAAGTGCGCGACTACCTCATTTCACACGGCTCCGAGTTCGACGCAGTCGTGTTAAGCCGGTGTCAGTTTGCGCGTAAACACATCGCGGAGGTGCGCCTATACGCACCCCAGAGTCGCATTATTTTTGACACCGTTGATCTTCATTTCCTTCGTGAAGAAAGCGAAGCACGTCTGACTCGGGATCCCGAAATAGAGCGAAAGGCACACGAAACCCGGCAGCGGGAGTATGAATTAATCGATCAATCTGACGAGACATGGGTGGTAAGCAGCACGGAACAGCAGTTGCTCCAGGACAAATGGCCTGACAAGTCTATCCAACTGGTCTCGAATATTGTCGATGTGCCCGGTTCCAAGACCCCGTTCGCACTTCGGCGAGACTGGCTATTCATCGGTAGTTTTCAACACCCGCCAAACATTGACGCTGTTCTCTTTTTCCTGAAGGAA
>WNGK01002590.1_pt1 | contig 19599 bp, 17 predicted proteins | sample 5400601 | NCBI WGS metagenome assembly WNGK01 (sample SAMN13153376, study PRJNA577476) | soil metagenome | isolation source: 60 cm soil or saprolite under Garry oak tree replicate 1 | place: USA:California | collected 2016-06-15
TTTGTCCGCGCACGTAGCGGAAGATTTAGCCCAGTACCGGCACTGGCAGCCGTACTTGCAGGATCTGGGCGAGTGCGAGGTGAAGCACGGGCTGCGCCTGCACCTGTTTAATCTCTATAAAGATGGCCTCGGCAATCCACAGGTCCCCGACAAACTAAAGCGAAGAGGACGAAAGAAGGAAACGGATGCAGTTCGCCCAGTCAGTCCGCCGCAGTGGCCAAAGTTCCTGATTGCAGTTGCATTAGTTGTAGCGGCCCTCGCCTTGGTGATCAGTTCTTTGATCTTTTTCCATCGAGCATCGCCGTTTCAGACCAAATCCACCGCTCCCGTGGCAATAGCTGGTAGCACGGCAGTTCTTATTCCCGAAAAGAGCATCGCGGTTTTACCGTTTGAAAATTTGAGCGCCGAGAAAGAAAACGCTTATTTCGCAGACGGCGTGCAGGATGAAATCCTCACTCTCCTGGCCAAGATCGCGGACCTGAAAATAATCAGCCGCGTCTCAGTGATGCAATACAAGAGCGGAGTTGCGCGGAATTTGCGCGAGATCGGCCAGCAACTCGGGGTGGCGCATGTCGTGGAAGGAAGCGTTCAGCGCTCTACCAATCGCGTGCGTGTCAACGCCCAGTTAGTCGATGCGCGGACCGACAGACAACTCTGGGGGCAGAGTTATGACCGCGATCTTACGGACGTGTTCGCGATTCAAAGTGAGATCGCCAAGGCCATTGCCGACCAGCTTCAGGCGAAACTCTCGCCACGTGAAGAGAACGCAATCGAACGTCCCCCGACAGGCGACATCACGGCGTTCGATCTCTACACGCGCGCCAAAAATCTTCTTCTAACGACAAGCTTTAGCAGTAGCGCGAAAGCGAATTTCCTCCAGGCGGCCGATCTGCTGAATCAGGCTGTCGCGCATGACCCATCGTTTTTCCAAGCGTATTGTCAACTCGCTTACACGCATGACGCGCTTTATTCCCTTGGCTTCGACCATACTCCCGCCCGCTTGGCCTTGGCGGGAGCCGCCGTCGAAGCGGCCTTTCGCCTCCGGCCCGATGCAGGCGAAGCACACCTCGCACGTGCCGGAAATCTCTATCGAGGATATCTCGATTATGACGGCGCACTGGCTGAACTGGAAGTTGCCCGCCAGACCCTGCCCAATGATCTCCGCGTATTCGAGCTGAAGGGTTATATCGAGAGGCGCCAAGGGCGCTGGGAAGAATCCACACGAAACCTCGAGCGCGCGATCGAGCTCGACCCGCGCAACTTTTTCATGCTGCAACAGATTGCGATCAGTTACGGATATCTCCGGCGCTACGCGGAAGAAAAAGCGATGTTGGATCGCGCGTTGGCCATCGAGCCGAATGATATCGATACAAAAACAGCGAGTGCCTCTGTAGAATTCCATTGGAAAGCAGATACCCTACCGTTGCGTGAAACGATTGATTCAATTCGGGCCACAAATCCCGACGCGGTGCCGCATATCGCCGATGATTGGCTCAATTGCGCGCTGGCCGAGCGCGACGCCCGTGCCGCAAAAAATGCTTTAGTCGCTCTGGGCGAAACACCCCTAACCGATTACGCTGTTCACTTAAACCGGTTGGTAATAGAGGGCGTTCTCGCTCGGATGACGAAAAACGAGGGTAAAGCACGCTCGGCTTTCACTGCGGCACGCGCGGAGCAGGAGAAAACTGTGCAAGCTGAACCAGATTACGGCCCGCCGCTATGTGTCCTTGGTTTAATTGACGCTGGTCTTGGACGCAAAGAGGAAGCACTGCGCGAAGGCCGGCGCGCGGTCGAGCTACTGCCCGTGGAAAAAGATGCAATTAACGGTCCGCTCATGATCGAGTATTTGGCGGTTATCGCTGCGTGGGTGGGCGATAAGGATCTCGCGTGCGAACAGCTTGCCACCGTCGTTCGTCCCCCGAGCACCGTCAGCTATGGCAAACTGAAGCTGCTGCCGTTTTGGGATCCGCTGCGCGGTGACCCGCGCTTCGATAAGATCGTCGCGTCCCTCGCGCCGAAGTAGGCGGCACGCTTTCCAATCTCGCGGGAGATATCGGCGTCGGTTACTTGTCGATGGCAAAAGGAGAAATACCCGATACGCGGCAAAAGCGATGCTCCTGTACCCACGGGCCTGTGGCCCGTCTGCCTTTGCGATTGTGCGTGGGTCGTCCCAGAAACGGCCCATAGGTTCGTTCACTGGCGTTCGCTTCACAGGTGCGTCTTGCCTTCATTCAGCGCCCTTGCTACTTCCTCAGCCGGACCGCCCCACCACGCGGGGTCTCGAAGATGATCGGCAGGTAAAGGAGGGTGGCAGCATCCCCATTGACCGGTGCACAAGCGATAAATGTGCAGCCGCAATCATTCGATGCAATCAGGTGCCAGCCTTTGGAGAACAAAAAAGGCATAACGGCGCGCCGCGCGCGAAGTACTGGGAAATTATCGCTGACAATCTCAGCAAAGCCGGTTGGAGTTGGGGCTGCGCCTCAACTGCGGATTCCAACGGGCGAACAATCTTCATTGCAGATGCACATTGTAGCGACGGAAAGCGTTTCATTGTGCGTGCGGATGAAAAATTGACCGCCTTTCTCGAACTCGAATCTGCGATTCGCGCGGTCAGAATCCCGAGCTGTCAACCTTAGCGATAAAATTTACGCACAAGAAACGAGCGGCTTGGTGGGCCAAACTACTTCTTGGAGGAAAGGGCTATCACGAGCCGGTACAAATATTCAAGCCCATCATAGAAGGATTTGACGCCGATGCGTTCATCCTTGCCGTGATAGCGGTTGTCAAAGATGTCGACCATCAGCCCGGAATGTCCGTAACTGAGTATACCGGCGTTGCGCAGGAACGAGCTATCCGTCGCTCCAGGAGACATGATTGGCACAACGGGAATGCCGGGCCAAAGTTCGGCCGTGAGCTTTTCGACGGCTTGCATGATCTCAGGGTTGAGCGGTGACGGCGGGCTCAGTGTGTAGGGTGCAATTTGCGTCACGGAAATTTGGTCATCCGCAAGCACGCGCACTAGTGTTTTCTGTACTTCTTCGACCGGCTCCCCGGGCAGTACGCGGCAGTTGACAGTGGCGCGGGTAAGTTGCGGCAGTGCATTGTATGCATGGCCGCCCTCCAGCATCGTTGCCACGCAGGTGGTGCGAAGCTCTGCGTTGTAGATGGGTTTGGCTGAAAGCCGCGCTACCGCTTCCGGGTCGGGCCTCGCAAGCGTTACGGCTTTCATGTCGGCGCCAAGCTGTCCTGTCTCCAAGGCCGACATCCGCTCGAAGGACGCCCGAGTCGTTTCATTTAGTTTGACTGGGAATTCAAACTTGGCCAACCGCGCCAGCCCATCGGCCAAGTGGTAAATGGCATTGTCGCGCGCGGGCAGCGAGCTATGGCCGCCGGGATTCTTCACCTCGAGCCTGTAGGTCACGGACACCTTTTCACTGGTCTGGAGGCCGTTGAAGTAGGGCTTGCCGTCCTTCGAGAAGGCGCCTCCCCCCTCGTTGAGCGCAAGCTCGGCGTCGATTAGATCCCGGTGGTTCTTGAGCAGCCACTGAATCCCCAGCGCGTTTGCATCCAGAACCTCTTCATCCGTCTCCAGCGCAAGGATAACGTCACGATCGGGTTTGTAGCCCTCCCGCTTGTAGCGGATCAGATTAGCGACAAAGATCGCAGCCATCGCCTTGTCGTCGAAGCTGCCGCGGCCATAAAAGTAGCCGTCTTTTTCCAGGAACTTGAATGGATCGGCCGACCAGTCTTCGCGCTTGGCCTCCACCACATCGAGATGCGCAAGCAGCAGAATGGGCCTGCGTGCACCAGTGCCGCGCAGCCGTGCCACCAGATTACCTTTGCGGGGCGCAGGGGTGAATACCTGAACGTCGGCGTCGGGAAAGCCTACGGCGCGGAGTCGCGCTGCCATCGCTTCGGCGGCCTTGGCGGTATCTCCAGTCGCCGTCACCGTATTGATCTCGACCAGTTCCGCAAGGATGTCGCGGGCAAGTTGCTGATGAGGGGAGAGTGATTCGGCGGAGACTGAAAATGGTTTACTGGCGAGCACCATGAAGAGAAGTACCAACATGCTTTGTGGACTGACGGCGTTCATGCGGCTACCCCTAAAATCCCCGTTTTCTCATGTGTTTCAATGACGTTCCCGCTTCATCGTACACCCCAATCACGGCGTCATGTGAACGGCTGCAAAACTTGGCGTAGGCGATTGCATTCGCCTTGTCATACCAAGGCTCTCCAAAGGGCGGTTGTTGAATTTGAGGACGAATCGGAGATTGATACGCAAATGAAACAACCAAGTCATGAGACTCGTGTGGAGCGGCTGCTGGGTGCACCGTTGGCCGACGACGCTGTTCGAAGATGGCCGCAGAGTGGTGAAATCCTTCGTGGCAAAGCCCGCATTGCCGAGGTGGAATCGCGCTTTCAAGGTCTGAAGCTGGCCGTCACGCGGCGGCACGCATGTGGGCGCGTCATCGTGGTCGAATGGAACAGCGATTACGGCGACGGCCGCGTTTATCGGAACGTGAGCATCGGGGAACTGCAAGATGGAAGAGTGACCCGTGTGGCGGATTATTGGGGCGAACCATTCGCTCGACCAGAGTGGCGGCGCGGACTCAGCGATTCGGAAGATGTGCGGCCGCACGCCGATGAACTGACCGAGGAATAGATTGTTTCACGTAAACGCGAATCACAGCATCATGTAGAAACGCGAATAAAAGTTGCCGAAAACGAAGGAAACCTTTGTCCACAGGACATGGACACATCCCTCAGATCGTTGGAAGAAGCACTTTCGATTCGCCGGCAGATCGACACTCTGGAAAAACGTCTCGCTTCACTTCTCGGCACAGGTTTATCGCGTTCAGCGTTCAGGACTGGTGGAAAAGGATGTCAGCCGCTACGAGAGCAAAACTTTCCGCCGCAGCAAAAGCACGATGGGCAATGCGAAAACGTACCGGCGTCAGCAAATCAGCGCGGAAGAAAGGCGGAATCACCCCTGCTGGACGGAAGAGGCTTTCGCAACTCATGAAAGCTCGCTGGGCAGCAAGAAAAAGAGCAGCCGGAAGTAAGTAGTATCCGATTTAGGTCCGATTGATTTTGCCGGTCAGCGGTTAGCTGGAGCGCTTGGTTAGGTTTTGACTTCCCAGTACTTCCCATCTCAAGAGGGTGGGAAGTACGTGTCAAAAATTTTGACACCCCTTGCCACCAAATTTTTTACGGATAACCGACATTGCCGGAGATTACCATGCCAGCGCCCCACGCCGTGTCGTAGCTCAGCGTGCCGAAGTTGTAGCGCTTGATCGCGCCCTTGGAGAACGTGCCAAACACGTTGCCGGTTATAGCCCAGCGGCTGACCGGCGCGTTCAGAAAGTTTACGAACAGTATTCCGCAATCATGGCTCGGCGAGTGGTTGACGATTGAATTACCAGAGACAATGACGTTGCGGTTGCCGATACCAAGGATGGAACCACCGCTAGCCATCGAAGGCTTAGAGTACTGCATAGCATAGCGGTTGCCAAAGCAGGGAAGCAGTGTGAAGCCGGAGCCAGAGGAAACCGTGTCATACGCTGCGAACGCCATCTCGGTAGGCAACGTGCCAGTGTAATATCCACCGAATAATATCTCGGCTTCGAGCACTGCGCCGTTTGCGTCGATAATATTTACGCGCACGAGGACGGGAAAACGGCTCGTGCCTGTGCTGCCGCGCAGCACGTCGCCTGACTTGTACCCGCTACCCCGCGCTTTGATGTTGGCGTTGGTGTAAATAACTTTGCCGCCCGTTCCGTGGCCGCCGGTAACGTTCGCCGGATTGGTCGGGAACACGCTGTAGTCGCCCATGTCGATAACGTAGGTATTGCCGTTCGTGGCTGGTCGCGCCGGGTCGCACAAGCCGCCGTTCGGCGACGGCGCGTTGAGCACGAAGCGAGCCGGTCGGGTGAACACACCGCCACCCAGCGTGAGGATGTCTCCCGCCTGATAGCCGCTGCCGGGACCGGCGAGGTCTGGCACGATACCAGGCTGCACCGTGAATGCGGTCGGTAAACCGGCGGCGAAATTACAATCATTAAAAACATTTCCGGTGAGTACGACGCCGGAACGGAAAAGGTCGATGCCTGCCGCGAACGTGCGCGTGAATGAGTTCCCGGCCACGACGCAGCTTGAACCACTTGGTTCAGTGGCGGACAGCGCATTCTCGTTCTGCAATTCGAATCCGCCGCCGCCGTCCGTCGAGTGATTACCGGTGATCAGAATATTCTTGCTGCCAGCCTGCACCGCGCCGAAGCCGCCTACCGGCCCCGCCCTGTAGCACACGTTGTTACGGATTATGATGCCGTCGCCGTGCAGCGCGAACCCGCTCTGGCCCAAGTCGTGAAAAGTGTTTCCTCCTAGCACGATGTTACGCGCGCGCGCGGCTTGCACGCACAGTTGGCCGGTGCTCATGTCGCAATTCATGACGCGCAAGCTCATGCTCGCGTTGGCGATGATCGCCGCGCCGCTGAACTGCGACACCTTACATCCTTCGATGACGACGCCGCTAAGTCCGTCGTTTACCCGGATACAGCTAGACGCGAGAAACGGTTGCACCGACGTGAGCGCCGCGCCGATAAATTCGAGCTGGAACACATTTGACGCGGAGCACCGAATGGTGAGCAAGGTGCGCGTGTTCGGTTTCGCGATGATCTGCGCGCCTACTGTCCCGGTGAGCAGGAGCGGCCTGTCAGACCTACCGACGAGCGGCCCGCAAAGGTATTTGCCGCTCGATAGCATGATCACCTCGCCGGCCTGCGCCGCGTTGATGGCGTTCTGGATTGCTTGAGTGTCGTCGGTTACACCGTCGCCGACCGCGCTGTATGGAGGTTGTTTTACATCGATCATTGGCTTTTCTATGTGCGGCGATGATAAGGCTTACGGTAGCGGAGAAATCGGCGAATCATAGCCCGCCCTTGGTTCAGGAGCGCCTTTGCCTGTTCAATCTCGTCGATGGTTACGTGATCGAACAGCTTGTAGCCCGGAGAGCCAGGGAAGCTGAGGATCTGCCCATCGCTATTTTCGACCAGATCACGCAGCTCGCGATCGCTGAAGCCGTAAACTTTGAGCTCCTTCGCGGTATGCCAGCGGCCGTCGCGCAGAATCGACAAGAGATATTCGAGCTGTCGATCAGTCGGCCGGTTCCGCTCACGGAAGAGGGGCAGGTCGAACGTGGTTGAGGCAACGTGATGATGCGCGCCGGTGACCATGCTGCATGTACAGACAACGGCTCGGCCGTCGGATCGTCCTCGCCGCTCTGGGGAACCTCTGGTGCAAAGCGAACCTATGCGACATGCCTCGCGCGCGCGAGGGAGAGAGAGGACATTCACTCCCTGATTTGCCGGCACACCCATGAGGCCATGACCATGAAATAAAATTGCCGGTGGCGTTGATGGCAGCGAGCCGTACATATCGGGCAGAATTGCGGATTTGGTGACGTTGGCGCACAACCCCAAACAAGGCGGAAATCAGTGGATATGTTATGCAAAGGCGTTATGCATTTGCCCTATCGCGGTCGTGTTACGGTGGAAACGGTGAGGGAGGGATTCGAACCCTCGGTAGCCTTTTGGGCTACGGCGCTTTAGCAAAGCGCTGCTTTCAACCACTCAGCCACCTCACCAAAAATCAGCTGCGAGAATATCGCGAAGAAATGCCTATTGCCAATCGCCGATTGCTAATTGAATAAATTCGTGATGATCAGCGAGGGAGAAGCCCGCAGCAAAATTCTGGAAACAATTCGGCCTTTGCCGTCACGACGATTATCGATCACGCGGGCGCTTGGTTGTTTTGCAGCTGAGGATTATTTTTCGTCGCTGCCGCTGCCGAACTTCGACAATTCAGCGATGGATGGTTACGCGGTGGTGGCAAGTTCGTGCAAGAAGGGCCAGCGGCTGCGCGTGATCGGCGAACAACCAGCCGGCCGTGACAAGCGACTCAGTGTTTCGCCAGGCGAAGCCATCCGGATTTTCACGGGGGCGCCCATGCCCTCGGGAGCAGACGCGGTAGTAATGCAGGAAGACGTCGTCTGTGAGGGCGATGAGATCGTGCTAAACGATGATGTTGATCCTGGCGAGTTTGTCCGGGTACGCGGCTGCGATCTAGCAGAGGGCCAGAAAATTCTGGCTAAAGGCGAACGAATTCGCGCAGCGACGACTGCTCTGCTGGGTTCTCAAGGTTTGGCCGAAGTGATTGTTGGCGGCCATGTAAACGCTGCAATCATTTCAACGGGTGACGAGTTGGCGAAGCCGGGAGAAAAGATTGCGCCGGGACAGATTTACGAAAGCAATTCGGCATTGCTTGATGCACTGCTGCAACGCAGCGGCGCGATCGTGAAAGCGGTAGAGCATTGTCCCGACAAACGCGAGTCGTTGATTGACGCGATCAAGCGCGGGACCAAAAATCATATTCTGATTATCAGCGGCGGTGTTTCAGTCGGCGAGCACGACTTGGTTAAGGACGCGCTGCACGAGCTCGGAGCGAAGATCGACATCTGGCGAGTGGCGATCAAACCGGGCAAGCCATTCCTGTTTGGACGCACGCAGCAGAGCCAACCCTCACCTCAATCCTCTCAACGCTCCGCCCGGTCGCGTTCCCGGGAGGCGGACGCGACAGCGCCGGGTGAAGATGCAATGACGGGTCGTGACTATTGCTTCATTTTCGGGTTACCGGGTAATCCTGTATCGGCCTTTGTCACCTTTCTGCAATTTGTGCGCCCTGCGATTTTGAAAATGATGGGCGCGACCAATCTCGATCTGCCGCAGGTGCCGGCGAAGTTAACTGTGGATTTAACGAACGACAGCGATCGAGCGCATTACATTCGCGGAGAACTCGAACACGGAAAATTTGCTCCAGTTGGTCGCCAGGAATCGCACGCACTCTTTGGTTTAAGCCAATCGAATGCATTGTTGCGGGTGGCCGTCGGTGAGTCGCTGGGTGCGGGTGAAATTGTCGATGTTCAAATCTGGGATTAGCCAATTTCTTTTGGCCGAGTGGTTTGACAGCTTATGCGCGTATTTCTAGCTTAACCGCCTTGAATACGGGAACCGCCACTGCGTTTGCACGAACTCCGCCTGAGCAAATTCGTGCGGACGCGGAACGGCTTTCCCATATTGTTCTCGAAATGCAGCGCTGCTTTATGCTGCATCTGTGCAAAGAACTTGCGCCCGGTAACGTTTCATTTCCGCAATTTTTTCTTCTCGCTTACCTCGATCAGAAGGAAGTGCTCACTATGTCCGCGATCGCGCAAAAAATGGGCCATACCACGGCAGCGGCAAGCGGGCTGGTGGCCCGGCTCGAAAATCTTGGCTACGTAATGCGATCGGTTGCGCGGGACGACCGCCGCAAAGTGATGGTCTGCATCACGCCAAAAGGTTCCACGCTGGTTCGTCGAATTCGCGAGGAAATGGTTGGCAATCTGATCAAGATTTTGGAATATCTCAGCCCCGATGAACAGAAGGCTTGGTTGCAGATTTACAGTAAAATTTATGATTACTGCCAGTCGAAATGATTTTCATTTGTTTGGCGGCAGTGCTATCAGACTGCGATAAAAACGGCGGGCGTTAAATCCGCGCGCCGGCTTTCGTGCATCTAATCGCTAAACCTCTAATGAGAAAAATTGTTGTTTTCCTGGGGATTTTTGCACAGATCGGCATTTTTAGCGGCATTGCTTTTGGTGGCAGCGAAACAAGGTCCGGCGTCGGAACAGGTTCAACCGGCAGAGTTCCCACCTTTACACTCGACCAAGCGATCCTAACTGCGCTGCAGCGCAATCCGACTCTCCTCAATGCGGAGCAGGAGATCAAACGGACCAGAGGCGTGATCATTCAGGTCCGTGCGCAGGTTCTGCCGCAGGTCACGGCAAGGGCGAATTATGATTGGACCGATCCGCATTTGGTTGGCGCCCGGATCTTGGGAACGACGACAACCGGCACAACTCCGGGCACAACGGGCGGCGCCGCATCGCTCGTTGAGCCATTGCCGTCGCAAGTGCGCGAAATTCGGCCGCCGCTGGCCGACCCGTCACCTACACCCACACCAAGTATCACGGCTGCTCAGGCGAGCGATGTCTCATACAGCATCAGCGTTCTCGGAACGCAGCTGATTTTTAACGGCACGAGCTGGCCGCAGATTCGCGGCACGTTTTTTCAGCGAGACAGCGCCTACTTCGCGTTCCGAAATGTTCTGGACCAACTCATCGCGACCGTGAAAACGCAGTTCTACCAAATCGTGGTCAATCGAGAACTCATCACGGTGAACGAGCAATCGGTGCACCTTCTGGAGAGTCAGTTAAAGGACCAGCAGAACCGCTTTGAAGCAGGAACAGTTCCACGTTTCAACGTTTTGCAAGCGGAAGTCGCCCTCTACAATCAGATTCCGCTACTGATCACTGCGCAAAACAATTATCGGATCTCGCAGATTGTTCTTGCCAAGACACTCGGCCTCGATTTTCAACCGCGCCGCGGTGAAAACCCGCCGTTAGAAGTGGTAGGTGAAATGCCATACATCCCGCGCACCATTGCCTTAGCGAACGCTATCGAGTTAGGAAAAGAACGGCGCCCATTTCTCAAACAGGCCCGGGCAAACGTTCTCAACCAAAAAGAGCAAGTGCGCGCGACAGCGGGTCAGTGGCTCCCAACCATCACCACAACCGGAGGCGGCGAATGGGTCAGTTCGCCTACAAACTCAAGTTGGCACGACATCTCAAAAGGTTGGATAGCCACCGTCCAGGGTAGTTTGCCCATCTGGGACAGCGGCGCGATCGCTGGCCAGGTCCTTCAACAGCGCGCCTTGCTTTTCGAAGCCAAGAACACGTACGACGATGACGTTAGGCAGGTAGAACTCGAGATACAACAGGCCTATTCCAATCTCAGGCAATTCCGCGAGCAGATTCAAAGCCAGGAAAAAAACGTCGAGCAAGCCGAAGAAGCGGTGCGGCTGGCCAAGGCGCGCCTGGACGCTGGCGCCGGAACGCAGTTGGATGTGCTCAACGCGCAGGTGCAACTGCTCACGGCGCAATCGACGCGCTTGCAAGCATTTTTCGGGTACAATTCTGCTCTGGCTGAATTTGACCGAGCCACTGGCGCGCAGAGTACCTACCACGAGATGTTCGCGGACCTCACGCCGCACGCGACGAAAACGAGGACCTACTATACCGGTAGCGGGGTGAATGCGGAGGGAAAGCCTAAGAATAAGGGCGACGATCCCTGAAGCGTTCAAATTCCAACACCAACTTCGGACCGCTGTCATCCTGAGCGAAGCAAAGGATCTCTGATCGCTTCTTACTACCCAGGCAGCAATAATCAGAGATGTTTCCGCTTTGCTCAACATGACACTACGAGGTCGGCGGCGTAGTTTCAGGTTGGAACTTCTCTGGATGTTGGAGCTTGGAATCTGGAGCTTTAGATCATGCAGCTTCGCTTCGAGCAATTTCCCGCGCTAAGCGCGATCGGAACCTGTCGCCACGTTTTCACGCAAAGAATTCCCGGCATCCATGTTTCGCACGACAAAGGCGAGGTATTAACGCGACTCGATGCCGCACATCGCGAAATTCGCAACGCAATTGGTGTTGGCGATTGGCCGTTGCTTACTGCCCAACAAATTCACGGGAACAAAATCGCCGTTGCCGATAGTTCTAACCGCGGGCCTCTGGGCCGCGAATTCCGCGGCTGCGACGGTCTTATCACGAATCAACACGGCGTCGCGCTTGGCATTTACGTGGCCGACTGTTGCGCTGTTTACATCGTCGATCCACAAACACCGGCGATCGGTCTGGTGCATTCCGGAAAAAGAGGAACCGCGACTGGCGTGGTTTCCAACGTAATTCAACAGATGATTGATCGCTTCGACTCGCGTCCTACGAACTTGATTGTGCAGCTTAGCCCTTGCATCCGTCCGCCACATTACGAAATCGATTTCGCAGCGGAAATCGTCCGGCAATGTCGCGTGCTTGGCGTGAAACAAATTCACGACTCTGGCATCTGCACCGCGTGCGATTTGGACCGTTATTATTCCTATCGCGCCGAAAAAGGAAAAACCGGCCGCATGCTGGCGCTGATTGGTCTCCAATAAGAACAAACGTGGATGTACCCACGGCGCTCTGTCGCCGTGCCATCGAAAGACGCCTCGACGGAGCGAGGCGGCTACAAGGATCGCGTGGTAAGGAAAAAGGTTCGCTTTGGTTACGAAATTCCTCTAGTTGCCGTTGCGGATACGCTATGACGCGAATAGCTATCGCTATTGCTTTCCTTCTCGCTGCTGGATGCGCAGCTCGAGGAAGCGAGATGCGCTATCAGGTCGAACGTGGTTCCGATCTCGAGAGAGAACTAGGTTACACGCTTTCCGTGCAAGACAAGCACGATGAATGGCGATCTGATGGCGGAGACGGGGTCTTCCTGATCGAAGGCCCTGCGCCAGAGTATGTGGTAAAATTTCACGCTACCGCACTAGGTAAACTCAAGGATCTGTTCGAGCTTTACCTTGCTTTGAGCGATGCCAACGGGACGCTTGTCCAGGCTCCCTTAGCGATAAGATCGCGATGGAACAGAGAGAGCGAAGTCGACGTTCGGTTCCTTATCAAGAAGGACTTAATCAAGGAGGCCGTGTTGACGATTCGCTGTGGTGGCTCGCCAAACGGGGAAGCTGATTATGCGATTCGACTTGTCGATGTGCCCGTCCTGACGCTGCCGAAAAAGAGTCCACCGAAGAAAAGTCTCACAGAGGCTATGACGATTGCTGAACAGTTTTTGCGCGCGCAGAAAATCGACGTTTCCAACGGCGTGCTACTTTGGGCTGAGTTCAGGAATTACCTGCGCAACGAGCGTGAAGCACCTCGCTGGGATATCAGGTGGCTTGTTGGCAACGAGCAAGTCGATGTCTGGGTTTCGCAGGACGCCTCCGCGAAGCTGATTCGAGGGGGCAGTCCCCCAAGAACCCTGCCGCAGAAAAGCTTCACGGAGGCCGCAGCGATTGCTGAAGACTTTCTGCGCGCGCAGAAAATTGACGTTTCCAAACACGTGCTGCTTAGAGCTGAGTTTAAGATTAACTTTATCAACGGGCGTGAGACGCCGTTTTGGGACATCGCGTGGGGTCTTGGTGACGAGCGTGTTATTGTTGAAGTTTGGCAGGACGGCTCGGCTAAGCTGATTCGAGCACGCTGATTCCATTGCCACTGTACCGGGAAACATTTTAATGAAAGAATCTGGTAAGGATACTCGCTAATGCGAATAGCTATCGTTCTCAGTTTTCTTGTTGTTGGATGCGCAGCTCAAGGAAGCACCGTTTATCGCCACGAGGTTGACCGTGGTTCCGACCTCGAGAAAGAACTGGGTTATACACTTTCCATCCAAGGCCCTGCATCAGAGTATGTGGTTAAATTTCACGCTACCGCAGCGGGTAAGCTCAAGGAGCTGTTCGAGCTTGACCTTACTGTGACCGATACAAACGGGATGCTGATCCAGCTGCCCTTGGCGATCAGATCGAAGTCGAACAAAGAGGATGAGTTCGCTGCTCAATTCTTGGTCAAGAAGGAGTTGATCAGTCAGGCAGTGTTGGCCCTTCGCTGTGCTCCGTGGATGTCGATGCACCCGGAAACCAGTTATGCCATTCGACTCGGAGATTACGCGCCAGGCTATAAGCCGACAGAGACGCAGCGAATCGCTGAGCTCCGCAAGCGACATTCAGCTTTGGGGCTTCTCGTGTCGCACCGTAGCAGGAACCCGCCAGATTATTCGAGTAGCCTCACCGCTTTAACAGTGGCACAAAAGCTTTTTCCCGAGGTAAACTTCGTTGGACTCTCGCGTGCTAGCCTGGAGATATTGCTTGGTCCTTCTGACCCCGAGCCATCATCGCCACCGAACTCTGTCACATACACATTTGGGTATCGTGGGCAGTTCGTGATTTGCCAATTCCACTTCGATTCTAAAGGAGATGTCGAAAGCGTCGAAAAGATAAACACCCAATAGGTCTGACCAAGCGCTACGCAAGGGCTCCGGCTGCTTACCCCATGTAGAAACCGCCGTTTACGTTGAGGACTTGGCCGGTGATGTACGAGGCCATTGGCGAAGCGAGGAAGAGCGCGGCACTCACAATTTCGTTTACGTCGCCGAGCCGGCCGAGCGGAATTTGTTTGATGAAGCTCTGCATTGTTTCTTCGGGCACACCTTTGCTCATCCCCACGTCAATAAATCCGGGCGCAATGGCGTTCACGGTAACGTTCTGACGCGCAAACTCGCGTGCGGAAACTTTCGTGAGCGCAATAATTCCCGCTTTGCTCGATGAATAATTCGCTTGCCCGAACAAGCCCATCTGCCCGCTAACGGATGACATGTTGATGATCCGGCCGCCATTGCGCAGGACGGCGGCGGCTTTTTGCGTGACCGTGAATGTGCCGATGAGATTGACTCGAATGACGCTCTCGAATTCGTCCACTGACATCTTCTTGATGGTGCGATCGCTAATGATCCCGGAGTTGTTCACCAGGATATCGAGCCCGCCATGTCGATCTTGGATCTGCTTCATCATGGCCTCGACCTGCGTCGGCTGTGTCACGTCGCACTCGATCACCAGCGGCTCCTTCAACTCATCCGCCACATTCATCGCATCCGTCTTATTTTGACCTTCCGCGTCAGCCACGTAATTGGCCACGCACTGCGCGCCGTGTTTCCCGAACGCTTTAATCATCTCCGCGCCAATCCCGCGCGAGCTGCCGGTGACGAGCACGACTTTGCCAGCGAAATCCAACGCATCAGGCATAATCGGAAAGAAGATTAATCAGGAAACCAGGAAGCCAAGAAAGAATCGAAACAGAGTCCGCGGATTTCGGCGGTCAGAAAAAGACTACTTCGTGCAAAATCTGTGTAAATCTGCGAAATCTGTGGACAAATTATTTGGCCACGAGCGCCACCTGGAGACAATGGCTTCACCAATCCGCATCCTTACCGCCGTCCCGATTTGCGACGGGCACGACAGCGCCATCAATACGGTCAATCTGGAATTCATTCGGCACGGGATTGAGGTTATTTACCTCGGGTATCATCGGTCGGTCGGCGATATTGTCCGCGCGGCCATTCAGGAAGACGTTCGCGCCATCGGCATTTCCAGTTACAACGGTGGGCACATCGAATTTTTCGCGGAGATTGTCGATCTTTTGCGCAAAAAAGGCGCGGACGACATCAAGGTCTTCGGCGGTGGCGGCGGGACGATCACTCATGAGGACGGCGCGATCATGAAACGCAAAGGCGTGGACGAAATTTTTTTTGCCGGCACGTCGCTGGAAGAAATGGTGAAATTTGTTCATCAGCGTTACGGCAAACCACGCGGGAAGAGAACGCGCGCGAAAACGCTCGACATGGAACTCGCGCATAAGCTAAGCGAGATCGAGGAAGCGGCCGGAAAATCCAAAAAACATCAAACAGCCTCGTCCGCCAAAGCAGCAAAGGCTGCAGCGGCCGGATCGAAAATCGAACATCAAACATCTCGAGTCGTTGGTTTCACCGGTCCTGGCGGGGTAGGGAAGACAACGTTGATTGATGAACTCGTGCTGCGATTCCTCAATCAAGATCGACGGTCCCGCATCGCGATTTTGTCGCATGACCCGAGCGTGATTGGGCAGGGCGCGTTGTTGGGCGATCGCGCCACGATGATCAATTCCCAAAATGATCGTGTGTTCATGCGCAGCATGGCCACGCGCGGACAGGCCGGCGGACTTTCGCCCGCGACGCACGATTGCCTCGCGCTGCTCGCCCGTTCGGATTTCGATTACGTCTTCATCGAAACCGTCGGCACGGGGCAGGAAGCGATGCCGTTTCGTAGAAGTGGAATTGCCGATCTTACGATACTGGTGATGAACCCGGATTATGGTAGCCGGTTGCAGTTGCAAAAGATCGTGATGCTTGATCTGGCTGACATCGTGGTGGTGAACAAGAGCGATTTGCAGCGTGCACGCACAGCGCACACGGAAATCGAACAACGCCTAGACCAGAACCGCCGCAATCAGCAATTGATCGACACCGTTGCAAAACGCCATCGCGACCGTGGCGTGGATCAGCTCTTCGCACTAATTTCTCAAGAAGCCGGAGCGAAACGACGAAAGATTAAGGGCAATGCAGGCAGGCGTAATAGTACGACCACTCGGTGAAAAAGACTTGTCCGAGGCTAAACGGATATTCCATGTCGCTTTCGGCACCTTCCTCGGGCTAGCTGACCCCATGGAATTCTACGCGGATCGTGATTACGTCCGCACACGCTACGTTAGTGATCCACCGGCCGCGTTGGGAGCGGAAGTTGAGGGAGAGTTAGTCGGCTCAAATTTCGTCGCCAATTGGGGCAGCGTCGGCTTTTTCGGGCCGCTGACCATTCGGCCTGATTATTGGGATCGTGGTATTGCGAAACGCTTACTTGAACCCACGATGGAAATCTTTGCAAAATGGGGAACGAAGCACGCCGGCCTGTTCACGTTTGCGCACAGTGCCAAGCATGTCGGTCTTTACCAGAAATTTGGTTTCTGGCCGCGGTTTCTTACTGCCATCATGTCGGTGAACGTCCGGTATAACGCAGAGGTCCAAGGGTGGACGCAGTACTCAGAATTGGATGAAGCCGCGCGCGCCGAGTGCCTCCGTGCCGCTGCGGAGCTGACTAACACCATTTACGACGGGCTTGACGTTGGCTCAGAGATTCGGGCCATCTCCACTCAAGCACTTGGTGATACGGTGTTGCTCTCGGACGGCTCGGGATTGGCTGGCTTTGCGCTCTGTCACTGCGGCGCGAACACCGAGGCCGGTAACGACACGTGCTACATCAAATTCGCGGCCGTGCGGCCCGGACGAACGGCAGCGCGGTTGTTTGATCGCCTCCTGGCTGCTTGCGATTCATTTGCAGTCTCTCGGCGGCTTAAGCGAATCGAAGCCGGCGTTAATTTGGCGCGGCAGGAGGCTCATCAGAAAATGCTGGCTCGTGGCTTTAGAATCGCGTTTCAAGGCGTCACCATGCACAAGCCGAATGAGCCTGGTTACAGTCGATCTGGCATGTATGTTATCGACGACTGGCGATAACGCTTTGGGACATTGGGCGGCGCCGTCGTCAGCGACTGACCGATTTAGTTGCAAAACGGCATCGCGACTCTGGCGTGGACAAATTGTTCGAACTGATCACGCAGTGCGAATGAGCGCCTCAGGGTAGCGCGCGCGCGTCTTGCGTGCTCGGCGGAGCCTCTCGGGTTCGCGAACTTTCCTTGCGATTTGGCGAATTCGATGATGTTGTTTATTGAACACGCGTTACCCAAAAGTTGGCGTTGGCGCGACGCTAACGCCAGCACGCGAGACGCGTACGCTACCCAATCCACAATCTGTTATGAGCAAGCTTGGACAAGTCGTTGAAGCGGTTGAGAAGTACAACCAGTTCGTGCTCGATCAGGTGAAGCGGGCGCGCACGGATGAAAAATTCGGGCGCGATCTGATCGGGCGTTGGAACGATATCAAAGCGAAAATCCCGACCACACGCACGCCGACCGGTCTATCCTTACCGCGACTCGCGCTTCCGGAGATCGATGAACCAGGCGAGATCGCCCGTTATTTGTTCGGCGAAGGATTGCCCGGCGAATTTCCCTATCTGAACGCAGCCTATCGCGAGATGTACCTTGAGCCGATCCGCGAGGTCGAAAGCTTCGAGAAAAACGGCGGCAAGATCGACAAGAAAATTCCGCAAGCCGAGGAGCCGACGCGCTTGTTCTCCGGATTGATGCTGGCGGAGGACACAAACGAGCGTTTCCACTATCTCACACGGCACCAGCGCACGCATCGACTCAGCACCGCGTTCGATGGGCCGACACTTTACGGGATCGACAGCGATGCAGATGGCGTTTTCGGAAAAATCGGCGAGGGCGGTGTCGCGATCGACACGGTCGAAGACATGGTGCGGCTCTACGATGGATTCGATCTCGGCTCGCCGAATTTCTCCGCGTCAATGACCATCAGCGGCCCCGCGCCAATTATCATGGCGATGTACATTGCAGCAGCGAAGCGGCGCTTCGGCCCGAAAGCTGGGCCGAAACTGCGCGGTACCATCCAGGCCGACATTTTCAAAGAAGTCCAAGCGCAAAACGAAACCATTTTTCCGATCGAACCGTCGCTGCGATTCCTCACGGACATGGTGGAGTTCACCACGCGCGAAATGCCGCGCTGGTATCCAATTTCCATCAGCGGTTATCACATCGGCGAAGCCGGTTCGACGCCAGTGCAGCAGGCCGCTTATACGCTTTCCAACGGGTTTGCCTACGCGGAGATGTTCGCTGCGCGCGGCATCCCGGTCGACCAATTCGGGCCGCGGCTATCGTTCTTTCTCGATTGCGGGCTGGACGCGGAGTACATCGCGCTCGCCCGCGTCTCGCGCCGGATTTGGGCGATCGGAATGCGCGACGTGTTCGGTGCAGGCCCGAAAGCACAACTTTTCAAGCTGCACACGCAAACTAGCGGTCGCTCCCTCATCGCCGCGGAGTTCAAAAATAATCTCACCCGGACCGCTGCTGAGTTACTGCTTGCTTATATGAACGCGACCAATTCATGCCACTCAAACAGCGCCGACGAACCGTTCACGACGCCGAGCGAAGAATGGATTCGCCTCGCCGCGCACGGCCAGGCGATCCTGCTCGAGGAATCCGGTATTTTTAAACACACCATGAACATGTTGAGCGGCTCGCCCGGAATGAAAGCCGTGGAGCGCGCGGTGGAGACGGCAATTCTCGATGAGTTCCGCGAGATCGAGCGACTCGGAGGCGTGCTCGCGGCGGTGGAAGAGCGTTATCAGCGCAGCCAAATCCAGAATGCCGCGCATCGCTACGAGCAACAAATCTATGATAGAACGCGGCCGATCATCGGACTCAACCGTTATCGTGACGGCGCTGAGGAAATTCCGGAAGTGAAACTGGTGCGCACACCACGGAAGAAGCAGCAACTGCAAGTCGATCGGCTCGTGAGATTCAAAAAGAAAAACGCCGAGAGAGCCAAGCGCGCACTCGATAGATTGGCTACCGTTGTCGAGCGCCGGGAAAATTGTTTTCCGACTTTACTGGAGGCCGCCGAGGTTTGTTCGCTAGGCCAAATCACCGGCCGCTTGCAGGAAGTGGTGGGGCGGTTCAGGCCGATGGTGTAAAGGGGGTTCGGACTTTAGCCATCTTGGATACGCTGAGCTCGCTCACCATCCAAGGCACCGCCACCGGCGCGGTTGATTCATCGATGGCCGGCGCTTCATGGCTCGCAAGGAGTGGCAGGTATGTACTGCAAATTTGTGAATCAATTCATTGAGGCCATCGATGCGTGTACGGGAGCCGTGGGACAAGCATGCCGCGCCGCGCTCATGGGTCTCCGCACAGAACTACAACGCTCAGGTGCCCGGTCCAGACTGATCGCTATTCTGTTCGCCTGCGCTACCATGCTCCAGCCAACCGCGCTATTCGCAGATATGATCCCTGTGCGCCACACGGAAGGCTTGATCCATGGCTTTCTTCTGGTGTTGACCTTTGAAGGCAAGGCCCTCGCCGATGGTCAGATGACGCAGGACGCACAGGGCGATCGCGTAACCAAC
>WNGK01002992.1_pt1 | contig 19593 bp, 17 predicted proteins | sample 5400601 | NCBI WGS metagenome assembly WNGK01 (sample SAMN13153376, study PRJNA577476) | soil metagenome | isolation source: 60 cm soil or saprolite under Garry oak tree replicate 1 | place: USA:California | collected 2016-06-15
GGCGTGAATGTTCGACGGTTTTCAGCGCGAAAGGTGGGAAATCGGCGCGAAACATTGGAATCGAGCTCGCAGCCCACCATAAAATGGCTTCAGAAGCGGGTGATGATATGCCATTTCTGGTAATTTAGGCAATCGGCAAAACGAGTATCGTACGCTAGACCAGCATCGATCTGCCTGAAAAAGCGACATGGAGGAGCGGCACAGGCCCACAGCCTCGAATTGCCGTTCACCTAGCCGCTGATTTCCCACCTTTCGCGCTGAAAACCGTCGAACATTCACCTCATTTACTAGCAGCGCAGCAAGGCCGGTAGTCAGCAACAAAAGTCATAGCTATGTAACCTGTAATTGTGCATCTTCCATGCGTCTATTCTCATAGAAGAGTTTTCTCATAATGTAGTTAGAGGACACCTACGATGAGCACACAGAACCTACAACCAGACCCAACCGCGCAGCAGTTGGTGAACGTGCAGGAAAATGAACACCAGGCGCCATATGGAGATGCAAATAGTCAGCAACTCCCTGGGAGCAAGTCCCCGAAGAGGACTACTCAGTGGACAGGCTTTGCAGGGAAAACGCTGTGGGACTGGCTCAACCTCCTTGGAGGAACGATACTTATCCCGGTAGTGATTGGCGCCGCCACACTGTGGTTTAGTAGCCAGCAGCATGAGAGTGATCAGGCCATTGCCCTTGATCAACAGCAGCAGGTCGTATTCCAAACGGCTGAGGACAACATAAAGGACTTGTTGCTCACTAAAGGGCTGCAAACCTCAAAGCCAGGAGATGAAGTGCGAATTGTGGCCCGAGCAGAAATACTCGCCGCATTGCGTCAGCTAGATAGAGAACGCAAGGGAGCACTCTTACAATTCTTGGATGAAGCCAATCTCATTGCCCAACGTCCCAAGGATGATGTGATTATTTACCTGTGGGGAGCCGATCTGAGCGGGGCCAATCTGAGAGGGGTCATTTTCCACAATGTCAATCTAAGCGGGACGAACCTCCGCGGAGCGAACCTCCAGTATGCTGACCTTCACGGGGCGAACCTCTCCCAAGCCGATCTGAGAGAGATCGATTTTAACGCGGCTAATCTCCGCGGAGCCGATCTGAGCCAAACCGAGCTTTTTGGTGCCTTTTTTGATTCTGCCGATCTGAGCGGGGCCAATCTTACCTATGCCGAGGGCGGTGAATTCCGCAATGCCGATCTGAAGGGGGCCACGATGCCCGACAAATCAAAGCATCCCTAACCTGCTACTCTAGTCAGCAATTTGTCAATGAGGTGAACGTTCGACTTGCCGATTGCCTAAATTACCAGAAATGGCATATCATCACCCGCTTCTGAAGCCATTTTATGGTGGGCTGCGAGCTCGATTCCAATGTTTCGCGCCGATTTCCCACCTTTCGCGCTGAAAACCGTCGAACATTCACGCCTTCGGACAAATCAGCCCCAAGGATCGGAAATCAGGCCGAATCTTCGGATACACCAGAAACCATGGAACTCATTCCGCGCTCGGGGCGGACTGTGCTAAACAGCCGATGAAAACCTGTTATGCATCTTTTCTCTTGAAAAATGGCCTGCTCTTCTGCAATGAGCCAGACCGTGGAAATCGTGTCGAACCTTCGGCCCATTATTTTTGGGCTGAAAGTTCGGACAAGAGGCCCTCAGCCCAGTATTTGCGTCCGAACTTTCAGCCTATTTACCACTTGCGTCTGTTGACAATGTCCCAGGTCTCCAGCAGATAATCGAAATCGTTGGCAGAAGACATGTCTCTTTCCTCCTTCAAAAGATTCCTAACTCAAAAACGACTGTTCTCTCAGTCTACAGGCTTATGCGGACGGAATTGATCCTGATTTATGTGGGTTTCACCTGGCAGGATCCCGTTTGCCCTCACGCTCGTTGCGCATCCCGTGGGCTACGACCTGCTCCGCCTCCAATGTGACGGGCAGGATTTCATACCAGATCGATGTCATTATCCCAGTTCCTTGCCTCTAGGCGTGTCACGCACCTCTAGCCGAGCGCGACAAGGCGATCGCGCAGCTGGTCGGAGCCGCTCATCGTCTTCAGCTTGCTTGTCGGGAGAGTGCGATCACCGGGACCTGGCGGGTCGTCTTCGCCTGAGCCTCGGCCAACTGCGGATACACCGCCACTCCCTGGGTCCACAGCCGATCCGGCTCGGCATCTGCTGTGGCAACAGCGATGGCCTCGAAGGTCTCGGTCCCGACCTCGATGGTGACGTGCGGGTGTGCCACCAGGTTGTGATACCAGTCCGGGTGCGTTGGCGAGCCACCGTTCGAGGCCCACACGAACAGGCGGTCGCCATCGGGCAGATATGCCATCGGAGTCGTGCGACGCTCTCCACTCTTGGCCCCCGTGGTCGTGAGCAGGAGCAAGGGCGTGCCCTCCCACTCTCCGCCAACCTTGCCCCCATTTGCACGAAACTCCTCAATCACGCGGTGAGTGCAGTCGTTCATCTCTCTCATAGTCCTTTCTGTTCTCGGCGTCAGCGTCGACCTTGGTCCGGATGTTCGCGCTGGTGGCGGCCAACAGGGCCGCGAGCCGTGCCGGGCAACCGCGACCACCGGAGCACCAGCCTGGCGAACGCGCGAGCGATCCCAGGCCCCGATAAATCCAACCGGCAGCGCTGGAGCCGCGCTGCCGACAGGGGAGATCTTAAAGTTCGAGGCAAACCTTCCCGAAGTGCTTTTTGGATTCGAAATACTTGAACGCAGCGACAATTTCTTGCAGTGGAAACCGGTGGTCGATCATTGGCTTTATGTGATTCGCCGTTATCGCCCGAATCATGTCCTCTTGATCTGCTCTGCTTCCAACAGAGAGTCCGCTGATGCGAATCTGACCCGACAAGAGTGCCCCGGTCGCCACTTCGCCCGCAAAACCAGTCAAGACGCCGATCAGGGCGATATGTCCGCCTGTCCTGCACGCCAGAATTGACTGCGCCAACGTGCCGGGTCCGCCAACCTCAATCACCTGATCGACACCGCGCCCGTCCGTCAAATCCTTTGCCTTCTGGCCCCAGTCCGGCACGGCCTTGTAATTAATGACGGTGTCAGCCCCGAGACGCTGCAACTTTTCCAACTTCTCCTCGGAGGAAGACGTAGCAATGACTCGGGCACCCGCAGCTTTCGCGAATTGCAGCGCAAACAGCGAAACACCCCCCGTTCCAAGGATCAGCACGGTATCACCGGGTTTCACTTGGCCGAGTACCACCAAGCCCCTCCAGGCTGCGACTCCCGCACAGGGGAGGGTAGCGGCCTCCACATGCGTGAAGCCTGCGGGTGCCTTCGTGAACGCGTGTGCAGGCATACACACATATTCGCGGGCATAGCCGTCAATACTATCGCCGGGGATATCCCGCCTGGTAGCGGGCGTCATTTCGCCTCCTAGCCAATAGGGCCAAAACGTGCTGACAACGTTCTCTCCGACCTTGAATTCGTCGACGTTCTCGCCAACCGAGATCACTTCCCCGGCGCCATCGTTCATCGGAATGCGGCCGTCCGCGCACGGAAATGTCCCCTGCACCACGTAATCGTCATGGAAGTTCAATGAGTTGGCGCGGATCCTGACCAGCAATTCACCCGGCCCTGGTTCAGGACGTTCTTCCTCGACCAATTTGAGATTTTCCAAACCTCCCGGTGCTCTCAGCCTAACCAGCCTCAATGGATACCTCCTTCATAGACATTCTTGGCTCCCTGTCTCAGCGCTTCATGAACCCGCGCCCGACCGAGACCGCGGCTCGTGCCTGTGATCAAGAGTGTCTTATTCGCACTATTCATCCTCTTTTTCTAGCTGCCTTTCTTCGTTATTTGGTTCTGAGACGAGAGCCATGTCTCCCGTGCCTGAGCCGCGATCATCATGCTCAGGATGACGAACGCGACCCGGTGCCAACGGGGTGTCCGCGCGTCGTGAACCAGGCATCTGCTTACCTGTTGGCTTCTACGGGACCAGCGTGGAAGACCCAATTATCGGGATGGTGTCGTACCATTTTCTTCAGGAGGCCGGGCCTCCCTCGAATCTGCACGCTATGGAGCGCGTAGCAGCCTTCGTCTCTCAACCAGTGGTGCGAAAGCGTCAGGGATTTCGCGTTCAACGCTCTCTCGACCGGTCCAACAGACCAGGCGTGTGAGGTCAGATGGGATGTCAGCCCCACGGGCGCTCTCGCCGCTCGACGACCACGCCGCCTTCTAGGAGTCCATCCGGCAGCAGATACAGCTGCCCGTCCGATGGGAAATTTCCGCGCTTCATGAACATGCTAAGATGCGGAAGCTCTCGGCACGCCCGGAGAAAGAGGCTGGTGCCCGTCAAACTTTCCTCCTACGACCGGGGGCATCGGGAGATTACGCGCCCTCGCGGACCGGCTGGGCGATCCCGATGAGGTTGCCCTCGCTGTCGTAGAAGAACGTGCCGAGCTCGCCGGTGCCCTTGCTCGGGTAGTTGTCGGGGGCGGCGATCACCTCGCCACGTCCCTCGAAGCCAAGCATCTCGAAGCGCTCGAAGGTCACCCCCCGGGCTCGCAGATCGGTCAGGGTCGCCTCGAGGTTCTCAACCTCGAAGGCCATCTGGGTCGAGGTTCCCGACGGCGCTCCCGCCGAGCGAAGAGATGGAACTCGGTCGGCCCGCACACGTAGCGCAGGCCGCCGGTGCGCTCCTCGACCGGCTCAAGCCCGAGCTTGTCGCGGTAGAAGGCGCGCGCCCGCTCGAGGTCGGCAGCGGGGAGCTTGGTGACGGTGTGGGCATTGCTGAGAGGTCCGGGCATGGTCGTCTCCTTCTTCGTGTGTGTGCTGGCGTGGTGCCTGGTCATCGTCTGCTCTCCTCTGCGGGCAGCGCCAGGCCACCGCTCAACGCGGCAGTGGCAAAAGCTCCTGTTGTCATGTGACGGCGTTTCCCAGGTCGTCGGAGCGTCCGGCTGCCAGCCGGGACCATTGGGCGATGGGACGTCCGTTGGTGCGCAGCTGGTCGCCGTTGTCGTTTTCTTCCCAGCCTTGCGGCCAGCCGGGGGGCGAGTCCTCCCAGGGCTCCTGGCGTCCGTAAACGGTGAGGTCCATGAGCCGGTAGCTGTTGTCCATGGCCTCGACGCCGCGGATGGTCGTCCAGTAGGTTTCGAAGACGCGGTCGCCGTCCCGCAGGTAGCACACGAGGTGCATCATGCCGGGTCGTTTGGGCGGGGCCAGCAGGACGTCGAGGGAGGCCTGGGACGAGTACCACGGCATGTTCCAGCCCATGAAGTCGTGGTAGCGGATGCTTTCGTCGTAGGGACCCTGACAGAAGATCGCGAAGGTGATGTCGCGCGAATGCAGGTAGGACAGCTCACGCACCTGCGATGTCACCCAGGTGCACCCCTCGCACTGCTCGGGGGCGGGTCGGCCAGGGTTCCACATGAAGTAGTAGGCGATGAGCTGCCGGCGCCCGTCGAACGCGTCGAGCAAGGTGAGCGGCCCGTTGGGCCCGATCAGTGGCGTGCTGGGGTCTACCTCGACCATGGGGAGGCGCCGTCGGGCCGCGGCGATGGCATCCCCTTCGTGGGTGTGGGCCTTCTCCCGCACCCGCAGCCGGTCCAGTTCGGCCTGGAAGGTGGCCCGGTCGACCACCACAGGCCGCGCAGCGGTGTCGAGGCCTTTGTCTATCGGCAACCCTCCGTTCTTCGACTCATCAGAGGTCGGGGGGAAATGGTGTTGATCACCTGTGTTCATCAGTATTTCCTTTCTTTCTTCTCGTCGCGACGCATGCGGGATAACTCATGGGAAGACAAGAGTCGCCTCCTAGTTGTAACGAGATCTCTACTCCTGGCAGAGCAAGAACAAAACTGCCGCACTCTCGCTCACATCCTTGCCCAGATCTCGGAAGGCGAACGAGCAGCCAGACTGTCTCGCTCGGCCTCACAGGTCGCGTCCTGGCCGAGCGCACGGCTCTCAGGAGTAGCTCAGCTCTGGCATCCAGTCGGTCCCGCGCCCCTGGGGGGTGAAATCGAACAGATTCCACATAGGGATGATGGGATCGACGTGGCGAGCTTCCTCCCCAGGTCCAGCCGGGGCGTCGAGCAGTTCGGAACCCCAGAAATGGCGGATCACGTCGCCCTCACGCCGGAACACGTTGAGCATGGGCCGTTGGGCACCCTCTGCGTCCTCACCGAAGTAGTCGTGGTTGTAGGTGGTGCCCGCCGAGGACAACACCCGCAGCCGCCGCCAGCCGCGCACTTGCGCATGAGCCAGGAGGCGAGACACCGGAGCTTTGGCCACCACGACGAAATTGACGCGCTGCGTGATGTGCTGCGCCGCTCCCTCCAACGCATCCAAGATAGCAGTGCAGTGCGGACACGGCCCGTCATCATCGAGGGCGCGTGGAAACATGAAGTTGTAGATCACCAGCGTGTCCTTGCCTGGCAGGAACAGCTCCGAAAACCGTATTTCGGTGGGGGTACCACCGGGTCCTGCTTGCTGGAAGACATAGTCTTGCGCCACGATTCCACCGGGCGGGAGTTGGCGGCGTGCCTCGGCGACCGCCTCGGTCATCCGGCGCAGCTCGATCTCCTGTTGCAGGAGCCGGTTGCGCGCCACGCGGTAGTCAGTGGGCTCATTGGGAAACGAAAGGTTCATCTCTGCTCCTCTTCTCTAGAGACTCACGAATGGAAACAACATATGGCTTCGCAGGTGGTTTTCTCGCGGCGCGAGAAAACCACCTGCCGCCGCCGCGCTCTTCTGTACTATATACCGGACAGATGGAGAAAAGGTTCATCCTCGTCTGCTATCTTAGCTTAGCATAGGGTCTGGCCTTTCTTAACCATGCCCTGCGATCAATCTTGCAGTTTGCTCTCACATACCACTTTTCCTCGTGTATGGTGTTGCAGGGTGGCGTCTTTTTGTGAATCACCGTCTATTCAGTATAAAATAGAGTGTGCACTGTTCTCTGATGCATTTCGGTGCATGAGAAATGTCTTGTCCAAAAAGGAGATGAGGCCATGGCCATACCCGACAGCGATCTTTCCTCCTTTGGAGCACTGCTCAAGCTCTTCCGTACACACAGGCATTTCGCCCAACAGCAGCTCGCAGCAGCTATTGGAGTGCATCGCAACGCCATCGGCAGGTGGGAGCAGGGAAACGTTCTCCCCCAACACAAAGGGATCGTGCTCGAACTCGCCAAACACTTGCGCCTGGACGACCAGGAGGCGCGCCGACTCCTGGAAGCCAGCTTGACTGCGCCGGTTCCTGTCTCGAACGTCCCTTTCCCTCGCAACGCTTTCTTTACCGGGCGCGAGGAGATTTTGGTTGCGCTGCATCGCGCTCTGGGGGCTCAGCAGACGGTCACCCTCACCCAGTCCTCTGCCTTGTATGGACTGGGTGGCGTCGGCAAGACACAGATCGCGCTGGAGTACACCTACCGACACGCTCTGGAATATAGCGCCGTCTTCTGGATAAGGGCAGAGACCGTCACGAGTATTGTCTCCAGTCTCTCGCAGATTGCCGAGGTCCTCCAGTTGCCAGGGCGAGATGACCACAATCAGCAGCGAGTGATTGCAGCCGTGCAACGCTGGCTCTCGACCCATGGCCAGTGGCTCCTCATCTGGGATAATATGGAAGATCTGGAACTGCTGGATCGCTTTCTGCCCTCCATCGGCTCGGGAGCCGTGCTCATCACCACCCGCTGTCAGGTCCTGGGAACCCACGCGCGCGGCATCGACCTGGTGCCGATGAAACAGGAGGAAGGGGTGCTCTTCCTGTTGCGCCGGGCCAAAGTCCTCTCTCCAGAAGCCACGCGCGAGCAACTGCACCAGTTTGCTCAGCGGATGCCTGCCCACTACGCGGCGGCAGTAGAACTGGTCAGCGCTCTGGGAGGGCTCCCCCTGGCCCTGGACCAGGCGGGGGCCTATCTCGAAGAAACACAGTGCGCTTGCTCTGCCTACCTGGACCTCTTCCGTACCCGGCGGGCCGCCCTGCTCCAGCTTCGCGGAAAGGGGTCTTGCATGCACCCGGAATCAGTCTCCACCACCTTTGCCCTGGCGATTACCGCGACGGCCCAGCACCATCCAGCGGTGCTGGATCTCCTGCGAGTCTGCGCGATGCTACAAGCGGATGCCATCCCGGAAGAACTCTTTCGCCAAGGAGGTGAGCACCTGGGAGAAACGCTTCAGGCTGTCTGCCGCGATCCGCTGGAGTGGGATCAGGTCGTTGGCGTCGCCTGTGCCTACTCGCTGCTGCAACGACAGTCCGAGGAGCAGATGCTCTCGATCCATCGGCTGGTGCAGGCGGTGGTGCTGGAGTCCATGACACAGGCGGAGCGGGAGCAGTGGAGCAGGTGTGTCCTCAGCGCGCTTGATGCCGCATCTCCTGAGGTTCTCCCTCACACGGAGCAGGCGACCCGCAAGCGGTGTGAGCGACTGCTGCCCCATATGCTGCAGGGTTTGCAGCAGGCCAACACGGTCGAAGACTCCCCCACGCTTGCCACACTTGCCTACAAGGCGGCTCTCTATATCTACCAGTGCGCAGGACGCTACACAGAGGCTCAACCGCTCTTTCAACGGGCGTTGCACATCCGCGAGCGAGTGTTCGGCCCGGACCATCCGAAGGTGGCCGAAGTCCTCCATGGACTGGCCACCCTCTTCTGGGACCAGGGCAATGTGCAGGCCGAAGCGCTTTATCAGCGGGCGCTCGCCATCCGGGAGCAGGCGCTGGGTCCTGAGCATCCCCGTGTGGCCCCCACGCTCAATAACTTGGGGATTCTTCGCTGGGAGCAGGGGAGGTACGATGAGGCCGAAGCGCTCTATCAGCGGGCGCTGGCCATCATAGAGCAGGCACTGGGTCCTGACTATCCCCTGGCGGCGAATACACTCAACAACTTGGCGGAACTGTATCGCAACCAGGGGAGGTACGATGAGGCCGAAGCGCTGGGTCAGCGGGCGCTCACCATCGGGGAGCAGGCGCTGGGTCCTGAGCATCCGATTGTAGCTTACCCGCTTGAAAATCTCGCCGGACTGTACCGAGAGCAGAGCAAGGACGCAGAAGCCGAAGCGCTCTATCAGAGAGCGTTGTACATCAGGGAGCAGGCCATGGGAACTGACCACCCCCATCTGGCCTTTTCGCTCACCGGTCTGGCGAATCTCTATCGAGACCAGGGCAGATATGCAGAGGCGAAACCGCTCTATCAGCGAGCGCTGGCCATTCAAGAACAGCACCTTGAGAAGCTTCATCCTGAGACGGCGGAAACGCTGCATGGGCTGGCCCTCTGGCATCAGAAGCAGGGCTATCTGAGCGAGGCGATCTCTCTCGCACAGCGTAGCCTTTCAATCTCCGTGCAAGCTCTCGGGGAGGCTCACCGCAAAACCGTTGCTATTCGCACGCTCTATGCGCAGCTTGTCCAGGAGCAAGCGGCTGGTGCAGAAAAAACAGCAACGGTACAGGAGGGGAAGGCAGTGGCAGGCGCGTGCAGTGAAGCATGCCAGGCAGAGACGGCATCACCCCTTCTGTACAAAAGAGCTGATGCCTCTTCCCCCACAAGTGATCCCTTGCAAGGGTTTCTGGAGACATGCTGTGAACTGCATCCACGTGCCTGGTGCCGTATTAGTCCATCCATTGAAATGCCTCCCTGGACATCACTGATGTCCGCAGTGTTCTCGAAGCGCGAGAGAAGTGTGAACTACCGGAGTTCAGGCTCCTGCTCTTCAACCGTACATTCGTGTTTGCCAGCCTCTGATGCTGGTGAAAACGGAGGAAGTTGTTTCCGCGTTTTCTTGTTGAGTCTTCTTTGCCCCAAACCCTCTACTTGCTTCCTGGCTTCCCGCAGAGTTGCGAGCAGGGTTGGATCAGCTTGAATCAGATACGCATTCCGAGGCGGGCAGCGCTTGAGATAGGTGGGATCAATGCGCCCAGTTTCAATTTGCCGATGCACCCAATGCGCATCACAGTCCAATTGTGCCGCCAGATCACGCACAGACAGATAGCCCGGCTCACTGTGTGCATAGCGCCGGGAGTCTTCTGGGGTCCGCTGCCAATGATAGCGCAAGCGCGCTTTGAGGACCGCGTGCGTCGAAACAGACGGTAAGCGGGCGGAATGAAACCCCTCCTGCATCAATTGGGTGGCGATCTCCTCATCCTTCATGCCAGACTCCCATAAGGCATGGATGCGCTCCAGGAAACGGTCATAGTCAGGGACATCCTGCGCACGATGAATAGGAGCAGTCACGTCTAGCCGCGAGTAGTGTCCAGAGATCCAAACAATACACACCTCAAGCGTATCAGCCCTGGTCCAACGCACAATCACCTGCTGGATCAACGTGCGTAAAAGACATTTGCGCTGCGCCTGGGTGATCTGGTCCGTCATCCACAGGTCTGGCAACGTTTCGGAAATGTGACGAAATTGTTCCCGCAATGATGCCGAGAGCGGCATCGGGCGTAAGGCTTTGGCCTGGCGAGCGTATCCTTCTTCTGTCTCGGCAAGCTCCCGTAATGCCGTTTCCCATCGGCGTTCCAGTGAGGCCGCCACTAAGCGATTCTCTGGATCGACCATGCTGTACTGCCGTTGTGCCAGTTGTGCGGCGTAACGAGCACGTTTGACCCGCTCGTCCCAATGCACGAGCAAGTGACGGTATTCCGCTTCCTGATCAGCGAGCACGGCCTCAAGAGCATCGAGCTGAGCTGGCCGGAGGGCCTCAAAGAACGCGCGTGTGACCACCTCGTCAAGCAGAGGACCGGTGACTGAGATGCAGGCTGGTCCTTGCACGCGCTTGAGTTCCTCGTTGCAGAAGTAACGTGGCGTCTTTTTGTAGGCCACGCGCAGATGATGTCCACACACGCCACAGACAACAAGACCTTGTAGTAATGCCTCTCCTTGCCCAGGCGCCCCTTGTGCCCCTGGGGCGCGTCCAGTTCTTCTGGTAAAGTCCATCGCGTTACTGGTGAGCCGTTCTTGATTGGCGAGATACTGCTCCCAGGAGATGTAAGCGGGATACACCTCCTGTTTGATTTGAACCCATTCCTCTCGCGGGCGTCGGACCTGAATGGGACGCTGACTGACCATACGACGAGCTGGATCGCCAGGTCGCCTCCCGTAGACAAAGGCTCCCGCGTAGGCAGGATTTTGAATCATCTCATAAATGGCGGCTTCCGAGGGTTCTTTCCAGAGCAGTTGTCCTCGATACATGCCTCCCGTTTGACGACGGGGAAGCAAGACACCCGCTTCACGAAGCACACGCACGACCTGCCGACAACTGCCCTGTTCATCAAAGGTGTGGAAAACGAGTTCAATGGTGTGGCGTATTCCCTCATCGGGATCTTTCACCACGCTGCCATCATCCAGGCGCACCAACCCTGTCGGCAGCATCTGACGAAACTCGCCCCGGTGGACCTGGCTTAATCGCCCAGCATCCAGACGATTGCGGATCAAATGAAGCTCCGCTTCCGACATGGTGCCTTTCAAGCCTAACAACAGCCTATCATTGTAGAGCTTAGGATCATAAATCCCGTCCGTATCGGCAATGAGGGTCCCGAAGACGGCTGCCAGATCGAGCAAATGATACCAATCTCCGTTGTTACGCGCTAGGCGGGACACCTCATAGCCAAAAATGATGCCGATATGCCCCAATGACACTTCAGCCACCAGTTCTTTGAACCCAGTGCGATTCGTGCTGCTCTGGCCTGAGAGCCCCAGGTCGGCGTCAATGACGCGAATCCGCTCTCTGGGCCAGCCGAGTACTTCCGCCCGCTCCACCAGTTGATACTGGTTGACCTGACTTTCCCGGTTGCGTTCGACCTGTTTGAGCGTCGATTGTCGCACATAGACACAGGCGAGGCGCTTCCAATGGTCTTTGGTCAGTTTCGACTGCCCAGCTATCGCGGGAAGCTGGCTTCCTTCAGCATATGTGCTCATACGTTGCGCTCTCGCTCTCGGTCGGCTTGGCAGGACGGGGTGTCAGCGCCTGGCAAATCTTGACGACGGTCGCCGCCACCATCTGTTGCTCTTGTTCCGAGAGGCCGATCCACACCTGTGAGCTTCGAATGGGGGGAACAGTTGAGACGGGATTCGTCTGCTGGTTCCATCGTGGATGGCTGTGCTGTGTGTGTTCTCGATTCATGTGGTCTCTCCCTTCCATCTTCCTCTCCCACTTCCCTGGCTGTTTCTGGTTGTGGGCATATGTGAGAGTAAACGTGGATGAGGGACGTAATTGTGGCAACCGTGAGAGGAAAAGGGGCGATTGCCAAAGGATCTGGTGAGTGATCAGTCACGGTGATGGGAAGATTGCGCTCGCGCCCGGCGTGATCGAGTACGACACAACAGCGACCAAGCTGGTTCTTCATGGCGATTCCCAGCAATCGGAACGACTGTCCACACAGAGGATGACGTGGGTCGATCACGCTCACGATTTCAGGTGCCTGTTCCGTCATTTCCATAAGGGTAGATTGTTGGTTGTGGTTTAGCGACCTCTGGCGGGCGTATGAGCACTGGGCAACAAGGCGCCAGGAACGTTTCCCTCTGTCTCGACGCGCCTTTGCCGCACAGGTGCAAGCGCTTGGCTGCCGTGCCGATCGCATCAGCGCGGCACGAATCTGGCGAGGGATTACATTGGTGAAGCAAGAACCGTGACATCAAATGACAGAAAATGACAAAAACGCGAGCAGCCGGCAGAGTAGAATGATCCCGTAAAATAAAACAAAAAGGTCTGGGGTTTGAAGGCGGGAGAAGAAGAGATGACAACCTCAGCAAGACCTGCACAATCGAGTTTAAAGTCAAAGTGGTGAGGTGAGAGAGATCCTGCGAGAAGAAACGCTCTCACAGATCGCCTGAGAATAGAGGACACATGTTACTGTGATCTCCCCCTAGAGCGTCGGTCAAGTAATCAAGCGGCCGGTTGAAGCTCAGTCAAAAAGGACTGAGAACGAGCCAGAACATGCAGATTGTGGACGACGGCGCACCGGCGCAGATCGAAAAGATTCTTGCGTCGACCACGATAGCGTGCACGCCGTCCTTGCCAGTGGCCAACGTGGGCGAGGGTGTGCTCAACCGCGACCCTCTCGCGGAGTTTGCTGCGCCCTTCTGGGGTTTGCTGGCCTCGGCGTAATTCGACGAGTAAGGCTTCATCAGGATGGATGCTCACACTCCGTCCTTTGGCACTGGTGGTGCATTGAGCTTTCAAGGGACACACCGCACAGATCTCTTTGGGGAAATGGACCACCGCACCGGGAACAAAGGGCATCTCTTGCTCAGCCGGGCAGCGGATAATCTGCCGTTCCCAATCCAGGACAAAGGTCTGCTTATGAAACTGCTTGCCTTCGCGCACAGGCCAGGCTTTGCAGTAGATCGCAAGCTTGTCGCTGCGCTGGCGGACGAGGTGGCTACTCAAATAGGCCCGATCGATGTGCAGTTCCTGTAAAGAGACCTCTTGCCGCTCCAGGTCTTCGCTGATCGCTTCGGTGACACTGGCTTCAGGAAGATTGGCTGGGGTGACGCCCACCGCACGGATGAGACCGCTATCCAGGTCGTGCAGCACATGACGTTTGTAGCCATCCACGCGGACACTCCGACTTTTGCGTCCATGGCGCATCTGCCCATCCTCGACGCTGATGCGTCGGTCTTTGGCCACCCCTTTGACCAGGCTCACCTTTCCCCCTTCGCTGCTCTCGACATCTTGCTCCTCAACCTGTTTGGCAATCGCCAGGACCGGCTGGGCCACGGCTTTGTCCTCTGGATCGATTAACTGCTGGACCCAAGCATCTACCATATGTAACACGTGCAAGACCAACCCCAAGGCCTCGTCTTTCTGGAGTTGTTGATCCCAATCCCGATCCAGCGCTGCCTTCAGACTGCTGCTACAAACAAGTTCTGCCCCCGCTTCCTGAGCGACTTCGGCCAGCTCCCGCCCCTGCTGGTCTGCCACCACGCGCATGACCTTTTTGAGCGCATGTCCCACCAAATTATACGTATCTTCCACTCGTCCTGCTCCCCACAACGGGCTACTATCCAAGGCGGCGCGTAAGGCCCGTGGCCCAAAGGCTTGACTTTGGTTGGCCATCTCGATGGTTCGTTCGATGAGCCGCCGATCCATCTGGGCTTCGATGAGAAGCTTTCGAAAGCCCACTAGAGTTCCTTTGCTAAAAGGAGCCTGATCGGTGTCTAAACAATCGAGCACCAATTGCCACCGACGGTCCATGAGTGTTGCTTCAATGACCTCATCATCCGAGACCCCGGTGTACGCTTGCAGGATGATCGCTAGAGCCAACTGGGCTGGTGCAATAGGTGGCTGTTCCCGCTTACTTGCCCGGTAAAGACCAGCCAATTCCTGCTGGAACGTTTCATCCAGCAGTTTGGAGCGCTGCTTTCGCAGAAACACGAACAATTTGGCTTTCCGAATCCGTTTCACAATCTGTTCCTCTTGCGCGGACAATTCCACTGGAGGCTGCCAAAGCTCTGGTTGCATGTCCTTTCTCCTTGTCACTTGGATTTTCTTGAGCTAACCATGCTTTGCTTTTTCTGTCAACCCCATTACTTGACCGACGCTCTAGGCGCCGAATGCTCATCCTCCTCTTTACCGTCCAGCAGCCAGAACGCGATGCAGAGTTTCAGCGCCAACCACCACAGGTAGGTAGCAAGTCCTGGACCGAAGCGATCGGCATCGAGCAGGCCATGGGATACCTCATTCCTCAGATTGCTGCCGAAGCGTTGAACGAGGAGTCCTTCAAGGTCAAAGACGAGGTTTTCCCCCAGCAGGTCAGCGAGTTCGGCCTGATGTTCCTCGAAAAGCTTATTCAAACTGTACTCGTCCTGGATGCCCCGAGGTGATGTTAGGTTTGAGACAAGCTGCCCCCGCAGGGTGAGCAGATGCCGCAGCGAATTTTCGACCTGTGGGACGAGCAGGTAGGTAGCGACCAAGAAGTCCCCGGCGAAGCCGGCTGCAAGCCCTCTCGCATAGATCGCCTCACGACCGGGCGGGACAAAGGAGTTGCGCTCGAGGAACGGCAGGAGATCATCGGGCTGAATGCAATGTTCAGCTGTGAGCTTTTCCCTGGCTGGCTCTACGATGAGCAAGGCGGTAAAGCCCTGGCTCATGCGCACGTGGTCAAACATCTTCTCCCGCAGGGCGGCTTTCCGGACTTCTGCCTCGGAGGAGAGAGGTGACACACCGCGTTCCTTTGTTTTGCCAGCAGCGGTCACGAGTTGTGCGGTGAGAAGAAACTGCAGCGGTGCAGCCCCTGCTATGGCCTCAACCTGGGATCGGAGTTCTGCTATGGTGGGGGACGTAGTAATGAAGGCGAGGTTGAAGATTGCTGCGGCGAGCTTGCGGCACTTCACCTGGCTTTGCGCCCATTCCGCCATCGCAGAAGCGACAGCAGGGTCAAGGGGCGCCTCGATCCGCTTGTATTCTTTGAGGGATTCCTGCTGAAACTTGAGCAGTTGCTTGTGGAGCTGCTCGATGCGCAGGACGTCCCCTCCGATATTCCTGAGGACGTGGATGGCGTCCTCAAGTTGCACCAAGGCCGCGAGATAACTCGGGGAGATACGATGCAGGGTATCATCTGCCTCTTTCACGAAGGTTTCTGCAAGAGCCACCCTGGCAGCTTTCGCTCCCTCCTCGTCCTGCTCCATCGTGTACCACTTCGCGAGCAGATCCCAGTACGCGCGTGCCTTGTACCACATATGCGCCGCCTGGGCGCGGGATATGGCCTCCTGCGTGACGGTGACATACTTCTTTACGTCGCCAAGTCTATGTTCCTGCAGCAGCCCCATCAACTTTTCCAGCAACAGGCCATTGTCATCTCGGAAGCGGTCGAGGATATCTTCGACGTACGCAATGACCTCCGCGAAGACCTCTTTCTGTTTGCGGTCGATTGAAGCGGCCAGGCGGAAAGCGCGTTCAATGCGCTGCACCCACTCCACCCAGTTTTCGGCGTCTTCCGACTGCCGGGCTACTTCCATGTAGGCCTCAATGGCGATTTTCACCATTGCGTACGCGCGCTTCTTCATCCAGAGGAGATCGGCGATGCGCGCGCGCATTTCTGAATCGGACACGCCCGGAGCGATCTCAGCGAGTACATCCAGGTGCTGATCACGCACTTCGTCGAAGACCTCCGCAGACCAAAAGGGCTTCTCGCCTCCGTTGAGATGGAGTGTGGGGTAGGTAATGGTAGCCAGGAGATCAAATACGGCATGCGCCATGCTATCGCCGGCATCCCGCGCTTCTGCCGCCTTGTTTGAGAAACGTGGACAGTAATCTAAACAGCGTTTACGTGGGCAGGACTGAATGACATCTTGCCAATTGCACTGGTCAAAGTCATCCCTTGTTAGGCTTATCGTTAATATGGGCATGGAGTTTTCTTCTCTCCCTCATCAATTCCTTGTGGCTAGTTTTTGTTGCCGCGTGAAGTAGGCTATCAACGCTCTGGAAGGTTTGGACGCGAAACCGGTTTCACCTGAGCATTCATGTGCGGATTGGCCCATATGGTCCACCTGTTCTGTTCTATCCGGCAATGGACATCTTTTCCAGTTAAACCTCTCGTAATACAGCTAATAAAAGAGAATATTTAACCAAAAGTCCCCACACTCCCAGTCTCTGCCATGAGGAATATGGGGACAATGATAACAAATGTAATAATGGGTCGCCTAAAGAAAATGCTGTGCCTGATAGCAGAGCCAAGGCTTACCGTGAGGAGACAACGCTTACTCCAGCGCGGATATTTCCCGCATACCCACCCAGATCAATAGCAACATGCCATGCCCCAGTTCGTGGGACACTCAGTCGAAAAGGCGATACTTTCACAAGGCCGCCATAAAACTCATGCCGTTCGCCGTGACAATATTTCGAGTAGTTGCTCGAGTCGAGTAGACGAACGTTTGCTTGCGAATCAAGCGAGACGACGACCGCATCACCGGAAGACGCTGTGATCGGAAAGTGTAGGTGCTCCATAATAGTACCATCCTATAATGTTTAAGCAAACACACCAAATTTGTTTGCTACATAAAACTATACCACTAGATGGAGGTCTTGTCAAATATATGAAACCGAATTTGTTTGCTATCTAGAATTGGTCATGTATAATATGTATGGAATCATCCCGGTGTAGTGATGATTGGAAGCGAGGAACTAAAAGATGGCATTGGCAGATCAAATTCAACGTCGCCGCCTTGAAAAGAAGCTCAGCTTGACCGAACTGGCGAACCTCGCTCAAGTATCCAAAGGGTACTTGAGCCAACTGGAAAATAATCCAGATGGACCGCGCCCATCGGCAGATATCTTGTATCGCATTGCTTTTGCACTCGAAACAACGGTGGGAGAGCTACTTGAAAAGCGATCTCCCAATATGAGCGATCAACCGGCTCCTATACCACCTGGGCTTCGTGAGTTCGCTGCTCATTCGCATCTGAGCCAAGACGAGATTCAGATGCTCGCCCAAATCAAATATAAGGGGGATCAGCCAAAAACGGCAGATGATTGGCGGTTCCTCTATGAATCCATTAAGCGAGTCATCAGGTCAGGTAAGAGTGAAGATTCATCTCAGGAGGAATTTTAGTGCCACTGCATCGTTGGTCAAGTGCAAGCGCGCGTGAGCTATGCCAGGAAACAGGAACGCGTGATCCGCGCCTTGCAATACATCAGCTTACTCAAACTCTCCTCAATGATGCAGAAGTGAATGCTCCTCCGGTCAACCTACGCGTTATAGCGTCATTTCAGAATATACGAAATATCCAAGAAGCTGTCATGCCCCATGCAGGAAGGCTTTTACCTGACGGTAAAAACTATCTTATCCAGGTCAATGCACATCACCCCCGTGGTAAACAACGGTTTACTACTAGCCATGAGATCGGACATACGTTGATACCCAGCTTTCAAAGACACCCGCGCGTCATCCAAGATATGGTTACCGGGCTATTCCAGGAAGGTCAGGAGGAAGAATATTTTTGCGATCTTGCTGCAGCCGAAATCCTTTTGCCTGAGCATCTATTTCGCCCACATGCTGTGAGTTTAGGCTATCATCTGAGCGCTGTGATTGAACTGGCGCAAATGTTCCAAGCCTCTCGCGAAGCTACTGCACGACGACTTGTAGAAATGAATCTTTGGCCTTGCGCCTTCGCCATTTGGCATCTGTCTCATAAAAGCAGTGAAGCGCACCTTAGCCAGCAGATGATGCTTAGTGGTCCGGAATGGACGAAACCAGAGAGGAAGTTGCGCCTGCGCTACGCAATCTCTAGCGCTCAGTTTGGTCACTATTTGCATCAAAACCTATCTGCTCCGCAAAATGGATGTCTTATGCGTTGTTATAAAGAGGGAGGGGTTGTCTACGGTGAAGAGGGTCTTACCCTCAAGAATAGAGATATTAAGTTCTATGTAATGGCAGCTGCGAGAGATTATACAGATGAGTCAGAATCTACCAGGGATGTTTTTTCTCTCCTGCTCTCTGATGGAACTGCTCGCCCTACCCAGAGTAACCTCTGGGAGAATTGGACGCTTTTTGGGGACTAGAGGCCTGTAAGTGTCTTTGGTTGATAGGATAAGCAAACGGGATGTGGAGAGTGAGAAGAAAAGTCGTTGGTCACCTCTGATACTCCCTCGCCTTTGAATACTGAACAGCTGGATCGTATGCACGCGCGGCTGGCCAGTATTGGACCTGGCCCGGCCTCCTTTTATAAGGACGCCTGCCGGATCATAGAGGCAGATCCTCCTTTTGAGGCGGCGACGCACCTGGTTGGTCACTGCCTGCGCGAGATCGAAAGCGCATTGCGCAAAGTCCTTCTCGGCCTCGCGAGCACCCAGAGTTCCCCTCCAGACAGAGGTGGAGACCGTCACGAACGAGAGATCCGCTTTATTTTGCGCGTCCTCGATATCCCTGAAGCTGATCCAGTCACGCTCCTTTGGTTGCGCCTGGTGCAACAGCAGGAACAGTATGGGCTGCACACCTGGGCGCACCGGCATCACCTCGCCGAGCCGCGCCCCCTCGACGACGAATTTTTGCGTCAGTGGCAGGACATGCATACGCTCTTTAATCGCCTCGTGGACGTGCTGGAAGCCCACTACCTGTTTGCGCATCAGCTCATTGACCTGCGCGTGCTGGATGAAACCGTCCCTCCCGCAGTACGGGTGAACTTTTTGCGCGAGTCTATCCCGCAAAACGACGTTTCGCTTCGCTACTTTTTCAGTGGCATCGGGAAGCTCCAGGCGGCTGAATGGCTGATTCCCTTGCGCGATGCCGGCTATTTCCGGCATCCACCCGCCCCCGTCTTTGATGCCCGGACCCAGACCACGTATCTCCCGCGCTGGCCAGCGTCTCAGTACCTGGTGCAGATCGCGAAGCTTGCGCCACAACAGGTCTGCAAGGTCATTCTCGCCATCCCGACTAGCGAGAACGTGCATGTCTACGCAGACTGCCTCGATGCAGCCTGCCAGATGCCTGCCGCCATCGCCCAACAGCTCGTTCCCAGGGCCATCAGCTGGATGGACCTTTCCTACCAGTGGCTGCTGCCTGAGAAGGCAGGTGCGCTGATCACGCATCTGGCCCTGGGCGGAGAGAGCGATGTCGCCCTCCAGCTTTTCGCCGCATTCCTGGATCGCTTCCCGCACCTCAACTCGACCTACGACCCTTGGAATTACGCCCGGATTCTGCGGCAGG
>WNGK01002593.1_pt1 | contig 19592 bp, 18 predicted proteins | sample 5400601 | NCBI WGS metagenome assembly WNGK01 (sample SAMN13153376, study PRJNA577476) | soil metagenome | isolation source: 60 cm soil or saprolite under Garry oak tree replicate 1 | place: USA:California | collected 2016-06-15
GGGGGGGAAGTCCCACGGTCCTTCTCGGTTCGGACACCGTCTCGATATCCCCGCCGCAGGCCAAGGGGAGCGTGTCGATGACGTTCTCCTTCAATGACACGACGCCGTTCGGAAACGTGCAATGGCAGCTCTACTACGGCGGCCACATCGCACCAATCCAGGCCGGCCAGCTCGATGCAGCCAATTTCCCGGGCTGCCCGTACCCATAGCGTGACAGCCACACCGGGCGTTCCCAGCGTGCGGCCAGCCAGCTGGTGAAATCGGCGCCGCCCTCCAAGTGGCAGGCGGCGGGTCGGAGCAGAAGCCGTCTTTCGGACTCCCGGTGTGACAGCCTCAAGTGGACACCTGCGTCAACCATGTGAGTCGGTTTGGAGCGCTGTAACGCGGTCGCTGCCGAACTTCAGCGAGTCCTTGGTGCAGAAAAAGCATCTCAATCCATCTCTTGTTTGTCCCGATACGCATGGCGACAGAGAACGTCTCGACGCTCGTAGAGAAAGTCGAGCAAGGCAAATGCTTCATTTGGGGTAAGTCTGGGGGGATGAGAGTCGCACAGATCAGACCGCAAGACCACCGAACCATCTTCTTGCATCTCAACGTTCCAAAGAGAACCTAACGCTATCCCTATGCTTGGCTTTGTTTCCCTCATCGGCGTTTATCATCTCTTCTCTGTTTGTCTCTCCAACTCTATTACGTTTTAGCTCCATACGGCGTTTCAGGCAGGCGAGTGGGTATTTCACAATGGATGTGTAGTAACTTACTTGCGTACCTATACGTGTAGAGAGACATCTATTAAATTGTAAATTGATGTGCTTCTACAGAAATGGGATACAAATGGTTGAGTCGCTACAGACAAAAAGACGTGCGTACACCGTAGCAAGGGGAGAACGCTCAATGAAATTCCCGATCGTTTTCAATTGGTTGCATATAAAGAAAGGAGGATCAACGATGCCCGGGAACGCTTTTAAGCCTGTGCTCGCAGCACTCCTGTGCCTACTGCTGCTCAGTGCCCTGCTGCTTGTAGCAGCCTGCGGCAATGATTACCAGAACCCAGGCTCCCCACACAATGGTACCCCGCAAGCTACCCCTACAAACGGGGGATACAGTATCATCTATCTCATCGACAACGAGATGCAGGGATTGCTGGCTCCATACATCCGCTGACCGTGAGAGACGAATGAGGCTCTGATACCCTCTTGCAATGAGCCGTTTGCAAGAGAGTATCACTTGTTCCTGGCAACCAGGGCAGGAAAACACCTGGCCATTTCCTGGTTCCTTTGCCCAGTATTGCAGGCAGGATACGACGAACTATCACCTCACACAACCGACAACACTCCCCTCCCATGCCGTGCAGGAAGCCAAAGAAAAAAGGCGATAAGTATTAGCACGGGTGGCACATACCAGATTGCTCCAATCGAGATGATCGACCCGGCTGCGTTCAGACCAAGTAGTATGAGCGCGTGTGATACTGGTGAGGGGACATCAAGTTTGGTATACGACACCACTCCGGTGAGCACTGCTGTCACCAGAATGTAGAGTACGGTGCAGATCAGCAGGCTTGCAATGATACCTATTGGCAGGTCCTTCGAGGGGTTGCGTGCCTCTTCTGCCGAGGTCGAGATCTGGTCAAAGCCAATATAGGCGAAGAAGATTATGCTGGCGCCGCGCAAGATACCACCGGCGCCAAAGGGCAGAAACGGACTCCAATTGGCTGGGTTCACATGGCCGAAGCCCACTACGAGGAAGAACAGGATCACCGCGAGCTTTATGACCACGATGACGTTATTGACCTTGCTGCTTTCAGAGGTGCCAAGAATCAGCAGCGCGGTGACCAGCAGAATAATGAGAAATGCAGGTAAGTTGATGATCCCGCCAGGAAAGGGTGATGCAGTCAGCGCATCGGGCAGCGTGATCCCAAAGGCGCCTTTGAGGAGATCGACGACATACCCCGACCAGCCAATACTGACAGCCGCCGCACCTACTGCATATTCCAGGATCAGGTCCCAGCCAATAATCCAGGCGACTAGCTCACCAAGCGTCGCGTACGAGTAGGAATAGGCGCTGCCGGCAATTGGTACTGTACTGGCGAATTCGGCATAGCAGATGGCGGCGAGTCCACTCACAATGCCAGCGACCACGAACGAAAGTATGAGTCCAGGCCCTGCGTATTTTGCTGCCGCGACTCCGGTTAGGACGAAGATACCGGTGCCGACAATGGCCCCGATGCCCAGCAGTGTGATACTAACCGACCCTAATGTGCGTTTGAGTCCATGCTCCTGGTTCTCACTTTGTTTCAAAATGAGGTCAATCGGCTTGACCCGCAAAAGAGCGTTTCTTCGCATGTTTGCCATACATCTCTCCTGTTCTTGTTCGTTCATTGAGCGAAGTAGAAAGGTCTCCCTACGAGGACAACGAATCGCTGCTCGAAAGAAGCCGCGCGGATATAATCCACGGCTTCTACATACAAGTACAAGAATGACACGTTCTGTGGGCCGCAAACGATTACTGATCTATGAAGACGAGAAAGACAAGGCTGGTAGTGATTTTTCCTGTGTGGCATTGTATACTAAAAGCCATTACAGTAACGACAACGTGAGAAGAGGTGTTTTTTCATGGCACGACAGGAATTTCCCATTGAACAACAATTGCGTAAGGATATCCAGGATGCGCAGCGCGCCCGCGACCAGCTCAAGCTCGATACGTTGCGCATGGCGTTGGGGGCTATCCATAACCTTGAGGTGGCCCGCACCGACCGGAAAAACCCAGAGTTCGGGCAGCCACTGACCGAAGCCGATACCTTGAAGGTGTTGGAGCAAGAGGTCAAGAAGCGCAGCCAGGCCATCCCACTGTACCAGCAAGGTGGCCGTAGCGACCTTGCCGGAAAAGAACAGCAAGAGATGGCGATCTTGCAGAGCTATCTGCAAGGCACTCAACTCAGCGATGATGAGCTACGCGCAATCGTGGCAAAGCTGATCGGCGAGAACGGTAAAGAGTTCCGGAAAGTGATGCCGCTCGCCGCGAAGGAAACCAAAGGACGAGCCGAGGGCGCGCGCGTGCAACAGATTGTGCGAGAAATGACGGCGTAAAACGAAATCGGGTACCCCTTTGGGTACCCGTTACCTGGTTTAGAACTGGTACCCCCTGGGCCGATTCGTCTCACTACTAGGGCGTAGTATTCGGCAAATGGAAGACATACATTATTGAGTCACTGGAGCCCACATACACCACACCATCGGCGACTGCTGGGGAGGAGTAAATGTAACTCCCCGTTGTATAACTCCATTTAAGTATTCCCGTTGTCGCGTCGAGCGCATACAGTGTCCCATCTTCCGAGCCAATATACAAAAATAGATGAAGATGTGATTCCATGAAATGACTGGACATTTCTATGCATGAAGGCAGGAGCACATCCATACTCCTATTGTGCAATACGGGTAGGGTTTGATGGGAGGAGCAAATGGTGGAGATATGGTAATAGAATGGTTAAGATTTCATGATATGACACTGGATCATTACCGGTTCTTGACCATTCGAACGTCTAGATCAGGAATGGCTCATCCAGAAAAGACCGCGCTACGTACAATGAGTGAGATGCGTGTTTATGATAGCTATGCAAGCGTGATAGCCTTTATCTTCGCGAAGGAGCGATGGCTAGCGGAATAGTTTACCTGAACGCGCTGTTTGATTTGATAAGGGCAGGTTCAACTTGACAAAGGAAGAGACACGCTCGTACCATGTAATACTGAAAGTTTGTTCGTATACATGGTAGGGGTATCGTTAGCGAATACCTGATGTCTATGCGAACGCCTGAGAGGTTGTTCCCTGTGCCATCCGTTGAGGACAAGACACCGGCATGAAAATTTATAATACCCTGACCCGACGCATAGAAGAAATTGTGCCCTTGCAGGCGAGCAAGGTCAAGATGTATTCATGTGGCCCCACCGTCTACCGCTTTATCCACATTGGAAATTTACGCACCTTCACAATGGTCGACTGGATCAGGCGCGCCTTCGAATATCGCGGCTTCGAGGTATTCCATGTAAAGAATATTACCGACGTGGGCCATATGCGGCAGGAGATGGTGGACCGAGGTGAGGATAAAATGCTGGCGCAGGCGCGCAAAGAGGGCAAAACGTCGTTACAGATTGCGCAGTTCTATACCGAGGCGTTTCATGAGGATGAGCGGAAACTCAATATAGAACCCGCGACGGTCTTTCCGCGCGCCACAGAACACATTCCTGAAATGATCGCCATTGTCCAGGGGCTAGAGTCAAAGGGTGTGGCCTATGAAGTCAACGGCAACGTCTATTTTGATATTAAGCGTTTTCCCGGCTATGGAAAGCTCTCTGGTAATCAACTGGAAAATATGCTGGCGGGGGTGCGCGAAGGTGTGGATGCTGACCGGCATAACCCGGAAGATTTCCCACTGTGGAAAGTGGCTGAACCTGGCCGCGAAATGGCGTGGGATAGTCCATGGGGGCGCGGTTTCCCCGGTTGGCATATCGAATGCAGTGCCATGTCGATGAAGTACCTGGGACGGCATTTTGACTTACATACTGGCGGCGTGGATAATATCTTTCCCCATCATGAGGATGAGATCGCGCAGAGCGAAGCGTTTACCGGGGATCCCTTCGCCAACTACTGGGTACATGCCCAGCATTTGCTCGCCGACGGGCAGAAGATGGCGAAATCGACGGGCAATGCCTATACCTGCTCTGAAATTGAGACGCGCGGCTTCGATCCCCTGTCCTTGCGCTACTTTTACACTACCGCGCTCTATCGCAGCCGCCTCAACTTCACCTTCCGTGCGCTAGAAGCAGCCCAGACCTCCCTTGAACGCTTGCGCGACTATGCCTACCAGTTGTTTTTACTGGCAGATCAAGATGCGGTGTTGCGTGACGAACCCATTGAAGGAAATAGGTGGCAAGAGCGATTTCTGGGCGAAGTTGAAAATGATCTGAATATCCCGCGAGCTATGGCTGTTGTATGGACGATGCTGCATGCCCAGGAGGAATCGCCGGCGACCAGGGTACGTTTACTCCTCGATTTTGATCGCATTCTTGGCTTCGGGCTGAAGGATTACATCCAGAGTGATCTACCTCGACGCAAGGCTGATCCCCGCACCTATCTGGAGAAGGTGCCGACAAATATCGCCGAGCGTGTCCAGGAATATGAAGCGCTGCGCCAGCAAAAGTATTACGCCCAGGCCGATCAACTGCGGGAAGAACTGGCTGCTAATGGGTATACCGTCAGGGATACTGCGAATGGAGCGCTCGTGCTGCCGCGCCGCCTGGGGGACGAATTTACCGTGCTTTCCAGTTCCACGGATGCTCCAGACAACACCAATAGCCCCGATCTTTACGAATTTTCGGTGAACTTACTCTCGCATAACAGTCGTGATGACCTGGATCGCTGTATACGCAGCATCTGCCGTCATGCCAATGGGCGCGCTATAGAACTGGTGATTGTGGATAACGGGTCTACCGACGAGACGCTGGCATATCTCCAACAACTGGCGCGTAACGGCGATCTTCAGGCTGACAATGGAGAGCGCATTGGCCTGCAGGTGCTCTTTGCCGACCATAATATGGGCTTCGCGGCAGGGCGTAACGCCACTATGCGCGCCAGTCGGGGCCGCTACATCATGCTGATGGATACCTCGATTGAGGTCAATGGCCTTATTTGGGAGCCGTTAGCGCAAACGCTGGCCGATCGCAATATGGGCGTGGTTGGCCCGTATGGGCTGGTGACCGATGACCTGCGTGAATTTCGCGAATCAACCGGACCTGATGTCGATGCCATCGAAGGCTATCTCATGGCATTTCGCAGAGCGCTTCTACCGGAGGTTGGCTGGATTGACGAGCGTTTCCGTTTCTATCGCTTGATGGACATCCATTACAGCTTCTTCTTCAAAACCTCTGGCTATCGCGTACTGACCACTCCCCAGGTTGGGGAACGCATTATCAAGCATCCCCATCGCGAATGGTTTAGTTTAAGCGAAGATGAGCAGGCAACCAGGAGTAAGAAGAACTATGATATCTTTCGTGATCGCTGGCATCACGGGGAAAGTTTGCTGGTTGCCAACTATCGCCCGGAGAACCTGTGGCGGGGCCACGATCACCCCTATCATCTAGAAGGGAGCCATACCCACTCGCGAGAAGAGTTACCGCCTGTTGGCGTCATGCATACCCATACGCATCAACATTGGCCCGATCACTCACATGAACATCCTCACTACCACGAGAGCAGGTAGTGTTTAAGTACAGGAGAGTCCATTGTTCGACGATATCAAGGCTATCCCGGCGCAAGACTTCATTGCGCTGCGTGGACATACAGGCGGTATTCTCAAAACGGGGCGAGTAATCATCCTCAATGGTGATATCGGGCCCCTCAGCCCTGAAGATGAAGTGCAGATCTGTGGATTTGTCGAGCGCGGGGGTGGGTTAGTCTGCATTGGTGACGCGGCTGAAGCATATCACGAGTATCCCTTGCTGGGCGAGGCTCTGGACAATATTCATGGCATTTGTGCGCCGCGCAGCGAGATTATTGCGCGGGTGGTAACGCCAGATCACTACCTGACGCGCCGCCTGGATCCTTCGTTTGCTGTGCAAGAGAGCGTGTATCTGCTCAATGGTGTTCCCCCTGACGCTGACCTATTGTGGCACACCTCCTGGCGCAACGCCTCCTATACGCTGGCCTATGCGCGCAGCTATGGACAGGGGCGCATCTTCTGTACGACCCTGGGGAGTAATCCCCAGACGCAGGAACACCCTGTATTTCGTCAGATGATAGATCGCGCGATCCGTTATGCTTCAGGTGTCGAGACACAGGAGTATGCAAAGCGTGTGGCGATGATTGGCTATGGCGCTATAGGCTTTGAGCATGGCACCGCCATGAGCAATGTGCCAGGGCTGGAATACGCGCTGGTCTGTGATCGCAACGAGGAACGGTTAGCCATCGCGCGCGGGGCCTTCCCAGGTGTACAGACCTGCACCGACCTTGAACAGGTGGCGGAAGACCCGAATATCGATGTGGTGATTGTTTCCACTCCACCCAATACCCATGCCGCCATCTCCATGCAGATGTTGCGCGCTGGCAAACACGTGGTCTCTGAAAAGCCATTCTGTCTCACTACTGCCGAGGCCGATGAGATGATTCGTCTCGCGCAAGAGTACCAGCGCGCCTTGACGGTCTACCAGTGTCGGCGCTGGGACCCCGATTACCTGGCTATTCAGCTGGTACTCCAGCGGAAAACTATTGGCGATATCTTCCACATCGAAACCTTCATCGGCGGCTATGCGCACCCCTGCGACTACTGGCATTCGCACGAACCCATCTCCGGCGGCGTCTTCTATGACTGGGGTTCCCATTACCTGGATTGGATATTGCAGCTCATCCCCGATACTGTTGTGAGTGTGCGCGGCGTGGAGCATAAAAGGGTCTGGCATGATGTCACCAATGCCGATCATTCCACCGTCTATCTGCGCTTCGCGGGCGGTCAGGAGGCCGAATTTATGCATTCGGATATCGCTGCCTCGCCTAAACCCAAGTGGTACATCCTGGGAACGCAGGGCGCGATTGTGGGACGCTGGCGGCAGGAAACGATCAAGACGCGCCGCTGGTCGGGTGATCTCATCGAGGAGCGCCTGGCGCTTTCCGAAGCGCTGCCAGAGCTTTACGTGTATACGCGGGACATGTCAGGCGCAATACATGAGCAACACCTGATGTTACCTGAACCGCCGTTGTATGCCTTTCATCGCAACCTGGCGAATCACTTGCATTGCGGCGAACCTCTAGCCGTGCCACCGGAAGAGTCCAGACGCAATATCGCGGTGATGGAGGCGGCAAAAAGATCGGCTGAACGTGGTGGGGAAACGATTCACGTAGCATGTTAGTTCGATAACAGCTTCCTTTACTAGAGCTTGCATTCTATGCATTATTTCGGCATACTATGCTTATCAGGGTAGTTGCTTGCATTTAAGCCTCATTTGCTATGTGGGAGGACTCATAGGTTAGACCTTTCCCCAGTCTCCACTTGATAGAAAGGAGCGCGCCTATCGATTAGGAATATTCCCTCTTATCCTGCTTTGATTCACTCGAGTTCATCCTGGTTTTTGCTGTACTTCATAGCGCTTTCATGTAGTTACTCGGCTCTCAGGATCATTCAGGAGGATATATGGCAACTCTCTCATCGAGGGGTCCCGTGACAGTACGGAGTATGCTCCCCGTCCTCAGTGCCAGCACTATTGGCACTGCCATCGAATGGTATGATTTCTTCTTGTACGGCTTCCTTGCCGCAACTGTCTTCCCTAAAGTCTTCTTCCCGGAGCTTGATCCGGTCGCTGGTACCATTGCGTCATTTACAGCCAACTTTGTCGGTTTCGCCGCGCGTCCCATCGGGGGCGCCTTCTTTGGCTGGTTTGGCGATCGCGTGGGGCGCAAATCGACGCTGATTGCGACCCTCCTGCTCATGGGGATCGCCACGGTCTTGATGGGTCTACTGCCGGGATATGCCCAGATTGGCCTGGCTGCTCCTATCCTGCTCTCCATCTTGCGTTTCTTGCAGGGTGCGGGCGTAGGTGGCGAATGGGGTGGCTCGGTGCTCCTGTCGATGGAGTATGGCGATGACCGGCGACGTGGTTTCTGGACGAGCTGGCCGCAGACTGGTGTGCCGGTTGGCCTGGCCCTGTCCGCTCTGGCTGTGCTGGCTTTTCAGGCGCTTTTCCCGGGTGCCGCTTTCACCAACATTGGCTGGCGTATCCCCTTCCTTTTGAGCTTCCTGATGATCCTCGTGGGGCTCTACATCCGTTTGCGTATCCTGGAAACCCCGGCCTTTACGCGGGTGAAGCAGGAGGGAAGCATCGCCCATGTTCCACTGCTGGAGGTTTTGCGACAATACTGGCGTGAGATTATCCTGTCTGCCCTGCTGCGTTCGGGTGAACAGGCTCCTTTCTATCTCTTCACGACCTTTATCCTTTCTTATGGGGTGAAGACGCTGAAGTTGACCACCAACTTGCTGTACACTGGCATCGTGATCATAGCCATCTTCAGTTTTGTGATGATGCCAATCTACAGTATAATCTCTGACCGCGTTGGACGTAAGCGGTGGTATATGATTGGTTGCGTGCTGATGGCAGCCTACGCTTTCCCGTATTTCATCTTGCTGCAAACGAAGAACCCTGTAATCGTCATCATTGGGATGGTGCTCTCCGTGAGCCTCTGCCATGACTGGCTGTATGGACCCCAGGCGGCACTGATTGCAGAGCGTTTCGGGACCCGGCTGCGCTACAGCGGCGCCTCGCTGGGCTATCAGCTCGCCTCCGTTACGGCGGGCGGGCCAGCTCCTATCCTGGCAACCTACCTGGTGGCGAACTCTGCGGGGCTCATCGGTTCGGGCGCGCCAAATTATACGCTGATCGCTGTCTTCATCATCTTCATGGCGGCGGTCTCGTTCGTCTCAACTGCCCTACTGCGCGAGTATACAGGCAGAGAGGCCGCTGAGGATGTATCGGAGCCTGCAGTTGCCTAGTCTGACAACTGGGGAGGCGTAGTAGAGTTGTAGCTTCCTAAATTGGTAACAGGGGAGATGCACTCTCTATGAGAGTGTATCTCTTCTTTTTGCTTACACTCTTTGCTTTTCTCCCACGATATAATACTCTTGCCCTATACCCTTGCTATTGTGTAAGCTATCATTATGCATAGGATCATTGGCTATCCCATAGATTAACAAACAGGAGCATCACAATGGCCATTGAATTACCGTTATTCCCGTTGAACCTCGTGCTTTTTCCGGGTGCAGACTTGCCGTTACATATTTTTGAGCCGCGTTACCGCCAGATGATCAATGAGTGCTATGAACAACAGAAGCCGTTCGGCATAGCGCTGGCGTACCCGGATAGTGAGCCTCTGCAAGAGAAACCGTACTCTATCGGCACGATGGCGGAGATAGAAGCGCTTATGCGCCTGGAAGATGGCCGCATGAACCTCATAGCCAGAGGCGGGAAGCGCTTTCATATCCTGAGCCAGCATCGTAAAAAGCCCTACCTGTCAGGTATGGTAGAAATCTATGAGGATAGACCCGAACCGGAGCAGACACTGCTTGAACATGCCGATAAAGCGCGTCAACTCTTCGGCGCCTATTTGGAGATATTGCTGGAGGTAGTGGGCAAGCAGGAGATACACTTCGATTTGCCTTCTGCTCCTGAAGAGCTTTCTCACTTTATCGCCTACTTCCTGGATATTGAGGATGAACGGAAACAACGCCTATTGGAACTTAACTCGACGGTGCAGCGGCTCACCGACGAAGCAGAGACGCTGCGGCATGAAGTACCATTCATACGCCAGATGCTCTCGATGAGTAATGTGTATCGCGCAGGAGGCCCAGATCGTAGTAAACTAAACTGAAAATTTCTTTCTGCCGATGGTAGACGAAGAATGCATATCTGTGCAAAGAGGAGGAAATCTTTATGCGGCTACACCTCTGAGGAAATGTTGGGCCAAACCCCCGCAGTATTATATCCCGAACTGGAACAGACACAATTGGCGGCTGATTTGCAGCAGATCAGGGAGGCACATGATTATCGCGGGTTGTGGAAAGGACGGCGCAAAAATGGCACGCGGCGGCTAATCCTCTCCTCGGTCGTTTTGATCCAGGATGGATCAGGTAGGATCATGGGCGCAGTTGCAGCCAACCGGGATATCCCCGCGCTCAGAAGTTCCGCATCATGATTGCGAGTGATAGACAGCTTCTGTAGTAGAAAACCTCCTCCAGAAAAAACGAGGCGGCAGAAACTCGAAACGAGGACAAGAAAATATGACAGAGTATGCAAACTTCCGGCAACGGCTCGATGCTGTGTTACGTACGCTCGACGTAAAGCAGGTGAGTGAATTTCTTATAGTTGAAAAGCAGTGGCAGGCAGGCCAACCTGCCGACGTAGAATTCGCGATGTGGATGATGATTGCTGGCAGCCCTACCTTGCGAGATCTGCATGAGCAAGCGCGGCAATGGCTGGTGGGTCATGGACACGAGGATGAGGCGAATGCAGTGCTCAGAAGAGAAAAGGGTTCTGCTGGAAAGCAGGGGAGTAAGAGCCAGCCACAACAGGGGAAGAAGCAGGGCAGCAAGAACCAGGGACGTGGAACGCAAAAGAGGCAGGTGGGATCACCGGCGAAACATAATGCTCGCCGATCATCTTGATTTCTCGCGATGTATCTCACACAGAGCCGCAACTCGTGTATATCAATAAAGTAGCTCGGCGTGTTATGATATGCGAACGAGCGTTATTCATACTCAATCTGCGAGTGTGAAGTTACAATGAAAGGAACCGAAATGGCAGAAGCATATTGTGTCAAATGTAAAACCAAGAGGGAAATAAAGGATCCGAAAGAAGTGACTATGAAAAATGGCAGGCATGCCTTAAAAGGAACCTGCCCGGTTTGTGGCACGACCATACAGAGCTTTCTGAGCGATAAGAAAGCGTAGCAGCTTCTTTTCTACCTGAAAAAAGCACTTCCAGGTCAAAGACCTGGAAGTGTAGTAGATCACCCTACCCATTTAATGGTTGGGCTGACCTGAGAGTGGAGTACGTTCCCTGCGTGCAAGACGCGGTACAGTTCAACCAGAACGAACTGGAACTGGTCTCCCCTTCCCGCAGATGCGATTGGTAAGTAGAGTAGGCGGCCAGCGCGTTGCTGTTTGTTTCCTAGACATACCAGAATTCTTTCTGGTAGTTTCATCGGACAGCACGTTTCCAACCGCCCCTCCCCGAACCGGACGTGCAGCTTTTACTGCATCCGGCTCTCCGGTACTACAGTGTCTTTTCACTACTTCGCCAGATGCTTTGTCATGGGGTCTGCGTGCATGAAGCCTATGTGCGTCTCTTTTCGTCGCATTGGGCGTCCATACGTGATATCCTCATGGCAAGTCTTACAGGCGACCATCGTTTTGCGCTGGCGGGCTGCCATCAACTCCATCCATCGGGGTCGTGGCTTCCTGCCTTTTACGTGGAGGTCTTTCAGTGCTCGGACGTGGTGCACCTGGCATTTTTCTTGAGCACCACAGTACTCACAGGTATCTGCCAGGAGCCTCTTTTCTAGCTCTGATCTCACACTCCATATGCGCTCCGGCTGGTCATTAAGGATTGCTTTCATGTTCCACGTGAGGGGGATACCTCCCCATTGTGCGACCAGTGGCTTCTTTCCTTCTCGTTCAATGGTGATCTGTAGGCACATATAGGGCCTGTTTCCCACTATGATCGTGGCTCTGTACTTCCGATAGACTTGCTTTACGGAGATTTGCTCCTTAGCTGCAAGGGTTTTCGTTAGTGACCTTTCCATGTCCAGTCTCAATTGAGATAGGGCCTGGTTCAGGTTATAGGCCATTCGGTAGTACTCCACTATGCCGCGATATTCCGCCTGATAGGTGCTGAGGATAGTGAAAACACTATCCTTCATCATCTCCGGTCGGTGGATGGGTCTCCCTTCTTCCGTGTAATCCTGTCGTTTCGTTTGCATAACGTCTAGTGGTACGCGAAATCCTATTCGCCCGTTTACAGATCGCCTACTTTTTGTCTGCTTTCTGTCATTGTGAATTGTCTGGATTTCGTAGCCGAGAAAGCTTGCCACTCCTGTCCTTGCGTGGGTAATCAGGGTTTTAGCCTGTGAGAGTTCCAACTTGAGTTCTTCGCGTAGGAACCCCTCAAGCTTTTGCTTGATTTCTTCCGCTTCCTCTTTTGGGCCGTTAAACCCTAAGAGGAAATCGTCGGCATATCGGACGTATCTTAGACGCCGAAAGTCAGGGTCATTGGGGTCTTTGGAGGGGAGTCGTTGCTGTAGTTGCCTGAGCAATTTGGCTTCTTCCGCCCTTCCTTCTTTTCTGGCTCGATATGCTTTCTTGGATACTTTCTCGTATTCTGGATTGCATTTTCGCCCTTCCCCTCTGGTACATTCTGGACTGAGCACATGTTCGACGAATTGGTCTAGCCTGTCGAGGTAGACGTTTGCTAGAAGTGGACTTAACACTCCGCCTTGTGGGGTACCACTGAGCGTTGCGTGATATTTCCAGTCTTCCAGATAGCCTGCCTCCAATAGCTCATTGATGAGTCGCATGAACTTCTCATCGTGGATTTTCTCTCTCAGTATTGAGAGCAAAACTTGATGGTCAAGTTTGTCGAAACACTTTGAGATATCTCCTTCAATGAACCATGCCGTTCCGTCCCATTGCTTGATCTCCCGTAGGGCTGTATGGCATCCGCGCTCCGGTCTGAAACCGTGTGAGTGGTTGCTGAACTGTGGTTCATAATAAGCGTTGAGCAGCAGTCGAATGACTTCTTGCACCAGCTTATCTGTCCAGTCTGGCAATCCGAGCGGGCGCAGTTTCCCCTTTTTCTTTGGGATATACACCCGTCTAGTTGGCCTCCATTGAAACGTTCCATCTTGCAAAGCTTTGATGATCGTTTCAATTTTGTTCAGGGACATTCCCTCTGCGGTTTCTTCCGTCACGCCTTCTGTCATCGCCCCTTTGTTCCGGTAAATCTTTCCGTAGGCGGTCAGATACAGGTCAGGGTTATACAATTGTCGATGAACTCGTTCCAGAGGCAATCCCTTTTTGCCTCTTTCGTGAATGAGTCCCAGGATGGTGTTTGTACTTTGCATTTCGCAACTACTTTCCTTCCTTAACTCTCTGTAGTACCTGTCTCCCTTCCCCATGTGAACGGCTTTCCCGTTCTCCGAGTACTACGGAGACTCCGTGACCCTGGGCCTAGCGGCCTTTAGGCCATCCCGCATTCCAGTCAAGTTAGACGTGTAGCGCACTTAGGGCCTGCTTGTCCTCAAACCCCTTCGTTAGAGGCCACTCACCGTTGGGAGCGTACCGTTAAAGGGAACCATTCTTTAACGGTCTTTCATCACTCAGTACCTTAAAGTGATATTACGGTGTCACCGATTGCAGAGAGGCTACGGTGGATGAAGTGTACATCGTGTCGGACGTAGGCTCGGCTTTCGCTTTGCCACAGGTTTAGCCTCAAGCTTCTCCATATGCGCAGGGCTGGCGGGTACAACTACACTACCTCTCTTCGTGCTTCTCCGCTTCTGGACATGCTACCGTCCCCTGGAAAGTTTCCTCTCCAGAGTAAGTCCCTTTGCCCTGACAGATCATTGCTCCTATTCTGTCCCTACTTCGTAGGTATCTAACTTGCCGTTAAACGGCGCACGGTACTTCACTTTGTTGTCCGACACATTGTCGAACATATGTTATAACGAATCAGACTACTTCTCGGCTTCCGCTTTCTTATGCTGCGCAATGATTTCCTGCTGCACATTAGGGGGTACTTCTTCGTACTGGTAGAACTCCATTGTGAATGTGCCGCGCCCTTGCGTGATTGAACGCAGATCAGTTGCGTAGTGCAGCAATTCGGCCTGTGGCACATTCGCGGTAATTTGCTGCTGGCCATTGCCAATGGGGGTCATACCCAGCACGCGACCGCGCTTGGTGTTGATATCGCTCATGATGTCACCCATGTTGCCCTCCGGCACGGTGACGTTTACTGTCATGACCGGCTCCAGAAGCGTTGGGCTGGCTTGAGGTACCGCCTCCTGCATACCAAGTGAGGCGGCAACTTCGAATGACTGCGCAGACGAGTCTACTGGGTGGTATTTGCCATCCACCAGCGCCACTTTGATGTATACCATCGGGTTGCCGGAAATGAAGCCGCGTTTGAGCGACTCGCGCACGCCTTTTTCTACGCCTGGGATGTACTGACCGGGAACCACGCCGCCGACGATTTTGTCTTCAAAGATAAAGTTTTCCTCGCCTCCCATTGGCAGTGGCTCGATCTCCAGCCAGACATCGCCGAATTGCCCATGTCCACCGCTCTGGCGCTTGTGGCGGCCGTTGGCGCGGGCCTTCTTGCGAATGGTTTCGCGATACGAAATACGAGGCTCGCGCGCCTCCAGGTCAACCGAGTATTTACGCTTGATGCCCTCGATAACGATCTGCAGGTGGGATTCACCGATGCCGGAGAGCAGCACTTCGGCGGTTTCTGGGTCGCGCGTAACGCGCAAGGTGCGATCTTCTTCTACAACACGAGCCAGCGCATTACTCATTTTATCCAGGTCGGCTTTACTCTTTGGGAATACGGCGACGGTGTAGCAAGGCTGTGGAAAGTTAATGGGTTCCATCGGATTGCCCGCGTCTTTGTTACCGGCAAGCGTATCCCCGGTATGTGTGTTGGCAAGCTTCGCCACCGCTCCGAAATCACCTGCAGGAATTTCGGTGGCACTCTCTTGCATTTTGCCTCGCGGCGTGATGAGTTGTCCAATGCGCTCATCGGCCTTTGTTTGCAGGTTATACACATGCATGTCTGGCTTGAGCGTCCCTGTATAAACCCTGAAATTGCTGATGGTACCAACTTGCGCTGCCGCCGTTTTGAAGACAAACATTGAGAGATTGTTGCCAAAGGCCTGGGTGTCCTCTGCAAGCACATCTCCCGCACTTGGGAGGTAATCAACGATGGCGTCGAGGAGTGTCTGCACACCGATGTTTTTGCTGGTCGAACCACACAGCACCGGAATTAATTGACCGGTGCGTGTCCCCTGCTTGACAACCGAGAGAATTTCCTCATCGCTGAGTTCTTCGCCCTCCAGGAATTTCTCCATCACCGCGTCATCGCTTTCGACCGCGGACTCGATCAGTTGCTCGCGATAGCTGCTCATGCGCTCTTTGATGTCAGCCGGAATGGGGACTTCCTGTACTTTGTTGCCGCCCTCAAAGATGAAGCCTTTTTGTGTCACCAGGTCTACCACGCCTTTGAAGCCTGCCTGCTCGCCAATAGGGAGTTGCAGTGGGACGACTTTCAAACCGAACTGCTTGCGCAGCGATTCGAGCGCCTGGTCGAACGAGGTATTTTCTCGATCCAGTTTGTTCACAAGCACCATACGCGGTAAATTGCGCTCGTCGGCGTAGTTCCAGGTCAGTTCAGTACCGACCTCTACGCCTTTTTCAGCCGTTACTACGACCAGCGCCGCGTCAGCCACGCGCAGTGCCGCTTTGACTTCACCTACGAAGTCTGCATAGCCGGGGGTATCAATGAAGTTGATCTTGGTGTTTTTCCATTCGACGGGCAGCACTTTGGCATGCAACGTCATGCGTCGTTTGAGTTCATCGGGATCGTGATCGCCGATTGAGCTACCCTCATCAACTTTGCCTTGTCGCGTGACCGCCCCGCTATCATACAGCGCAGCATCTACGAGAGATGTTTTACCTGCTCCAACATGGGAAATCAACGCTACGTTGCGAATGTGTTCTGCAGTATAGACCTTCATGAAACGCTTATCCTCCTGAGTTTCTATGCCAGAGGTGGCCTATCCAGATCAGGTGTTATGGGGAGAGGTGAAATAGGCTGCCTGCATCCCCACACCAATTGTGAATTGTTCCGGCCAAAGGTAAAAAAGACAGTACACCCATCTCGTTTGGTTAGTATGTTGTAGTATAACAGTATCAGGCGGTTTGTTCAACAGAAATTTTATCGCCGTCGAGAAAGCATAGTAAAATTTTTTGTTCCTGCATCGTAAGGAGGTATCCTCGTGGTTGCTCTTCCAAAAGCTATCACCTTTGACTGCTATGGCACCCTGATCGACTGGGAAAGTGCCATCCAGCAGTTTTTCGCGCAGAGATTGGCCGCACACAATATTGAGGGCATCGATAGGCGCGCTTTGCAACGGCAGTGGGAAGAGATTCAGTTTGTGTATATTCAAGAACACTATCGTCCCTACCGCGAGGTGCTGCGTGATACCATGCGCATGGCTCTCGATAACGCCCAGATCCCCTATGCTGAGCAAGACCTCGAGGAATTTGCTAATGCAATGGGAACATGGAAACCATTTCCCGATACGAAAGAAGCTATTCTAGAATTGCAGAGATTCCTGAAAGTGGCACTTATTACGAATACTGATAACGATATTATTTCTGAGACAGAGCGCACGATCGGTGTGAAGTTCGATGAAATTATTACTGCCGAACAGGCGGGAGCATATAAACCCAGTCACAAAGGTTTTCTGCTTGCGCGTGAACGATTGGGCTTGCCGGTCTCGGATATCTGGCACGCTGGTTTCGGCTTCAAATACGATATCGTACCCGCGACCGAACTGGGATATACAACGGTCTGGGTCAATCGACAGGGCGAGGCTCGTCCGGTCGATGTGAAGGAGACGTTTCTGGTGGGGGATATGCGAACGCTGGTGTTGTTGGTGAAAGGGATTGTGGCTTCGTGAGTTGCAAATTGCTCTCCTCTTGCTATAATACCCCTCACGGAGGTGTATAAAGAAAGCATGATAACCTATGATGACTTCGAGAAAGTCGATATTCGCGTGGGTAGGGTGATCAAAGTGGAGGATTTTCCACAGGCGCGCAAGCCAGCCTACAAATTAGAGATCGATTTTGGACCGGAAATTGGGATTAAGAAATCGTCGGCTCAGATCACGAAATATTATACAAAAGAAGAACTCCTGGGTAAACTGGTGATGGGAGTCGTAAATTTCCCTGTCAAACAAATTGGCCCTTTCTTTTCTGAATCTTTGACGCTTGGCGTTGCAGATGAGAATGGCGATGTGGTGTTACTGAGTCCTACGCATGAAGTGCCGCCCGGTGAGAGGATGTTCTAGCGTGAAAGTTAGGGGAGCAGATTCCTCATAGGCCCTTTGTTTATCTGCTTTCCTATAAGCAGATAAACAACAAACCAGTTATTTGAAACCCACCCAGTAAGCCTGGGTGAGTTGTCTTTTAGATCAAGTTTACCATCGAAATAAGCAGAGCGATTAAATCCTCCTCTTTAATTAACCAAATTTGATTAGAATTGCTAAAAAAACCTCTAAAATGATTGACATTGACAAGCTTACATGGCATAATTCTTAGAGGTCTAATTCGAGGTGTAGATAATGACGATTGAAGACTACCGCATCGAATTTGGCTGGTCGAAAAGCAAGCTTTGTAAAGAGGCAGACATTGAAATGAACACCTTACAACGAGCAATTGATGGAAATCCGATATTCCGTGCTACCGCTGGAAAAATCGTGGGAGCCATCAACCAGGAGTTAGCGCGTCGTGGTCGGCCTCCAATTCGATACACTGATTTAGAAGGTCTTGTATTTGCTGATTGACCATCCAAATTAAGGAGGTGATGCCAAGAAACGCACAGACAAAAAGCCCATGCGTTCCCTGAAGACCCGTTTTCTCCATATGTTGCGAACCGCCCGCCCTGAGAAGCATCCGCAGTTCAAAACATAAAACTGACCGTCCCTTGTAGTGTGTTGTTGTCACACAGGCAGCAGACGGCACCCTATGCCGTTTTTGCTGCCAGGACAGGCTAAGGTCTAGGTACAGTATAAAGCTTATGCCTTGCCCTGTCAATCAACGAGAGGAAGACATGCAAGACATACCACCGTTTTCCGTCCCTCTTACGGACTATCCGCCGCTTCTGCCACATGTGACGGACACGGCAACACCGCGAACCCCCATCCCCCTTTACTATTTCCACTCCTTTGAGCAGCCTTTCTGCAATGACCCGACGTGTCAATGCCACTGGAAACAGCAGGAAGTGAGACGACTCTTAGCAAGCATCATTCAGGGTGAGTTAACGCTGAAAGAAGCCGCGAAGCTCATTGAAGAAAGAGAGGGGGAGCAATGACCAAAAACTATGAACCACCCTTTACTCCTGCCACAAAACGACGGAGTGCGACAGCAGAAGACCTTGCCGCCCGACGAACGGACGATTATCCACCCGCGAGCAGACACCGAGTCGGGCATACGCCAGGGCTTCATGGAGAAGACGCGCCAGATGAGTCGCAAGAGATCATCCGGCCAGGGCTACGGACAATCAGGGCAAACAGAGAATACAGCAAATCGATACCGCCGACGCGCACCATTCCTCAGGCTGAGGATGAGGAACAAGACTATCCCGAACCACCAAGGCGTGCCAAAACAAGCAGTATCTATAGAGAAGCTGCACCAACCAGACGGCTCAAGCGCACCCGCTTTCACTGGCTTGTATTTGTCGGTATTGGCTTGTTCATTATGATAGTCGGCTGGCTTTCCTTTAGCGCGTTGTCATCCTGGTACAACACGTGGCAGGATGACATGCACTACGGCAGACCGCGCACCTATCAGGTTGACGCCGTTGTTGGTCATGGTGATAGCGCAGCAAACCCTAGCCACTTTATTGCTGTTAACCTCAATGGGCAAATCCTGGTGATTGAAGTGCCTGGGGGAAACCCAAGTAAAGCGCAAAGCTACATCGGCCCTCGCTTGTTTGGCGCAGGGAGTGACCTTACCCCTATCACCGTGAGCTTTGAGGACTGCGACGGCAACGGCGACCCTGATTTGATTATCCACATCCAGGGGAGTGACAAACTGATCTGTTTTCCCAATAACGGAAAGATATTCGTCACCCAACAACAGCAGCACTAACATGAGTCATCCCGAATTTTGACGGATGAGCTTAGGGAGAGGGAAAAAGGAGAGGGAAAAAGGGCCGCAACCTCATCTGTGGTGAGGTTGCGGCCCTTTTTCAAAAGGAAAGCAGCAGAAGAGGAAGGGCTTTCAC